>Ga0182030_10008898_pt1 | contig 20666 bp, 18 predicted proteins | sample 812S3MmetaG_FD_121299 | JGI IMG/M metagenome (GOLD analysis project Ga0182030, IMG submission 121299) | Permafrost microbial communities from Stordalen Mire, Sweden - 812S3M metaG (Illumina Assembly) | ecosystem: Environmental > Terrestrial > Soil > Wetlands > Permafrost | place: Sweden... | reverse complement strand
CGGGTACGCCATCGAGGACGAGTACGGGGACGTGGCCGCCGTCGTGGAGGCCCTGGCCGAGGAGTCCGGCGTCCCGGTGGACGTCTTCGCCCACAGCTACGGGGCCACCTGCACCCTCGGGGCCGCCCGCCACGCCCCGCCCTTCGGTCGCCTCGTGCTCTACGAGCCGCCCGGCCCGGAGACGGTCACCCCGGAGTTCGTGGACCGCCTCACGGCCTGGGTCGGGGAAGGTCGGGCGGGGCGGGCCATGGTCGCCTTCCTGAGTGAGATCATCGGTCTGAGCGATGCGGAGGTCGATGCGCTGCGGGCGGCACCCCCGGCCTACGACATCCTGGCCGTGCTGGCGGCCACCCTCCCCCGGGAGGGACGTGCGCTGCTGGGCGCGGACGTGGCGGGGTCGGCCCGGGCGGTCACGTGTCCCACTCTGCTGCTGCTCGGGGAGCGCAGCCCGGCGTGGGCCGGTGCCGTCACCGAGGAGGTGGCGGCCGTCGTGCCCGGTGACGAGGTGACCCTCCTGCCCGGGCTCGGGCACGAGGCCGTCGACAGCGCCCCCGGACTGGTGGCCGACCTCATCGACCGGTTCCTGGGGTAGCGGGGACGGGTCGGCCGCCGATGGTCGTCGTGGCGGAGTCAGTCGCGGGTGGCGCCACCGCGCTGGGCGTGGAGGGCATTGAGCACGGTCTGGACCACCACCAGCAGGAAGGCGACGACGATGAGCCAGACGCGGGTGGCCCCGTGGGGGAGGAACAGGGTGATCACGAGCAGGACGATGCCGATGAGGGTCAGCCCGTACTTCCGCAGCATGGCGTAGCCCAGCGCACCCATGGTGCAGACCGTAGTGCGGCCGACGCCGACGCCGACGCCGACGCCGACGCCGACGGCGTCAGCTGGGCTGGGTTCGGGCCGGGGCGACGATGTGCACGGGTTCGCCGAAGGCGGACAGGGTCACGGTCGTCGTTGCGCGTACCGTCCCCGTCGGCCCCGGTGAGGTGACGACCTCGGCGCCCGAGGTGCGGACGATCCGTCCGGCGCCGTCGAGCCAGACGGCCAACGTGAAGGGGGCGGTGGTGAACCGGGCCGTGTACGGACGGTTGTGCGAGTCGGTCAGGGCGACGCTGCGCACCGAACCCGGCACGGGCACGAGGTACTCGGTGGTCGCCCGCCCGTCGATCTCGCGGTGCCCGGCGTCGGTCACCGGACCCGTTGCCGTCGCCAGGAAGTGGGTGGTGACGATGCCCAGGTACGGGAAGGGCGTGCGGACCGCCAGCTCGTTCCAGACGGCCCCCTGGCCCGCGGCCATGTAGAGGTGCCCGTCGAGGTAGACCGACCGGGACGACGTGGTGGTGGTCGAGTTCGACGGCGTGCCCGTGGACGACGACAGGTTCGACCGGCTCGTGGTGGTCAACGACAGGTCGGGGCCGGCGAACCGGATGTCACCGACCATGGACAGGGAGTCCTCGCTGACCGCTCCGGTCGAGGTGCCTCCGGTCGTCGACCGGGTCTCGTCGGACTGGACGAGATGCGCCGTGCCCGCGGCCTCGGTGCGGGCCACCGCCCGGTGGATGCTGGTCAGGGCCGCGGAGGCCCCGGCCGCCGGCGCGCCGCCGGACGAGCCGCACGCCGCCAGGAGGACGGCGGGCACGAGCGACAGCCCGGCCAGCCGCGACGCCGCCCGGGTGGGCCGGGTGTGGCCGCCGCCCACCGCCATCCGGACCGCCGCCGCTCAGCCGAACTCGATGGCGCTGTACTCGGACAGCTTGTGGAGCGGGTGGCGGGCGTCGATGAGCCGGACCGTCCCCGACTTGGACCGCATCACGAGGGACTGGGTGTTGGCGCCGAACTCGTCGTAGCGGACGCCCTGGAGCAGCTCGCCGTCGGTGATCCCGGTGGCGGCGAAGAAGCAATTGTCGCCCTTGACCAGGTCGTCCGTGGTGAGGACGGCCTCGAGGTCGTAGCCGAGGTCGAGGGCCGCCTGCCGCTCGGCCTCGTCGCGGGGGTAGAGCCGGCCCTGGATCTCGCCACCCATCGACTTGAGGGCCGCCGCGGCGATGACGCCCTCGGGGGTGCCCCCGATGCCCACCAGCAGGTCGACCCCGGTGTCGGGCCAGGAGGTGGCGATGGCGCCGGCCACGTCGCCGTCGGTGATGAGCCGGATGCGGGCACCGGTGCTCCGCACCGTGGCGATGAGCTCCTCGTGGCGGGGGCGGTCGAGGATGACCACCGTCAGGTCGCGCACCGAGGTGCCCTTGGCCTTGGCCACGGCGTCGAGGTTGTCCAGGATGGGCCGGGTGATGTCGATGGACCCGACGGCGCGCGGCCCGACGGCCAGCTTCTCCATGTAGACGCAGGGACCCGGGTCGAACATCGTGCCCTCTTCCGACACGGCGATGACGGCCAGCGCCCCGCCCCGCCCGAGGGCCGTCGAGGTCGTCCCGTCGATGGGGTCCACGGCGATGTCGGCCTTCGGTGGCGTGCCGTCACCGATCCGCTCGCCGTTGTAGAGCATCGGGGCGTCGTCCTTCTCGCCCTCGCCGATGACCACGACGCCGTCCATGGCGATGGAGGACAGGACGATGCGCATGGCGTTGACGGCCGCGCCGTCCGCCCCGTTCTTGTCGCCCCGCCCCATCCACCGGGACGCGGCGAGTGCCGACGCCTCGGTGACGCGGACGAGTTCCATGGCCAGGTTGCGGTCAGGTGCCTGAGGGGTGGCGTTCACGGACACCGACGATAGTTCGTGGCACCGGTGTCCCACGCCCCCCGTGCCCGCCGGCCATGTTCCCGGTGCCGGAAACGTCCCTATGCTGGCCCGATGACCGACGTTCCGGCAGCCGCGGGGTTCGACGCCTGGCTGGCCGCCTACGCCGCGGCCACGCTGCGCGACGCCGACTTCGAGACCATGTCCGGGGTGCCCCTCCGGCCCGTCTACGGACCGAGGGGCGCCGACGGTGCCCCGGAGGACCCCGACCCGTCGGTGGCCTGGCCCGGCCAGTTCCCCTACACCCGGGGTCCCTACGCCTCGATGTACCGCTCCAAGCTCTGGACGATGCGGATGTTCGCCGGGTTCGGCACGGCCGAGGACACGAACCTGCGCTTCCGCGACCTGCTGGCGGCGGGCGGCGACGGCCTCTCGGTGGCCTACGACCTGCCGACCCTGATGGGACGCGACTCCGACGACCCGATGTGCGAGGGGGAGGTGGGCCGGTGCGGCGTGGCCGTGGACACCCTGGCCGACACCGAGGACCTGTTCGCCGGGATCGACCTGGGCACCACCACCACGTCGATGACCATCAACTCGCCGGCCCCGATGTGCTTCGCCATGTACGTGGCCGCCGCCGAGTCCGCCGGCACCGAGCGGCGGCTCCTCGGCGGCACGCTGCAGAACGACATGCTGAAGGAGTACCAGGCCCAGAAGGAGTACATCTTCCCGCCCCGGCCCTCGATGCGGCTGGTCACCGACGTCATCCGGTTCACCTCGGCCGAGATGCCCCGCTTCCACCCCGTCTCGGTGTCCGGCTACCACATCCGGGAGGCCGGCTCCACCGCCGCCCAGGAGCTCGCCTTCACGCTGGCGAACGGCTTCGCCTACGTGGAGGCGGCCCGAGCCGCGGGTCTGGGGGTCGACGAGTTCGCCCCCCGACTGTCCTTCTTCTTCAACGCCCACATCGACTTCTTCGAGGAGATCGCCAAGTACCGGGCCGCCCGCCGCATCTGGGCCCGCTGGCTGCGCGACCGCTACGGGGCGACCGATCCCCGGTCGCTGACGCTGCGCTTCCACACCCAGACCGCGGGGGCCTCGCTGACCGCCCAGCAGCCCGAGCTCAACATCGTGCGCACGGCGATCGAGGCGCTGGCCGGGGTGCTCGGCGGCACCCAGAGCCTGCACACCAACTCGATGGACGAGGTCCTGGCCCTGCCCACCGACAAGGCGGCCCGCATCGCGCTGCGGACCCAGCAGGTGATCGCCTCGGAGACGGGGGCGGCCCTCGTGGCCGACCCGCTCGGCGGCTCGTGGTTCGTGGAGGAGTTGACCGACGAGCTCGAGGCGCAGGCGGAGGAGGTCTTCGCCCACCTGGACGAGTTGGGCGCCGGCTCCCTGCTCGACGGGGTGGTGGCCGGCATCGAGGCCAACTGGTTCCAGGGGGAGATCGCGGACGCCTCCTACCGCTTCCAGCGCAAGGTGTCCTCGGACCGGATGGTGATCGTGGGGGTCAACGGGTTCACCGGCGGCAACGAGGACAGCCAGCTACCCACCCTGGCCATCGGCCCCGAGGTGGAGGAGGCCCAGCGCAAGCGGTTGGCCGAGGTGAAGCTGGCCCGGTCGGACGAGGCCGTGCGGGACGCGCTCGCCCGCCTGGCCGAGGACGCCGGACACGCCGAACGCAACCTGATGCCGTCCATCTTCGGTGCCGTGCGGGCCTACGCCACGGTGGGGGAGATGGTGGGCGCCCTGGCCGGCGTGTTCGGCCGGTGGGAGGAGACCGCGGTCATCTGACCGCACCGGAGGTGGTGCCTGCGGCCCATCGCCCGGCCGCGTGTCCGTCTGACCTGGGGGTCCGTCGCCGGGGCGTCCGGGGTCTCCGGGGGGTGGGGGCCGAGGGTCCATACTGGTGCCGTGGACCGCATCGTCGTCACCCCCGGGGGCCCGCTCTCGGGCACCGTCCGCGCCGGGGGCGCCAAGAATTCCGTCCTCAAGCTCATGGCCGCCTGCCTGCTGGCCGAGGGGCGCCACGTCCTGACCAACGTGCCGCAGATCTCCGACGTCGACATCATGGCCGAGGTGCTCGAGGCCATGGGCGCCGACGTGACGCGGGGCGCGCGCCCCGACGAGCTGGTGGTCACGACGCCGGCCGACCTCGTCCCCGAGGCCCCCTACGAGCTGGTCGAGAAGATGCGCGCCTCGGTGGTGGTCCTCGGGCCCCTGCTGACCCGGTGCGGCTGGGCCCGCGTGTCCATGCCGGGGGGCGACGACTTCGGCCCGCGCCCGATCGACATGCACCTGCGGGCGCTCGAGGCCCTGGGCGCCGAGTTCTCCACGGCCCACGGCAACGTCGAGGGCACCGTCGCCTCCAGCGTCGGCGGGTCGCCGCGCCTGGTGGGCAACCGGGTCGTGCTCGAGTACCCGAGCCACACCGGCACGGACAACGTGCTGATGGCGGCCGTCCTGGCCAAGGGCACCACCGTCATCGAGAACGCCGCCCGCGAGCCCGAGGTCCGGGACCTCGCCGACTTCCTCAACGCAATGGGGGCGAGGATCAGCGGGGCGGGCACGTCGCGCATCGAGGTCGAGGGCGTCGACCGGTTGGAGCCGGCCACCCACGCCGTCATCCCCGACCGACTGGTCGTGGCCACCTTCCTCGTGGCCGCCGGGCTGACCGGCGGCGAGGTGACGGTCGAGGACGGGCGGCCCGAGCACATGGACATGCTGCTGCGGAAGCTGACGGCCACCGGCATGGAGATCACCTTCGAACCGGACGGACTGCGGGCGTCGGCCGCCGGCGTCGGACGGCTGCAGTCGACCGACGTGGCCACCCTGCCGTATCCGGGGTTCGCCACCGACTACAAGCCGCTGTTCGTCACCCTGCTGACCGTGACCGAGGGCGTGGGGATCGTCACCGAGAACCTGTTCTTCGGCCGGTTCCGCTACGTCGAGGAGCTCCGCCGCATGGGCGCCGACATCCGCACCGAGGGCCACCACGCCGTGGTGCGGGGTGTGGGACGCCTGTCCGGCGCCCCGGTGCGGGCCTTCGACGTCCGGGCCGGGGCCGCCCTGGTGCTGGCCGGCCTGGTCGCCGACGGCGAGACGGTCATCAGCGACGCGCACCACATCGACCGGGGCTACGAGGACCTGGACGGCAAGCTGGTCGCGCTGGGCGCCAAGGTCATCCGGGTCTGACGACCCCGCCGTCCCCGGATACGCTCCTTCCTCCATGACCGCCCGCAGAAGTGCCGATCCGGCGACGCTGTTCGAGGCCGCCCGTGCGGGCGACCGGGTCGCGCTGCCCCGGCTGCTGTCCCTGGTCGAACGCGGCGGCGACGGTGCCCGGGCGGTGGCCGGCATCGCCTACCGGTCGCCCGGACAGGCCTACACCGTGGGGATCACCGGGGCGCCGGGGGCCGGCAAGTCCACCCTCACCGACCAGCTGATCAACCGGGCGAGGTCGCGTGGCCTCGACGGCAGCGACCAGGTGGCCGTGCTGGCCATCGACCCGTCGTCGCCGTTCTCGGGGGGCGCCATCCTGGGCGACCGGGTCCGGATGCAGAACCACGCCCTCGACGACAAGGTCTTCATCCGCTCGATGGCCACCCGCGGCCACCTCGGCGGCCTGGCCGTGGCCGTGCCCGACGCCGTGCGTGTCCTGTCGGCGGTCGGCGTGCCCGTCGTGCTGCTCGAGACCGTGGGGGTCGGCCAGCAGGAGGTGGCCGTGGCCGCGGCCACCGACACCACGATCGTGGTGGTGAACCCGGGCTGGGGCGACGCCATCCAGGCGAACAAGGCGGGCCTCCTCGAGATCGCCGACCTGTTCGTCATCAACAAGGCCGACCGCCCCGGCGCCCGGGAGACTCGGCGTGACCTCGAGCTCATGCTCGACCTCACCCAGCTGGGCAACTGGCGGCCGCCCATCGTCGAGACGATCGCGTCGTCGGGCGAGGGGGTCGACGACCTGTGGACGGCCATCACCGACCACCGCGCCCACCTGCTGGCGTCGGGCGCGCTCGAGGCCTCGCGACGCGCCCGCCTCGCCCGGGAGTTCCACCAGATCCTGCTGGCCCGGGTCGAGGAGCACCTCGACGAGCTGCTGGGCGGCGACCGGTTCGCGCCCGTGGTGGCCGAACTGGCGGCCGGGGCCATCGACCCGTACGAGGCCGCCGACCGACTCCTCGGCGGGCTGCTGCCCGAGGCCTGAGACCGGGCGGTGGGGGAGGCCGGCCGCGTGGGATGCCGGGTCCTCCGGGGCACCGGGACCCCCCGGGGCGTCGGATAGCGTGCGCAGGTGACCGCCGTGCCCCCCCTGCCGACCGTGCCGCTCCCCTCCGCCGAGGAGGACCCGCTCTGGTTCCAGCGCGCCGTCTTCTACGAGGTCTTCATCCGGGGCTTCTTCGACGCCAACAACGACGGGGTGGGCGACATCCCCGGCCTGATCGCCAAGCTCGACTACCTCCAGTGGCTGGGCGTCGACTGCCTGTGGCTCCTGCCGTTCTACCCCTCGCCGCTGCGGGACGGCGGCTACGACATCAGCGACTACACCTCGGTGCACCCGGAGTCGGGCACGGTCGACGACATCCGGACGCTGCTGACCGAGGCCCACACCCGGGGCATCCGGGTCGTCGCCGACCTGGTCATCAACCACACGTCGGACGAGCACCCCTGGTTCGTCGAGTCGCGCCAGAGCCGCGACAACCCGAAGGCCGACTGGTACGTGTGGAACGACGACGACCAGCGGTGGCCCGAGGCCCGGGTCGTCTTCATCGACGTCGAGCGGTCCAACTGGTCCTACGACAGTGCCCGTGACCAGTACTACTGGCACCGGTTCTACGCCCACCAGCCGGACCTCAACTACGACAACCCCGACGTCGCCGACGCCATGCTCGAGGTGGTCCGCTTCTGGCTCGACCTCGGCCTCGACGGGTTCCGGCTCGACGCGGTGCCCTACCTCTACCAGCGCGACGGCACCGCGGGGGAGAACCTGCCGGAGACCCACGCGTTCATCAAGCGGGTGCGGGCCGAGCTCGACGCCCACTACCCGGGCCGGATCCTGCTGGCCGAGGCCAACGGCTGGCCGGCGGACGTGGCCGACTACTTCGGCGACGACGACGAGTGCCACCTGTGCTTCAACTTCCCCCTCATGCCGCGGCTGTTCCTGGCCGTCCGGCGCGAGCAGGCGTACCCCATCACCGAGATCCTGTCGCAGACCCCCGAGGCGCCCCCCGGGGCCCAGTGGGCGATCTTCCTCCGGAACCACGACGAGCTGACCCTCGAGATGGTCACCGAGGAGGAGCGCGACTTCCTCTTCGCCGAGTACGCCAAGGACCCGCGCATGAAGCGGCACATGGGGATCGGCCGGCGGCTGGCCCCCCTGCTGGACCGCGACCGCCGGCTGTCCGAGCTCCTCTTCTCCATCCTCTTCACGCTCCGGGGCAGCCCGGTGCTCTACTACGGCGACGAGGTCCAGATGGGCGACAACCTCTACCTCGGCGACCGCGACTCGGTGCGGACCCCGATGCAGTGGTCGCCCGACCGCAACGGCGGATTCAGCCGGGCCGACTTCGCCCAGCTGTACCTGCCGCCCCTGATGGACCCGATCTACGGGTTCGACGCGGTCAACGTCGAGGCCCAGCAGCGCAACCCCAGCTCGTTCCTGCACTGGATGCGACGCATGCTGGCCGTGCGCCGGCAGTTCCCGGTGTTCGGCACCGGCTCGGTGCAGATGGTGACCTCGGCCAACCCGTCGGTGCTGGCCTTCGTGCGGACCGACCGCCGCGCCCCCGAGGCGGGTCGCGAGGTGACCAACCCCGTGCTCTGCGTGCACAACCTCAGCCGGATGGCCCAGCCGGCCACCGTCGACGCCGCCGAGTGGGCCGGGCGCCAGCCGGTCGAGCTGCTCGGTCGGGTGGCGTTCCCGCTGATCGGCACGGAGCCCTACGCCGTCACCCTCGGCCCCTACGGGTCGCTCAGCTTCGAGCTGGTGTAGCCGGCCCGGTGGGCCCGGGCCTAGCGTCTACGGGATGCCGGCCACCGCGCGCGATCACGGGAGTCACGACGGGAGCGCGGGGGACGCGGACTACGGGGCCATCGGGGTCTCCTACCGCCGCTACCGGCGCCCCGACCCGAGAATCGCCCGGGTGGTGACCGCCGCGCTCGGTCCGGCCCGGACCGTGTGCAACGTCGGTGCCGGGGCCGGCTCCTACGAGCCGACCGACCGGGGGGTGGTGGCCGTCGAGCCGTCGGCGACCATGCGCGTCCAACGTCCGTCGGGCGCCGCCCCGGTCCTGGCGGCCACGGCCGAGGCGCTGCCCTTCGCCACCGGCGCCTTCGAGGCGGCCATGACGACGTTCAGCGTCCACCAGTGGGCGGACCTGGCGGCCGGCCTGGCCGAGCTGCGCCGGATCAGTCGGGGACCGGTCGCCGTCCTGACCGGCGACCCCGGACGCCTCGACCGGTTCTGGCTGGCGCACTACTGCCCGGAGGTCCTCGACGTGGAGCGGCGTCGGTACCCGTCGGTCGCCGAACTCGCCGAGGGGCTGAGAGGCCACGTGCGCCACCAGGTGGTCCCGGTGCCCCTGGACTGCCTGGACGGGTTCAACGAGGCCTACTACGGACGGCCCGAGGCGTTGCTCGACCCGCTGGCCCGCCGGTCGTGCTCGGCCTGGAGCTTCGTGGAGGGCGGCGTGGTGGACCGTTTCGAAGCGCACCTGGGCGCCGACCTGGCCGACGGCACCTGGGACCGGCGGTGGGGCGACCTGCGCAGCCGGCCCGAGTTCGCCGGCTCACTCGTCCTGGTGGTGGCCGAGCCGGGCTGAGGCCGGGTGCCTCGGGTCAGCCGGTCTCGGCGACCTGCTCCGGGGCGGCCAGCTCCTCGGCGGCCTGCTCCGGGTTCACGATGTTGATGAGCACCCCGGTGCCGAGCTCGAACCCGGCGACCGTGGTCAGCTTCGGGACCACGTGGACGTGCCAGTGGTAGGGCTCGGGCGCCCGGTAGGGGGCGGAGTGGAAGACGAGGTTGTAGGCGATGTCGCCCAGCACGGCCCGCAGCCGACCGAGGGCGATCTTGAGGGCCCGGCCGACCGCCAGCAGGTCGGTGGTGGGACTGTGGTGGAGGTGGGGACCATGGGCCCGGGGGATGACCAGCATCTCGTAGGGGGAGCCGCTCCAGAAGGGGCAGACGACCAGGACCTGCTCGTCGGAGTACACGACCCGGTAGCCCACGTTCTCCTCGGCGTCGACGGTCGTGCACAGGAGGCAGCGCCCGGCGAACCGGGCGAACCCGGCCTGCTCCTCCACGAGCTCGCTGGGGACGAAGGACATCCCGAGGAGCTGGCCGTGGGGGTGTTCGATGGACGCCCCGGCCTCGCGTCCGGCGTTGACGATCGCCTGGCTGTACCGCAGCCCCGGAATGGCGGAGTGCTCGCCGATCCGGTCGCTGATGGCCCGCATGACGGCGCCGGTCTGGTCGTCGGTCAGCATCGACCACGAGTTCTGGTGGTCGGGGGAGAGGACGAGCACCTCGTGGATGCCGCCCGCTGTGGCCTGGGTGAAGACCGGTCCCCGGTTGGTGACCACGAAGGGGGCGTCACCCTCGAAGGCCGGGTACAGGTTCGGGACCACTCGGACGCGCCACTTGCCGTCGGGGCCGAGGGTCTCGAGCGTCGGCGACGCCGACTCCTCGTTACCCGGGCAGAAGGGGCAGGGACGGGACGTGTCGGCCTGGATGGAGGCCATCCGCGGGGCGAAGGCCCGTGGGCGGTTGGCGCGGTCGGTGCTGACCACCACCCAGCGCCCCGTCAGGGGATCGAGTCGGAGCTGGTTCATCAGAAGGGGACGGCACTCCTCGGCATTCGTAGGTTCTGTGTCACCTGGCTGCCACCTCGGTATCCGTCGTCGATGCACGGTACGGGTCTGCGCCAAACGTACGTCGTCGACCCGCGCCCAACCTAGCAATTCCGCGGCGCGGTGCGGTGCAAGGTGCCGCGTGGGCCGGTATCCGGTGGGATGCGACAATCACAGCGTGCCTTCCGTCGACCCGGCCCATCTGGCCCATCTCGTGGCCGGCGTCGACGACAATTCGGCCGCCTACGACCTGGTGCTGCTCGCCCACGTGCTGAGCGCGCTGGTCGCCATGGTGGCGCTGGTGGTGGCCGGAGGGTTCGCCCTGGCCCTGCGGCGCGCGCTCGGACGCGGCGGACCGCTGCCCGTGGCCGTCGTCCGCTACTTCCGTCCCGGCGTCAACTGGGTGGGCCGGGTGCTCTTCCTCGTACCGGTGCTGGGCGTCGCCCTGATCGCCATGAGCGGTGGTCAATGGGGGTATTCGGACGGTTGGGTCACGATCGGCCTGGGCGCCTGGGTGGTGGTGGCCTTCGTGGCCGAGGGCGGGCTGTGGCCGGCCGAGCGGCGGCTCCAGGCCGAGGTGGCGACCCGGGAGGCCGTGGACGGGGCCGGGGCCCGCGCCCCGGCGGAGGCGGACGGCGCGGACGGGGCCGCACCCACCGTCGACCCGGTGGCGGTGTGCCTGCGGACCGGACTGCTGGGGATCGGCCTGGCCGTGGTGCTGGTGGCGGTGGCCGTGCTCATGGTGGCCAAGCCCTAGGTGCGACGCGGCGGAGGCACCGATGTGACGCCCCCCGTCCCGGTCGCCCGGACGGTCGTCCGACCGGGCCCGACGGTCACGCGTGCGGCCGGACCGGGGTGAACCGGCAGGGCAGGTGCTTGATCCCGCTCACGAAGCGGGAGACGGCCCAGTCGGGCTCGCCGCTGACCTCGATGTCCGGCAGCCGCGTCAGCAGCAGCCGCAGCATCACGCCGATCTCCTGCCGGGCGAGGTGCGCGCCCAGGCAGAAGTGCGGCCCCGCGGAGCCGAATCCCAGGTGCGGGTTCGGCGACCGGAGGACGTCGAACGTGTAGGGATCGGCGAAGACCCGTTCGTCCCGGTTGGCCGAGCCGTAGAACAGCAGGACCTTGTCCCCCTCCGTGAGCGCCTGGCCGTGGAGGACGGTGTCGGTCGTGACCGTCCTCCGCATCCAGTTCACCGGACTGGCCCAGCGGACGATCTCGTCCACCCCGGTGGCGGCGACGCCGACCGGATCGGCCTGCCAGATCGCCCGTTGGTCGGGGTGCTGGCTGAAGGCGAGGAGTCCGTGGGCCAACGAGTTCCGGGTCGTCTCGTTGCCCGCCGTCAGCAGCAGGATGAAGAACGACGCCAGTTCGGACTGCGTCAGGGCCTCGCCGTCGATGTTGGTGGTGACCAGCGCCGTCGTCAGATCATCCGTCGGGTGCTCCAGCCGGAACGCCGCCAGTTCGGTCATCAGGGCCGTCAACTCCTGGCCCGCCTCGAGCATGGCCAGGAGGTGGTCGCTGCCCGGCGGGAGGAACTCGGGGTCGTCCGAGGAGGTGATCACGTTCGAGCACCGGAAGACGGTGGCGTGCTCGGATGGCGGCAGTCCCATCATGTCGCAGATGATCTCGAGCGAGAGGGGCCCGGCGAACGAGGTGACGAAGTCGCATTCGCCGAGATCGGCGGCGCGGTCGATGAGGCCGTCGGCGACCCGACCGATCTCCTCCGCGATCGCCCGCACCTGGTGCGGGCTGAAGGCCTTGGAGACGATCCGGCGGAGCCGGGCGTGGCGGGGGTTGTCCGACGAGATCATCCCCGCGAAGTACTCGACCATGGTGTCCGGCAGGTCGATGATGCTGAGCGCGCCCTTGCCGGAGCAGAAGATCTCCGGGTGGCGGCTGACCTCGCTGATGTCGGCATGCCGGGTGAGGGCGAAGTAGCCGGGGCCGCGGGCGAGGGCGAGGGACGACGACCCGGCGAAATCGGGCTCTTCGAAGAACGCCACGGGGCGTTCGGCCCGGAGCAGGGCGAAGGCCTTCTCCCGCTCGTCCGGCGGCTGCGCCCAGAACGCCATGTCGGACAGGTCGATGGAATCGACCGTCGTGGGCGCGGCACTGGTCACGGGCGTCACCCTAGCGACACCGGGAGGTGCACCCCGTGACCGGCGTCGGGGCGGCGGCGCCCCTGGCGGGCATCGGCGTCCGGGCACCCGCGGGCACGCACGGAAGGGGCCGGTCCTAGGCTGCTGCGAATGGGTTCGCCGGAGGGCTCGCCGACGGCGGGAATGTTTCAAAACCTGATCGGGTTAGTCATGTATAGTTCCGACAGGTACCGACCGGTCCTGGGGGGGACGGGTCAAGGATGCCGATTCGGCGCCGGGTGCAGGTGAGGGAAGGCCGCGACGGCCGGACAGGGCGTAGGGCAGCGCCCCCCGGTCCGGGCGGGAGAGGAAGAGTCGACGTGAAGCTGAGCGTGGTGGACAACCGGACGAGGCTGGCCGAGCTGGCGGTGGACCCCGCAGTGGCCCGGCTCCGGGCCGAGCTGGCCGAGCAGTCGGCGGCCTTCGAGACCGCGCCCGCCGGGCTGATCGTGGCCTGGGCCGTCGAGCGGTTCGGCCCCAAGCTCGCGCTGTCCTGCTCGTTCCAGGAGGCGGTCCTGATCGACATCGCCGTCGGCGTGGACCCCGACATCGAGGTCGTCTTCCTCGACACCGGCTCCCACTTCGAGGAGACGCTCGAGTACGTGGAGACCGTCCGGGAGCGCTACGACCTGAACCTGACGGTGGCCCACCCGGTGGCGGGCGCCGAGGACCACCCGTGCGGCACCGCCCAGTGCTGCGAGTTCCGGAAGGTCCGGCCGCTCCGGTCCGCGCTGGCCGGCAAGGACGCCTGGGTCACCGGGCTCAAGCGCTCGGACGCCCCGACCCGGCGCCACGCCCCGATCGTCGCCTACGACGAGAGTTGGGGCATGGTCAAGATCAACCCGCTGGCCACCTGGACCCACCAGGACCTCGTCGGGTACGCGCACGACCACGACATCCCCGAGCACCCGCTGCGCTCCCAGGGCTACCTGTCCATCGGCTGCGCTCCGACCACCCGCCCGGTGGCCGAGGGGGAGCACCTCCGTGCCGGCCGGTGGGCCGACACGGACAAGGTCGAGTGCGGACTGCACGTCTGAGATGACCGGACGCTGACGTGACCAAGGACCGCGACGAGCTGTACGGGCTGCACCTGCGCGGCACCGACCGCCCCATGCCGTTCGTCAACCCCTACCGCAAGACGGGCGAGCTGAACGAGATCGAGCTGTTCAAGCTGGAGCGGCACCCCCTCGAGATCGCCGACGCCATCATCGACACCTACTCGAAGGAGGGCCCGGCCGGCATCGCCAAGGTCCCCGGCGAGGTCGAGCGCCTCAAGTGGGCGGGCATCTACCCGCAGAAGCAGGGCGGCGACAACTTCATGATGCGGGTCAAGGTGCCCGGCGGGTTCCTCACCGCCGCGCAGGCCCGGGAGATCGGGGTGGCCGCCGACGCGTTCGGCGAGGGCCCCGACGGCACCGAGTCGCGGATGTTCGGGTCGCGCTACGCCGACCTCACCACCCGCCAGACGGTGCAGATCCACTGGCTCCGGATCGAGGACATCCCCCGCATCTGGCGCCGGTTCGCCGCCGTCGGGCTCACCACGGTCCAGGCCTGTGGCGACTCGGCCCGCAACGTCCTGTGCTGCCCCGTGTCGGGCGTCGACGCCGCCGAGGCCTTCGACGCGCTGCCCATCGCCCGGGCCGTCTCCGACTTCTTCACCGGGAACCGCGAGTACGCCAACCTGCCCCGCAAGTTCAAGATGTCGGTCTCCGGCTGCGTCGAGGACTGCGCCCAGGCGGAGATCAACGACATCGGCCTCTGGCCGGCCCGGGCCGTCGACGGCTCGCTCGGGTTCAACCTGCTGGTGGGTGGCGGCCTGTCCGACGGCGAGCGGATGGCGTCGGACATCGACGTCTTCGTGGCCCAGGACCAGGCGGTCGAGGTGACCCGGGCCATCGCCCAGCTCTTCGGCGAACTGGGCAACCGCGAGAACCGGGGCCTGGCCCGGATGCGCTACCTGGTCCAGGAACTCGGGCCGGAGGGCTTCCGCGACGAGCTGGCCAAGCGGGCACGGTTCGACCTCGTCCCCGCGGGCGAGGAGCTGACCCGTCGGTACCGGGGCGACCACGTGGGCGTCCACCGCCAGAAGGAGGACGGCTACTTCTACGTGGGCTGCTCCGTGCCGGTCGGCCGGATGCAGGGGATGGAGCTCGTCGAGGCGGCCCGCCTGGCCGACGCCTACGGCGACGGCACCCTCCGGGTCGGCACCGACCAGAACATCACCTTCACCGGTGTCCACGGTGACAAGGTCGACGCGCTGCTCGCCGAGGACCTGTTGGCCAAGTACTCCCCGTACCCCGGGCCGTTCAGCCGTGGCGTCGTGGCCTGCACCGGCTCCGAGTTCTGCCGCTACGCCATCGTCGAGACCAAGGAGCGGGCCGTGAAGTGGGCCCGGTTCCTCGACGAGCAGCTGGCCGGCGAACCGGTGGGCGTGCCGCCGACGCCGGGCGAGTTCTCGCCCCTGGGCGAGGACGCCGGGGTGATCCGCATGCACTTCTCGGGCTGCTCGGCCAGCTGTGCGCAGCCCCAGATCGCCGACATCGGGTTCCGCGGGGACGTCGCCCACGTGGGCAACCACCTGTCCGAGGCCGTCGACATCGGCATGGGCGGCTCGCTCGGTTCCGACGCCGGCTTCATCGACTGGATCGAGGGCGCCCGCCCGGTCAACGACGTGCCCGACGCCCTGCTCCGGGTGGTGCGGCGCTACCAGTCCGAGCGCCGCCCTGACGAGCCGTTCCACAACTGGGCGCGCCGGGTGCCGAACGACGAGCTGCGGGCCACTCTGGCCGCCGAGGGCACGGGCACGCCGGTCAGCCTCGGGACGAAGCCGGGAGCCGGGGCATGAAGGCCTACCGCCTCCGCGAGGAGATCAACGGGATCGAGGAGCCACCGGGCAAGACCTGGTTCTTCGAGCTCCAGGCCGGGGTGATCGACGCCGGGCGCTGCATCCAGTGCGGCACCTGTGTGGCCGCCTGCCCCTCGAATTCCATCGGGATCGACGAGGACACCGACCTCCCCGAGCTGGTCAAGATGTGCACGGGCTGTTCGCTGTGCTGGGACTTCTGTCCCCGCGGCGGCCTGCGCTACGAGGCCCTGTGGCCGCCGTCGACGGTGCTGCCGGGTGCGTCCGCGGACGACGTGGCCGCCGCCTCGGTCGAGCGGGTCGACGCCAGCGACACCTACTGGAAGATCACCGGGGGTCCCCCCGGTGACGGACTGGGCGCGGTCACCGAGGCCTACGCGGTCCGGGCCGGCGCCCGACCGGACGGAGCCCAGGACGGCGGGGTGGTGTCGGCGCTGCTGATCGCCGCGCTGGTCGCGGGCGACATCGACGGAGCCCTGGTCACCCGGCCGAGCGACGACCCGGAGGAGCCGTGGAAGGGTGTGGCCCACCTGGCCACCACGGCCAAGGAGATCGTCGACGCCGCCGGCTCCTTCTACAACCAGACGATGGCCCTGGCCGAGCTGGACCTCTCGAAGTACGACCTGCCGGCCAAGCCGCGCATCGCCGTGGTCGGGACGCCCTGCGAGATCCAGGGCATCCGGGCCATGCAGTCCCGGCGTTGGCCGACCGGCGCCCACCGGATCGACGCGGTGGTGCTGACCATCGCCCTGCTGTGCACCAAGAGCTTCGACTACCGGGGCCTCATGCTGGAGCTCCTCCAGAAGGACCGCGGCATCGACATCGACCGCGTGTCGAAGGTCGACGTCATCCGGGGCCGGATGATCGTGGAGTACCGCGACGGCGAGCTGGCCGTCGACGAGCCGATCAAGAACTTCCACGGCGCCGCCCTGAAGGGCTGCGACGAGTGCGCCGACTTCCTCGGCCGCAGCGCCGACCTGTCGGTGGGCAGCGTCGGGTCGATCGACGGGTGGAGCAGTGTGCTGGTGCGGACCGAGCGGGGCCACCGGGCCCTGGACAACGCCCGGGGGCGGCTCGACTTCCGCGACCTCGACACCCCGGAGGCCCTGGTCAAGTTGGACGCCTTCGACAAGCGGGTGGCCTTCGACAGCCTGCGCCGGCCGTTCGACCCGGACGCGCCGCTGTTCATCGACTACGCCGAGCACGTCGCCCACTACGAGGGGACCGACCGTGCCCCCGTCGTGGCGGACCGCTGAGCCGGCCGTGGGCACCGGGGGAGGGCTAGCGTGAGCCTGGTGACCGACGTTGACGACGAGTCCCGGGAGGCCGCCGGACCCCGGTTGGACGTCCCCGAGGAGCCCGAGGAGCTGCGGGTCGGCCTGCGCGACGAGCTGCTGGCCGGGGGGGACTGGCGCAAGGGGTTCTCCGACGACATCTGCATCGGCGTGTGGCTGTGGGCCCGCTGGCAGCCGGCCCTCGAACCGGCCGGATGCAGTCGTGAGGACTTCGTGACCATCGTGATGTCGACGCGTCGCGAGCTGTGGCTCTGGCTGCTCGGCGACCGCCGGTGGGAGCAGTACGTGACCGGTCTCGCCGGTCGGGTCGTGCGCCGCCTCCCGGCCGTCGCCACGTCGTGAACCGTCGGCCGCCCGCCGCGGCCGTGCCGTCGAGGAGGAACCGATGCCCAACGTGACCGTCCCCGACGGGGCCGACCCCCTCGTCCATGTCTGGACCACCCTGGCCCCGAGGCTGACGTCCGCCGCCGGCGGCTACTCGTCGGCCGTCTACGAGCACTCGAGCCTCTCGCTGCGGGAGTTCGAGGCGGCCCGGATCACCATGGCCCGCATCAACGACTGCGCGCTCTGCCTGGACTGGCGTACGGCCCGTGACGTGCCGTCGCGTGGGGCCGACCCCGACGAGGTGCCGGAGTCGTTCTACGCCGCCGTCGGCGCCGACGACGGCGCGCTGACCGAGCGCGAGCGACTGGCCGCCGAATTCGCCCGGCGCTACGCCGTCGACCACCGGAGCATGGACGCGGCCTTCTGGGCCCGGTGCCACGACGCCTACACCGACGACGAGCTCGTCGACCTGGCGCTGTGCGTCGGATCGTGGCTGGCGCTCGGCCGCTTCAACCAGGTGTTCGACATCGACGGTGCCTGCCGGGTCCCGGCCGTCCACGGCGCGTCGGCCACGCCGGGCTGAGGGGGCTGCGGTGGAGAAGGTGATCGCCCTGGTCTGGGGCCCGGGGGACGCCGATTCGGGAGACGCCCTGCGCCAGCAGCTGATCGAGGACACGCTGCCCCGGCTGCGCGCCGGTGGGGCCCGGGCGGCCACCTTCAACGTCCACGACTCCGCGGCCGACCGGGCGCCGTCGCCGGCGCCGGCGCCGGCGGGGGAGCAGCCGCACGTCGCCGAGGTCTCGATGTGGCTCGACTGCTACGAGCGGACCGGGGAGATCGACGACGCGCTGGCCGCCCTCCGGCTGCCGACGGCCAGCTACCTCGTCGTGGAGTCGCTCTACGAGGACTACGGCACGACCCCGCACGCCGGACCGCGGGACTGGCCCGACGGCGAGCGCTCGCCGGGCGTGCTGACGGTGGCCCTCATCCACCGGCCGGCGGGCCTCGACTACCGCGAGTGGATCACCCGGTGGCACGGGACCCAGTCGCCGGTGTCGGCCGAACTCCAGCCCCGCACCCGCTACGTGCGCAACGAGGTGGTCCGGTCGCTCACCGAGGGTGCCCCGGAGGTCGGCGGGATCGTCGAGGAGGCCTGGCCGTCGGTGGAGCACGTGTCCGATCCCAAGCTGTTCTTCAACGCGTCGACCGACGAGGAGCTGGGGGTGAACGTGGGCCGCATGATCGAGAGCGTGTCGGCGTGCCTCGACCTCGAGCGGCTGCGCAGCTCCACCATGAGCGAGTACCTGGTCGCACCCCTTACCTGATCGGGCCGGCAGCCCGTGAGCTGATCGGGCCGGGAGCCCGTGAACCGGCCCCGGCGGTGATCACCTACGCTCGCTGTCTGGCCCCGCCGGTCGGATCCGGCGGCGACATCGGAGGAAGCACCCGTGGGACTGTCCATCGGCATCGTCGGTCTCCCCAACGTGGGGAAGTCCACGCTGTTCAACGCCCTGACCCGCAACGAGGTCCTGGCCGCCAACTACCCGTTCGCCACCATCGAGCCGAACATCGGGGTCGTGGCCGTCCCCGACCCGCGCCTCGAGGTCCTGGCCGGCATCTTCGGATCCAAGGAGATCCTGCCCGCCATGGTCACCTTCGTGGACATCGCCGGCATCGTGAAGGGGGCGTCGGAGGGGGAGGGTCTGGGCAACAAGTTCCTGGCCGCCATCCGCGAAAGCGATGCCATCTGCCAGGTCGTGCGCGTCTTCGAGGACCCCGACGTGATCCACGTGGACGGACGCATCGAACCGGGCGGTGACATCGAGACCATCAACACCGAACTGATCCTGGCCGACCTCCAGACCGTCGACAACCGCATCACCAAGCTCGCCAAGGAGTCGCGCAAGCAACCCGAGCTGGTGCCCCAGCTGCGGGCGGCCGAGCAGGCCCGCGAGGTGCTCGACGGCGGTCGCACGGTGGCCTCGGCCATCGCGTCGGGCGAGATCGACGCCGACCTCGTCTACGACCTGCACCTGCTCAGCGCCAAGCCGTTCATCTACGTCTTCAACGTGGACGAGGGCGCGCTGGGGGACGAGGCACTGGCGGAGCGGCTGCGGGCGCTGGTGGCCCCGGCCGAGGCCGTGGTCCTCTGCGCCCAGATCGAGGCCGAGGTGGCCGCCCTCGACCCCGAGGACGCCGCCGAGCTCCTGGCCGGGTACGGCCAGGACGAGTCCGGCCTGGTGCAGCTGGTCCACGTGGGCTTCCACGCCCTCGGCCTGCAGACGTACCTGACGGCGGGCCCGAAGGAGACGCGTGCGTGGACCATCCACATCGGCGACACCGCCCCCCAGGCCGCCGGCGTCATCCACACGGACTTCGAGCGGGGATTCATCAAGGCCGAGGTCATCGGCTTCGACGACCTGGTGGAGGCCGGCTCCGTGGCATCGGTGCGGGCGGCGGGCAAGGCCCGCGTGGAGGGCAAGGAGTACGTGATGCAGGACGGGGACGTGGTCGAGTTCCGCTTCAACGTCTGAGGTCGGCCGCGACGACGAACGTGCCGCACGACGGCCCGGGACGGGGTATGCGTCCGCCGCTAACCTGACGCGCCGGCGTCCGACGACCCGGAGGAACGAGGAACCCGTGCCCCACTCCGATCCAGCAGCCATCCTGTCGGACCTCGACCTGGAGGAGAAGACGTCGCTCCTGTCGGGGTCGGGCTTTTGGCACACCCGTCCGGTCGAGCGGCTCGGCATCCCGTCGGTCATGGTGTCCGACGGACCCCACGGCCTGCGCAAGCAGCCCGACGGTGGGGACCACGTGGGCGCGGGGGACAGCGTGCCGGCGACCTGCTTCCCCACGGCCGCCGCTCTGGGCTCCTCGTTCGACGTGGACCTGGTCCGTCGGGTGGGCGAGGCGATCGGCGACGAGGCCCGCGCCCAGGGTGTCGCCGTGGTGCTCGGGCCGGGCATCAACATCAAACGGACCCCGCTGTGCGGGCGCAACTTCGAATACCTGTCCGAGGACCCCCTCGTGTCGGGGCTCCTCGGGGCCGCACTGGTCGACGGTGTCCAGAGCCGGGGCGTCGGGACGTCGCTCAAGCACTTCGCCGTCAACAACCAGGAGACGGACCGGCTGCGGGTCAGCGCCGTGGTGGACGAGCGGACACTGCGCGAGATCTACCTGGCCGGGTTCGAGCGCGTCGTCCGCTCGGTGCAGCCGTGGACGGTCATGTGCAGCTACAACCGGGTAAACGGCGTCTACGCCTCCGAGGATCCGTGGCTGCTCACCACGGTGCTGCGTGACGAGTGGCTGTTCGAGGGCCTGGTCATGTCGGACTGGGGTGCGGTGGACGACCCGGTGGCCGCCGTGGCCGCCGGCCTCGACCTCGAGATGCCGTCGTCCCACGGGGCCGGACCGGCACGGGTGGCGGCCGCCGTCGGCTCGGGGGAGCTCGAGGAGTCGGTCGTCGACCGGGCCGCCGGCAGGCTGCTGCG
>Ga0182030_10008897_pt1 | contig 20666 bp, 10 predicted proteins | sample 812S3MmetaG_FD_121299 | JGI IMG/M metagenome (GOLD analysis project Ga0182030, IMG submission 121299) | Permafrost microbial communities from Stordalen Mire, Sweden - 812S3M metaG (Illumina Assembly) | ecosystem: Environmental > Terrestrial > Soil > Wetlands > Permafrost | place: Sweden... | reverse complement strand
TAGCACTGTCAGCACCACCCCGGCGCTCGGCGCGCCACCCCTCCTCATCTGAGGAGGGGAGCGTTTTCAACAACTCCCCTCCTGATTCAGGAGGGGTGGCGCCTTGGGCGCCGGGGTGGTAATATGCCGATGACACTTTTTCTTCAGCCTGTAAAGCCCGCCCTTCCAGATCCGTGGTGAGAAATCCGGGTTAGAAACCTTCATGCCCCCCAATTCCCCAACCGATTAAAGGGTTGAACGCCGAGCCCGGCGGTAAGGCTGCCGCATTAGCGGGCATCGGCCGGTGGGGAGGCTCAAATGGGACTCATCATCAGGATTGCCCTCATGTTTTTTTTCATTCAGTTCCTGGTGGTTGTGACCATCACGACGGTGGCACTGCTCTTGGCGCGGCCCGAAGTCCCGGTTCTAGGCCACGAGTATGGGCGCGGGGCCGTCAGCCGAAGCTTCGCATTTGTCATCCACCTGCCGAGTCAAGTTCTGCGTTCCGTGCTACGTCTGATGCGTCATCGTCGCTTCTTGCCTAGCGGCCATGAATGATGCACAAAGGGTGGCGCCGTCGTCCCCACCTCATGCCGATGGCATATGGGCGGGGGAGCGCCCGGGTGAGATATAATCAGGCGGATCGAGGGTTGGCGAAGGAGACCCTTTCCCGGATTTCGTAGAGGCGTCGTCTTCGCGGCGCTTGTGGGGTCGGTCACCACCCTTTCTGTGGCCCTGGGTTGGGCTCAGTCCTCTGCCCAGTTGGTTCCTTCCGCCTCTTCCCCGTCTGCTCCACCCCGGCCCCGATCGCTGCATTCACCCTTGGATTCGGCGTGCGGATGCATCCAGCCGCCCGGGGTGCGGGACTTGGAAATAATCAGAATGGCCTTGCAACGGCGGGGCTAAACAGGCGGCGGAATAACCCGCTGGTACTGTCGTGCCCCTGTTCAGAACCACCCCGGCGCTCGGCGCGCCCCCCCTCCTCATCTGAGGAGGGGAGCAATATAGGTAACTCCCGTCCTGATTCAGGAGGGGTGGCGCGTCGAGCGCCGGGGTGGTTATCCGCGCCGGGACGCTTTTCCGCAGCCTGTAAAGCCCCGCCCTTCCAGACCCGTGGTGAGAAATCCAGGCTAAAGGTCGGCGCATCAATTGCTCGACCGCGGTTAACTACAAGCTGTGAGCTGTCGGCTGTCAGCTCAAGCCGGTCGGTTAGAGCTATTGGCTGTCAGTTCTCCCCCACCGGACCGCCCCACGCTTTCCTACGGGCAGGAAATGGTACGTACAATAAGATTCCTTCCTTGAGAATTTTCCGTACCGGTAGGAAACCCGTGGGTATCACCCCCGAGGTTGGAGCTGCACGTGCTAGCCTATAAATGGAGAACTATGCCGTGGTGAAATCGCGCACCCATGGGAACGACAAGCTCCGTGCGGCCGACAAGAGCAGTGACAAGTGACCCGTGGCGCGAGATGCGAGTCGGCTGAAGACGGAAAGCGGGCGGCGCAGGACGGTGGAGTGGCATTAGAAAATCAAAAGGTAATGGGCAAATGGCAAAAACGAAAGCCTGTACGTTCAAAAATGCTTGCTGAGAAAACTACAAATGGCGATATTGCAATGCCGTGTGGGGCGCGTGGCGAGGACGGAAGGGCCGAGCCTGCGACAAGTGTGGTGGATCGCTAATTTGTCCATGAAAATCAGGAAGGGAGCGCGCGTGCTGAAAAGTATCAAAATGAAGGTCGACCCCGAGGACTTATTGAAAACAAAGAGCGAATTAAGCGACAAAATGTCATATGCCGATGAGTCATTGAAAACAAGTGGCTTAGCTAAAATGCCGATGAGTTGTTGGGACTAAAAGAGATAGCACGAGTTAAGGGCACTGAAAGTACCTGAACCCCCCCCAAACCCACGCTATGCCGAGAACTTACAGAAACTAAATGGCTTACGCGACATCAAAACAACGCGAGCCCACGCTATGCCGATATGTTAATGAAAATAAAACTCTTAAATGAATGGCGGGCGGCTGGTGCCAAATGTCAGGGGCTTCGTGCTGGGGGTGGAACCCGGGATCGCTGGCTGAGGGCTGGGAGACCCCTCACCCGGCGCTCCTTCGCGCCCCACTCTCCCCCAAAGGGGCGGGGAGTAAACTCAAATCACCGCGCCCAACCCCCGATTCGGGGAGACGTAACTGTAAGCTTTCGGCTGTCGGCTATGAGCTATCGGCTTACCACCCCGTCATGCCGGTCCCGGCGCCGCGGGGAGCAATTTCCGCCGCTCGTAGCTGACGAAGATTTCCTGCGTAAGCAGAAGCAGAACCGCCATCCCCACCAGAATCCAGATGCCGGCTCGTACCGATTGGTGTTGGGCGACGTACCCGATGGCGGGAGGAACCACCGCGCCGCTCAGCAGGGCGGGCGTCATGAGCATGCCGAAAACGGTTCCGAAGATGCGCGAAAAGTAGGTGCTGGCGGTTCCCGCCGTAGTGGGAAACACCGGCGCGTAGCAGAGTCCGCAGAGGATGATGCCGGCAGCGGCAACCGGCATGTTGGGCGCCAGAACCATGAGCAGGAGTCCGACGATGGCCCCCACGGAACACCCCAGCAACAATTGCGGCCCGCGAACTCGCTTGACCACTTGGCTGGCGATCAGGCGGCCCAACATCATCATAATCCAGAAAGACGTCAGGATGATTTTGGAACTCTCCGAGGAAACGGCCAAGTCTTTCTCCAGGAAGGTGCGGATCCAGCCGGCGGTGGAAATCTCCAGGGCGGAATAGAAGAACAGCACGGCGGCAAGCATCATGACGGCGGGATTAACCGCCACCGACATCGCTTGATCCCAGTCGAATCCTCCCGCCATGCTGGCGGGGGGGAACGTCTGCACCAGCGCCACCACGGCCACCAGGCCGACCAGCAGGGCAATGAACCACAGGGTGGCGACAAGCCCCAGGCGGCGAGCCATCAGCGCCACCAGCCAAGGGAAGAAGACCGCTCCCACGCCGAAGAAGATGCCGCCCAGATTGAGCGCGGAAGAGGGATTCTGCGGGTAGAGGTCGGGGATGAGGGTGTTCGCCGCGGCCATGGCAGAACTGCCGCCCAGGCCGAGCATGACCAGCAGCGCTCCGAGCACCGCGTAGCTGGGAACGTAGGCCATTCCAACCAGCGCCGCAGCGCTGCCCAGAAACCCGGCGGCCAATACCAGCTTTTTGCCGAAGCGGTCGATCAGCGGTCCGGCCAGGAAGACCATGGGCACTTGCGGGAAGTAGAGAAAACTGAAAAGCGTTCCGCTGCGGGTCAAATCAAAACCGGAGCGCGCGCTCAACTCCGGCAAGGTTGCGCCCAGGAATGAAGTCATCACTCCGAAAGTAAATAGACCCGCGCACGCGGTCCCCATCAGGTAAGGGGTGGAAGTCTGGTTCTGTGAGGCCATCGAAGTTTGCCCTTTCCGTTAGATTCGTCAGAGTCGCAACAGCGCCCACAAGCCGAGGACCAGCCCGGAACTCAGGAGCGATCCAATCAGCAGTCCCTGCAAGTCAACGCGATAAGCTTTGAAGAAGCTGACGCCACACGCCCCGCGCAGCGGGTGGAGAAGGTTGACGAGGAGTAATTGACGGCCGTGCTCCGCCGCCCATCGACCGGTTTCGGGAGCCAAGCCGTCCTCCCAATCCTTACCTTCTTCGTGATCCTCGGGAAGGTTAACCTGGTCGGCGGCGCCTGCGGGGATGCGGTCCGAAGGAGTTTGAATTCGGGTGAAGAAGGGAGCGACGCGGGCCTCGTCTTCGGGAGGTGTCAGGAGGCTCACCACCACCAGAGCCGCGGTTCCCGCGGCGAGTGCGGAGAAGAAGATGCCGGGGTCCCAGTAATCCAACCGTTGATGCTTCCAATGATACAAAGAGAAGTTTGTGCCCATGGAGATAAACACGCTGCTGGCAGCTCCCCAGCGGTTCGCTCGCTTCCAAATGATTTCTGCCAAAATGCTGATGCCCACAAAAGCCGCCAGCGTTTCCGTGAGCAGGAACGAATAGAGCACTCTTTGGATCAGGAAAAGCGCATAGACCACGGCCGTGACCACCGCCGCGAGCCCGCTGATACGCCCGACCCACAGGTAGTGCAGGTCAGATTGCTTGGGCGCCAAACGCGGGCGGTAAAATCCTTGCGTGAAAAGCGCGCCGCTATCCACCATGAGGGCGGAACAAGCGGCCAGGCACGCTCCCATTACGCTCGCGATCAGCAGGCCGCGAAGGCCGGGGGAAAGCAAGTGCTGGCAGGCGAAACCAAAGGCATCCTCGGGATCTTTGAGCGCGTGCGTGCCAAACAGACCGCGCTTGATCATCACGGCGACCATCAGGCCTACCAGCGCCCAGCCGATCGTGCACAAGCGTTTGGCCCACATTCCGTGAAAGAATCCTACGCGGCAGGTGTATTCATCCTTGCCCGTGCCCACCGCCGCCATAATGTGGGGCTGTGCCATGATGCCGATGAGACCATTAAGAGTCAGCATGACGATGAACCACGGGCCTACTTCCTTGGGCGTCGCCAGGGAGAAATAATGCAGAGGCAGGGATTGCTTCATCCCACCCATACCACCCACCGCCCCCCAGCCCAGCGGAATCAACATAAAGGACAAGAAGATGAGCAGAAAGCCTTGAACAAAATTGCTCCATGCGGAGGCAAGCAACCCCCCGACAAAGCTGTAAAGGACAAAGATGAACGCCAATCCCAGCACAATGGAGTTGGCGGTCAGGTTCGCTCCCAGCATCTGGTTCAAAACCTTTGCCGCTCCTTTGAGGATGCTGGCCATGTTGATAATGAAAAACGCGAAGGCAAAGAGAGCGTAGAGGCCCGACATTCCCGCGCCATAGCGGTCCTCAATCATTTCCGCGGTGGTAGTGCGCCGCACGCGACGGAATACCGGCGCCATAATCCAGTAAAAGGGTGTGGCAAAAAGATTCTTCCACTGGTACCAGATTGCCGACATGCCAAAGCTGTAAACAGCTCCCGAGAGACTTACCGGCATTTCGGCATGAGTCCCCACGCCGAAAGTCTGGGCGATCATAATCAGCTTGCCGAAGTGACGTTTGCCCAGAAAATAGTTTTTGGTGTCCTTAACCCGGCGGCTGGCAACGATTCCCATGACGACCAGCGACACCAGGTAAGCAACGACGATGATCCAATCCAGGGGGGCGAGTTTCATGGGAATTATTGTTCGACGACGCCCTGCCTTGGGGGAGCCGGCAAGGCAGCCCTATGGTTCCAGTGATGCAACGTCGCTGATTCTAGCATTCTTTGGACGACCGGTTTGGTTATTAGGCGGGACTTCTCACCACGGTTGGTCGCTGCCGGAAGGGCGGGGCTTCAGCCCCGCCGAAATCGCGGCTCTCACCCTCAACCCGTCCCGCACCCCGCGCAGCTTGCGGCTGCAAGGTGCGCGGGGTGCGGGACTTGGAAATAATCAGGATGGCCTTCGAGCGGCGGGGCTAAAGCCCCGCCCTTCCCGACCCGCGGTGAGAAATCCAGGTTAGGCGCGCTGACCAGCCTTCTTTCACGGATTTTAAGAGAATTGCTTTTAATGGGCCTTGCGGCGGCCTTCCACCGGGATTATGCTTCACGGGACGGTCAGGCCTATCCATGGGGACCTTGGCGCCCATGAAGCCCCGGCGCTCGACGCGGCCCTGCCGCAAGCCGAATGTATGCAGGTTTTACGGGTGTATCGCTGCCCATCAAATTCACCGTAGTCTTGGCAAGTCAGGGTGAAGGTGCAAGCTCAATCCCCAGAGAGTGGAGGTTTTGTGATGATGCGCGTCCGCAGGATATTAACCGTATTAGGAATGCTTTTCGTAATGCTGCCGGTTATTCATTTGGCGGCTCAGGACCGGGGGCACGCTGATGAGGCGCAAAAGGCCCGTGAGCTGCGAGATTATATCCGGGCAACTTACTCCAAATTTGAGTACCTGGCGCCCATGCGCGACGGCGTTCGCCTGTTCATCTCCGTCTACGCGCCGAAAGACACCTCCCAGCGGTACCCGATTTGGATGATGCGCACCCCGTACACGGTGGCCCCTTATGGCGCCGACAACTATCGCTCCACGCTCGGCCCCTCGGAGCCCTATGCCCGCGCCGGTTATATTTTTGCCTATTGCGATGTGCGCGGCATCGGAAAGTCGGAAGGGCAATTCGTGCACGTCCGGCCCTACATTCCCAACAAGACGTCGCCCCACCAAACTGACGAAGCCACCGACGCTTACGACACAATCGATTTCCTTCTGAAGACCATCCCGAACAATAACGGCCGCGTGGGCGTATGGGGAATTTCTTATCCCGGCTTCTATGCCACCATGACGATTTTGAGCGGGCACCCTGCCTTGAAGGCCGCCTCCCCGCAGGCGCCCGTCACCGAATGGTTCCTGGGGGACGATTGGCGGCACAACGGTGCGCTCTTTCTGGCCCACGCTTTTGGCTTCCTATCCGCCTTTGGGCGTCCCAGGACAGGTGAAAACGAAGTGCCCGGCCCCGGCTTTGATTATGGCACCCCGGATGGCTACGACTTTTTCCTGCGCATGGGGCCGCTCGGCAACGCGGAAAAGGAATTCTTCAAGGGGAAGATAGACTACTGGCAGGAATTGATATCACATGACACCTATTCTGACTACTGGAAGTCGCGCGACCCGCTGCCTTACTTGAAAAACGTCCGGGCCGCCGTCATGACCGTGGGCGGGTGGTTTGATGCCGAAGATGCTTACGGCGCTTTTCACACCGCACAAGCCGTGAGAGAACAGAATCCCGAAGCGGTGAACATTTTCGTCGCGGGCCCCTGGTCCCACGGCCAGTGGGGTGGCGGCGCCGGCGAGGCCGTTGGCGACTTGCGCTTCCATCAGAAAACCGGCGAATATTTTCGCGAGCACATTGAGTTTCCCTTCTTCCAGCGCTTGCTGAAAGACGAGGGGGAAGCGGAACACTCTGCGGCCTACGTCTTCGAAACCGGGCGCAATGAGTGGCACTCGCTCGACCGTTGGCCGCCGCCGAATGCCACCGCCAAGACGTTCTATTTCGAAAGCGGAAGCCGACTCAGCGCCACGCCCCCTTCTGCTTCGGGTGAAGCATTCGATGAGTACGTCAGCGACCCCGCCAAGCCGGTGCCGCACGTCGCGGAGATCACCACCTCCATGCCGACCGGTTATATGACCGGCGACCAACGCTTTGCGGGACGGCGCACCGATGTGCTGGTATACCAAACGGAGCCGCTCACCCAGGATATGACTTTTGCGGGACCGCTGAAGGCATCCCTTTACGTCTCTACCAGCGGCACCGATTCCGATTGGGTCGTCAAGCTCATAGATGTTTACCCGGGCGATTACCCTGACCCCGATCCGAATCCCACCGGGGTAAAGATGGGCGGCTACGAACAACTGGTGAGAGGGGAACCCTTCCGCGGTAAGTTCCGCAAGAGTTTCGAGCACCCCGTGCCCTTTGAGCCCGGCAAGCCCGACAAAGTGGAATTTCCGCTTCTCGATGTCTTCCAAACCTTCCGCCGCGGCCATCGCATTATGGTGCAAGTCCAAAGCTCATGGTTCCCCCTGGTTGACCGCAACCCTCAGAAGTTCATGAAAATCGATGAGGCGCAGCCATCCGACTTTCAGAAAGCCACCGAGAGGGTCTACCGCTCGGCACAAAGGCCCTCCAGCATTACCGGCCAGATGCTGCCTTCGGCAACCACCGCTTCGGAGAAATAAAGGGTCGGCATTTTGCCCACGTGGTAGGGACTGAAAACAGAGTGGCGATGTTACCGTGCCCGTCCTTCCCGCAACCAGTCGTGATATCCTTTCCCTGCCGCTGGGCGCTGAATGAAGATTTTGTTGAGGGAAGGGATCGGGAATTCTGCCGAACGATTCCTTGCGCAATGACTTATACCACTGAGTGAGATGAAGGGCGCCAACCCTGGGGGCGGCGCTGGTCCTCGTTTTGTAGTGTGCCGTGCCCTCGCAGGACGCGAATCGAGAGCCCCACTCCAGAGCGCTGAGGCTGCTGGCATGTGGCCAGCGCTTTAAAATCCCGACATGGAATTCTGGTCTAATGTCCAATCAGAACAGGCTTTTTAATCTGTTCGTGCTGCTCATCGGCATCGCGATGGTGCGGATTGCCCTTGCGGGGAATCAAGCGCCGGCAACCTGGACGGGAACCCTAAGCGAATCGAACGGCCAGCCGGTTGCCCAGGCAGAGGTTGAGCTACGAGAGGTACATTCCGACAAAAGACGGCACTCCAATACCGACGTGCTCGGAGCATTCGCATTTACTGATCTCGCCGCCGGTGAATATTCCGTGTTGGTGCATTGGAAGGGCCGAACCCTGACGGCCTTGCAGCCTTTGAAGATCAGTCCGGGCCAGGTGCTTGACACCGGACTCCAGTTCACCGCACAAGGGGTGGAGCTCGTGGCGCGCCGCGTTGCCGTAGAGGCGGCGAAACCCTCGACAGGGGGGCAGGTGCTTTCCGGCCAGCAGGTCGCCGATCTGCCGCTCAACGGACGCGACTTCAGTCAATTGCTTCTGCTCGCCGCCGGCACAATGACGGACACCAACGGCGCCGCCAATTTCACTCAGCAGTTTGCCGTGAATGGCCAGCGGGGAACGACCGGGGTATTCGCCATGGACGGCATCGATACCACGGACCCGGAGATGGGCGGCGCGACTTTCTCAAACTTCAACGTGGATGCGATTCAGGAAATCAAGGCGAGTTCCGGTGTCATGCCGGCGGAGATCGGCCATGGCGCCGCCGGCTTTACCAATGTGATTACCAAATCCGGCGCCGATCGGATTCACGGATCGGTATTCGAATTCGGGCGCAACTCTGCTTTTGATGCCCGCAATTTTTTTGATCGCCGGAATGTTGCGAATCCGGAGCGCATACCCTACTTCGCGCGGAACGAATTTGGATTCACCAACGGCGGGCCCGTGGTTTTACCCGGAATCTATGATGGCCGCCATCGCACTTTCTACTTCGGTCAATACCAGGGGTTCCGCCAGATTTTGGGAACCACCCAAGTCCTATCGGTTCCGACCGTCGAGGAGCGCCAGGGTCTGGACACCACGGCATTTGCAGGTGATACCTTGCAAGTTCCGGTCAGTCCTCAGATTGCTTCTGTACTAGCGGACTACCCCTTGCCGAACGACCCGGTGGGGGCTTACGGCGCGCGCACTTTCGCAACTTCCGCCAAGGTCTCAACCGATACCGATCAATTCTCTCTACGCATCGATCATCGTATATCTGCCCAGGGCGCGTTCTTTGCCCGATTCAATTTCAGCAACGTTGCGGGCCCGCTCACCAACCCCGACCAGACGGCCATTAATCCCAGTTACGCTATTCGATTTTTGGACCACCAGCGCAATGCGGGAATGACCTACACACGCACCTCATCTCCAAACTTTATCTGGGAAACTGCTCTGGGATTCATTCGGGCCACGCCGTTCTTTCCCTCGATCAACAACGCCCAGCCGGCCCTCGAGTTTGGAGACGGCCTCTATGAACCCATCAACTCCGGGGATGGCTCGGTGATCGGAGCCTTCGGAAATCTCCTCCAGGCAAAGCAGAACTTCACCTACACTCGGGGAACCCACACGCTGAAATGGGGCTGGGAAATTCGCCAGAACCGCGATGCCACCGTCTTTGGCACCAATCCCAACGGCCTCTATACATTTGGCGGCGGCCCGGCCTACTCGCCCGTGGCGATTCCCTCCGCCAGCGGCCAGCATGACATCCGTGTCGGCGATTTGCTGCCCGATTCTCTGACGGGCTTGCTTACGGCCACGCCCTTCGCCTACATGATCTCATTGGCCTCGCCCGAAACGGCCACGGGGAATCGCTTCAACGAGGCCGCACTTCACCGCCAGGCCTACAATTTCTATATTCAGGACGCGTGGAAAGCGACGCCCCGCTTTCAGGTGAATTATGGTTTGCGGTATGAATTCGATACCCGATTTAACGAGCCCAAGGGCCGCACGTCGGAGCCGGTCTTTCTGCGTCCGGACGGGCAACCGGCGCACTCCTGGGATTTGGGCGTCTACCAGCAGTTGCTGGTCAGAATAGAGCCACCCTACCCGAACGATTGGCGAGGGTGGGGGCCACGCATCGCCATCGAAGTGCGGCAGAGCGAGCACACCGTCTGGCATGCGGGCGCCGCCATCACCACGCGACTGCCCAACCTTTTTCAGGAAGACTTTACCACCGGCGCCACGCCCTTTATGGTTCAGCCGACCCTGACCGCCAAGCCGGGAGTTTCCGTTCCCTTTGCCAACGCGGTGACCCATTTTAATCTGCCGATCCCCTACACGCCGTCGGGACAACCGGTATTTCCCACCAGCCGCACTACCGACGTCGCGCCCAACACGGTGATGGACGTCCAACATTATGAAACCGACCTCGCGGCCGCGACCCCCGGGCACCAACTCCAGCCGCTCTCCATCTTTGGCATGATGAAGGACTTTGCCGGCGGGTATATCCAAAGCTATACGGCAGGAGTGGATCACGATTGGGGCGATGTCAAGTTCAGCGCCGCCTATGTGGGCACCATGGGCGTGCGGTTGCCCAGCATTGTTTATCCCAACGGTTATACTGGCGCCGACGCGGCATTCGCACCCTTCACCAGCTTTGATTCCGCCGGGGCCGTCTTGGGAGGATTTGGCCCGGAAGCTTTGATGAGCAGCCGCTCGCACTCCACTTATAATGCCTTGCAGGCGAGCGTGGAGAAGACCTCCGCACGGCTCGGTTTGGGATTTCAGGCGAGCTACACGCTCAGCAAATCCCTCGATGACACCAGCGCTACCCTGGGGGGCTTCCTCGGCTCCTCAGGGACGCTGCTGCAAGCGAGCCCGCAAAATCCGGCGAACCCTGGGGCGGAGAAAGGGCCGTCCACGTTCGACACGACCCACGTATTTACCATCAGCTTGATTCAGGCACTTCCCTTCGATCGCATCTCCGCATTTCGGCCGCTCGGCCGCAAGCTGACCACGGGATGGCAATTCCTGAACATTACCACGCTCACCAGCGGCTCGCCCTTTACGGTATTTTCGGGGATTCAACAGACCGGCGTAGGGTCTACCGGGGCTGACCGGCCGGATCAGATCGCGCACCCGGATTTATCAACGAACCGCAAAGTGCGCGAGGATTACTTTGGCCGCGGTGCGGATAACCCTTCGTTCTTTTCCCTCCCCATCAATCAGTCCGGCGGTACGGGACCCAACCTGGGAAGGTTTGGAACCTTGGGCCGCGACACTTTCCGCGGGCCGGACTTTTACGATTTGGATATGTCCTTGATCAAGGATACCCCACTTGGAAAGCGGGGGCATGCGGAAGCCGCGACGCTGGAGTTCCGCGCGGAGTTTTTCAATGTGTTCAATCTCGTCAATTTCAGTCTGCCCTCGAATGTCGTGCTGGGATCTGGATTCGGAGAGATCAATAAAACCGCCGGCCCCTCCCGGCAAATCCAGTTCTCTCTGAAGCTGATTTACTGAATTGAGTGGGATTCAACTTGATGGAGAACAATCTCGGCCGCCAAAGCGAATCTGGCCGGAGCCGCTTTCCATGGCAACGGCAATGAAGCCAGTACGGACTCTGGAGCGCGACCTTGCCCAATAGGCCTGAACCTTTCGTCGCCGGTGGTGCTAACCCGGACTACTCACCACGTTTGGACGATACTGGAAGGGAGGGGCATTAGAGCTTGCGGAAAAACCCTCCAGCGCTGTCATTCTTCGTCGTTGCTACTCCTCAGAATGACCGCGCTTTCAAGTTTTTCCGCAGTCTGTTTAGCCCGGCATGTGCCGCCATAAGGGGGGCGATACGTTCAAATTAGGACACCACCCCATATTAGAGGACATGGCGAATTTGGAGAAAATCCTGTTTCCAGAGGAAAGCGCCTCCATTACCGTCCGAGGCGCAGATGAACGGTTTGCCACAGGCAAGTGCGGCCACGTGGTCGAAACCGCCGCACGACTTGGCAGCCGGTTGACGTCCTAATATAAAGTTTCACTTCAAGCTCTAAGAGTAGTAGAACACTTTTACTTAAAACAAAACTCAACCTCCCGGTCCGGGAAAACTCGTCGCTGACGAAAAGCTCCCACGAGATTCAGTGCACTTGAGGCGGCGGAAGTTCGGCCACTGGAAAATATGTCATCCGAACGCGCGTACAGCCATAAGGAACCAACGTTATCTTTTCCACAGGATCATTGTTAATAACCGGGCTTTGCGGTATATCCGGAGTGAACGCTTCTGTCGCATCATTGCTGCGAGGAAGCATTGCACCGCCGGAACCAACCTTCATTTAAGCCCGATTCTCTCCCGACTATGCACTTTCATTGCTGCCGATGGGAGTGTTGCCAGCCCCAAGGTTGACCGGCCCGGAGGGCTCATACTTGCACCCCAACAGATGAGCCGTAACATACCGGTCCAGTTCCTCGTAGTCCCTCTGCCTAATCAGTTCACTTTGCAATTTTCGGTCGAAGGTGCGGACCTTTTCCACGAGCCAAAGGAATGTCTGCTTGCTGTTCGCCAGGTGCTTCATCGAAATGTTCTTCTTTTGCGTGCGCATCGCCTTCACATCGAGACCCACAAACTCCCCGTTTTTCCCATAGCCGCTCTCTTCCAGCACTCGCACTTGATTGAAAGCCCGCCGGAGATCCACCTCGCCGAACGACTTGTCCTCGTCGAACTTCAATCCGCTCTGGTCATTCAAGTGCACGCTCCAGAGTTTATTAAAAGAAAGCGCAAAACCCATTTCGTCGGACGGATCCAGTCCGGCAAGAATCTGGTGCGCAGTCTCGATCAGAATTCCGACCCGCGTGGGATCGGTTGTCCGGTAGCCCAGCGCCAAGCCGTGGCCGACGGTGGGAATGTACGCCTGGTCCATGGGTTCATTGGGCTTGGGCTCAATGAGAATTCGCAATTGTTTGTCGTATTCCAGTAACTTGTTGATCATGTCCACCAGATACTGCATTGAATCCGGGACGGATTTTGCTTCTCGAATGTAGGTACCTTCACGCGCCAGCCAAAGCACCATCAAGTGGCAACCCAGTTCATTGGCAATATCGACTGCTTTGATCGTCCTGTCTACGGCGTAAGCACGCTCGACCGGATCATTGGACGTGTAAGCGCCGTCAATCGTCCGGGAACTCTCCCACAATCTCGGCGCCACGAACTCCGCTACCAAGCCATGCTCCGTGAGCATTTGTTTCATGGCGCGTGCTTGCGCGGTGATTTCGGAAGGGGTGAGTGAATCGAGCTTGGGAACAGCATCATCATCATGGAATTGCAGGGCATCAAACCCGAGTTGTTTCGCAATGCTCAATTTTTCGGTAAAAGTAAATGAGTCCCGCACGGGCGGGCCGAATGGATCAGCGCCCTCACTAAGATTCCATGGTCCGAACGAGAAACGATATGACATAGGCATCGTGTTTCCTCCCCAAAACGAATTAGTGTTATTCATGACGAGCGCAAGAGTAGCGCACGTGAAGCCTTGGGTCAACTGGGGCCGCAGGGCATCATTGGGCGAGGGGACGTACATTCCCATCTATAGATTTCGGGTAGTGGTGTCATTTGGAAGTGGCACGGGCGTCCGAAGCTGTGAAAAAATCAATTTTGGGCCTGTTATCCACGATGTAACTCATTGAAACTGCATGATGCCAAAATTTGAAAATCCGATTTTTTCACGGCTTCTCCCGCCCGTGAACGGTCACGGCCAAGATGGCCGTGCCACAGCAAATGACACCACTACCAGATTTCGCTCACCCCAAAAAAATGCTTGACACAACAAAATTCGGGTGCTAGGTTGCGCCCACGAGGGCAGTCCCATACTAAAGGGTTTTACTTGTTGCGTCGGGAATGTGGTCGCGATTCCGGAGATATAGGAACTCACATTTGGTATCAACGAAAAGGAGAGAGTCATAAACCATTTGACTTTAAATCGACTTTTCACGGCGGGTATCGTCTTTGGCCTGGGCTGCACACTGGTTTTGACTTCAAAGACCTGCTTCGCGCAGATTGCTGGGAGTGTGCTCACGGGTACAGTCACGGACTCGAGTGGTGCAGTTGTTCCCAATAAGTGGCAAGCCTCTAAAACGGGGCTTGCCACTCCCATGCTGGCTCGTACTCAGTCGGGAATATGATTCCCCATAAAGCATCGAAGGCGCTGACATTTGGCGGCAAAGAGGGGACCATGGTGACTTGTGAGGAACGAAATCTGGGGAATGATTCCGCCAGCCTGCGACCGTGCCGCCGTCGACAATTCGGCTATCCAAATTAAACCCCTCGAGGGAGTGAGAATCGAACCCAACCGCCTGCCGATTGCGGGAGGTTGTAAATATCCGCACCGCGAACGGGGAGCAGGTTTTCGCCTTGACAACCGGAAACGAAAATCAGGAGGGACGATGACATCTGTCGTGCGTTGGCAATGGTTGTGGTTCGTAGTGGCTTGTATGGCCGCGTGCAGTGCCGCATATGCTGGTGAGCTGCGTGCGGGCTTCGCCACCGTAGATATTACCCCTCCGCTGAACCGGGAAATGGCGGGATTCGGGCCCTATTTGGAGCGAAAAGCCACCACCATCCACGATCCCCTCATGGCGCATGCCGTGGTCCTCGAGACGGGGGGCCAGCGCATCGCTATTGTGGGATGCGATGTACTCGCGGTCAGCCGAGACTTCACAGAAAAGGTCCGCTTCGAAGCTGAGGCTGGAACCGGAATCCCTGGACCGCACATTATGGTGAGTGCAACGCATACCCATTCAGGCCCTGCGATTCCCCGGTTGATCGGGTGGGGCGAACAAGACAAAGAATACTTGAGCAAGTTACCAGGCATGGTCGCCGGAGCAATTGTCGAGGCGTCAAAACACCTGCAAAGCGTGGAATTGTATTACGGGGAAGTCCCGGTGGAAGGCATCGGCCAGAACCGGGAATACCCGGGGGGGCCGATCGACAAGACGCTTCGGGTTTTGAAGTTCATGCACGGCGACAAACTAGTGGGCTTCATTGTTCACCACAGTGTTCACAACGTCATCTTCTCCGAACAAATGCACGCGTACACCTCTGAATTGACCGGCGTTGCGATCGCCAAAGTTGTGAAGGAACATCCCGGTTCAGTGGGCATTTATCTTCAGGGGTCATGCGGGGACATCAACCCGGCCCGCTTCGAGAACAATTTCCCTCCTGACCAATGCGTCCAGTTACTCGAACAGCTTTCGGACCACTTTGCTGATTACGTCCGGGAGGCCCTGAAGAATGCCTCGAAGAAAAGGGTTGATCGAATTGAGATGGACACCCGGGAGATCAGTCTCCCCCTGGTACCGACGGATCGGGCCTTAATCCTGAGGCAGATGCAACTCGCCGATCAATTACTCGGTTCCTCCACGCAGGGCACCGCATTTTTCCCCACGGGGTCGAAAGGGGAACCCCCACTACCCCCCACGGCGGAAAGATGGGTCCGGTTTACCCGCGACACCTCGCGAGCGGTTTATGAACGGTTCAACCGATTGCCGCTGACCGAGAAGCAGACGGAGATCCAAGCCCTGCGCGTCCAGGATGTACTTATCCTTGCCGATCCCGGGGAAGTCTTCATTAGCCTTGCAGATCAGGTCAGCCAGATGCTGCCGGGATGGAAGGTATGGGTAACGGGATATTCGAATGATTATGTCGGGTACATTCCCACCCCCGATCGCTACGCACTCGTTTCGAAAGAAAAATTCAACTACCCGGCGTATTTTGTTCCCCTCATCCTTGGTGACTTCCGGTTAAGCGATGATATAGGCGACGTTCTAGTGCGGAACTTGGTGAGACTTGGGGAGAGCGTTGTACAAACCGACAACTCGAAATCTGAACCAAATTCGCCTGCCCGCTGACTGTTGTGTGTGCAGATCCTTTGCCTTCGCCGGACCTTTTGTTTCACCTTCCCAGGTGGAAGGTGTATGTGTAGTGCCAAGGCTTCTGGTTAAGCAACAGCTTCCTCCCAAGCGTTGCAGGTTGGGCGCCTAGCCCAGACTTCTCACCACGTTTGGACGATGCTGGAAGGGCGGGGCTTCAGCCCCGCCGAAATCACGGCTCCCGCCCTCTATTTGCCCCGCACCCCGCGCAGCTTGCGGTTGCAAGCTGCGCGGGGTGCGGGACTTGGAAATAATCGGGACGGCCTTGCAACGGCGGGGCTAAAGCCCCGCCCTTCCAGAGTTGTGGTGACAAATCCGGGCTAGAGTTCGGCCAAGGCGCAAATCCATGGGGATCATGAATCTCTCGGGTGGGTTAAGGGGCGGAAGGCGAGGAGGCGCTCGCGGAACCGCGTATGGCGGAATGAAGGGCGGAGGCGCGTGAGGCAGTTGATTAAATCTGATGCACATGAACTCCTGGAGGGCGGTAGGACGATGAACGTTGGGGCAAAGGGTAAGCTACTGGTCTGTATGGCCATAGCTTTACTGTGGTCGTGCGGAATTGCCGACGGGTACGGCAACGTTCCTGTTGATTACAAGTCTGCCTATTCATTACAAAACAGCCTTGGGATTTCTGTTTCTTTCGACCCCAAAGCGGGCTCATATTCGGTAGACTTCAATAACCAATCCTGGCTTGGGCCCGGCATCGTAAGTGTTCTCATCAATAAACGCTGGTACAGAAGCTCTGGGATCGAGTTCCCGGAGGCAGCGGCTTACGAAAAGTCGCAGGGCAGGCTGGTTCTTGAGGACGTGAAACAAGGATCAGGCAGCGATCGGCTCGGTGATTATGATTTCATCGAGTTGCTATGGAAGGCCCCGGAGACCGATGTCGTGCTGACGACCGGGTTCCACCTTTATAGGGACAGCCCCTACCTGGTTTTCACGCAGGGGTTTCCCCAGGGCTTCAAGAACTACGCCAGTGGAAATTGGATCCTTCCTTCGGTTTCTTTTCCGCAGTTCATCACGGAATTTGATGCGCGGAACGACCTCTATGCATGGGCGAGTGGTGGAATGTTTACCCACCGGTTTGAATACGGCGCGGCGTCAGGATTAGGGGGAACCGTGGACCTCCTCCTTCTGGCTGACAAGGATCACGACGCGATGCTTCTTTCGCCTTTTGCCAATTATCTCATCGCTACACAGCAGAGTGCGCCGGTGGCGACACGTGATGAGACGAACCCGAATAAATCGGCGATCAGTTGTGGAATCGAGGGGTTAGTCGATGAAATCCCCGTGGGCTTTGGGCACGCGCACATTCTGGTTGCCGGCCGCGGAATTCATAGTACTTTCGAAAGATGGGGTCAAGCTCTTTTGGCCAAGGCGGGCAAGAAGATTCCCTCCAAGTATTGGGGCGACAACTTGAAGTACCCTGTGTACTGGGATGATTACGGCGCCTATTACCGCGAGCATGGATTCAAGGAGGAAGGCTACAAGTCATACGAAGACATCATCCTGGGAGTCGCCGAAGACGCCAGGAAACACGGGCTTCGCATCGGCGCCTACCAAGTTCAGGATCTTGATCAATTGCGCTATCAAGAAGGGTTGTTTGAACCTCGCGCGGACCTGTTTCCCCACGGGCTCGCGTGGCTGCACGAAAAGTTAGGTGCGCCGCTTGAAGCCTACATCGCTTGGCTGTATCCAAACGGGCCCTATCGAAAGAAGTACGCGTATTTTGAGACGCCCAAAGGAGAAGTGCCCGGGAATTCCATGGGCGATGTTTTCTATTCGGAAGATTACTGGCGGGATACGGCAGCGAAGTTAGCCGCCTGGGGCGCCATTATCTTACAGCACGATTTTGAGAGTGTATACGAAGGTGACCCGGTGATGATGGCGGGCATCGACAGGATGGACAGGTATTTCAAGAACATGGTTAAGGCGCTCCAGGCCCAAGGCTTGACCATGCAGTACTGCATGCAACTGCCGCGCAATGTTATGGAATCGACCGAGAATCCGATCATCGTATCAGTGCAGGGTTCCTGGGATCATCATGTATACACGTCCCAACCGAAGGAGAAGGGCCGGGACGATGATCCTTACGCCTGGAAGCACTTGCTTTTCACCAGTGCGTTTTATGGAGCGGTAGGGATTTGGCCCTCGCGGGACAACATTCAAACTGTCGCGGATCCAAACGCTTTCGAGGACGTATTGCTTGCCAACCTGCTGGGGGGCGAAATTCAGTTAGGTCATCGGATCGGCGAGTGCAACTTCAATCTTGTCCGGAAGACCTACCGGGAAGGGGACGGGTTGATCTTGAAAGCCGACCGCCCCATTGTGCCACTGGACCGGTGTTATGTGGAGGGCTGTGCGGCGGGCTACAGCACCTCGGAGCGGAATGGCCAGAAGTGGTTCTACGTGCTGAACCTTCCGGCGGCCGGGTTCCTGCCCGCCTTTAGCGTATCGGACCTGGGTGTGGGAGGGCAATGGGCGGTGTACAACTTTGACACTCGCCGGGTGTCGATTGTGGACGCTTCCACGCTGATTCCCCTGCAGCCCGAAGCCAAGCACGAGTATAGGGTGGTGGCCCCAATTCTGGCGAACGGGATGGCGGTGATTGGGGATACGGAGAAGTTTGTGACCATGGCGGACATGCGGATCGCCTCGGTGGAAGCGACGCAGCAAGGGGTGCGGGTCGGGGTGGTTTCGAATCAGGAATGGAATCCGGTGACGGTGGGTTATGCAATGCGGCGGCCGGTAGGGGCGGAAGCAGGGAATGGGGAACTCGCGGAAGTAAGCAGTTTAGATCGGCTAAAGGCGGCGAAGTCGGGGTGGTTCTGGGACTACCAGACGAAGCTTTGGCATATCAAGGTGGACTTTGCCGGCGCAGTTGACCCGGAAAGCCGGTTTTTCACTATCCATTGAGGCTGCACGATCAATGCTATCTGGAGTGGAGGTGTGGAATTGAAAGAACTAGAACTGGTCGAAGGAGGTGGCAAAGCGGGCCAAGAGCGGTTGGCCATCGAAGGTGGTCAACCGGTCCGCACAGAACCTCTGCCCCTGGAATTTCCTGGCGTTCACTACATCGACGAGAAGGAAATCGAGGCGGCAGTTCGAGTGCTCAGAAGTCACTCGTTGTTTCGTTACTACGGGGTCGACTTGCAGAAAGAAGTGGAGATGTTCGAGTCGGAGTTCTCTCAGTTTCTTGGCGTGCAACACACGCTGGCCGTGAGCAGCGGCACGGGGGCCCTGCAAACGGCACTTTCAGCACTGGGGGTAGGCCCGGGTCAGGAAGTGATCATACCGGCCTACCTGTGGGTGTCTGTGTTGGCGGCGGTGGTCAACCATGGCGCCATTCCGGTTTTGGCGGACATTAACGAGACCTTCGGCCTCGACCCTGCCGACTTGGAGAGCCGGATTACTTCCAAGACCAAGGGGATCATCATTGTTCACATGAGCGGCGCGCCCGTAGATGTTGAGGCCGTGCAGAAGGTTGCGAAGGCGCACGGCCTCTGGTTGCTCGAAGATTGCGCCCAATGTAATGGCGGGAGGGTGCGGGGAAAGAGGGTCGGAACGTTTGGTGATATGGGTATCTTCAGCTTGCAGATGAACAAAAACATGACTTCCGGGGAAGGGGGGGGCCGTCGTCACGAACGATCCCGAGCTTTACCGCCGGGCTGTCGCCTGCCACGATTTGGGTTATGCCCGAGATGAACAGGGGCGCTTGATATTTAACAATCTGGATCTCTGCATGTGGGGCATGGGCTATCGGATCGACGAGATTCGTGCGGCCATCTTGCGGGTCCAGCTTAAAAAGCTTCCCGGAATCATTTCGGCGATGCACCGAAGCAAGTATCGAATCCGCGAGGCGCTAGGAAAATTTCCACGGGTGCAGCTCAGGAAGATGGTTGACGCAGATTGTGCGAAACGGGTAAACCAAGCCTTGCGCGCAGAAGGAATTGTCACCTCCCCTCAGGGCCTCTCCAACGTGTTGATGACCGATTGGGGCCTTCATCTGTACAGCAATAACATCAGCCTGGTGAACAAGACCAGCGTTGATGGTCACGGCTTCCCTTGGAAGTTGGTGGAAAATCAGGGCTTGGGGCAAGACTATGGCAAAGGGCTCTGTCCTAAAGCCGACGACCTTTTCGAGCGGACTATATTGCTGGCCATCCCTTCGTGCCTGACCGAGCACGATGAGAATGACATCATTCGAGCCTTTGAGAAGGTTCTGGGGGATCTCCTATAGCCAGAGGGTCGAGCCAGTTGTTGTGGCCTTTCTTCGATCGAGGTTAGATTCTGCGCCCAGGGTGTCCTATAGGGTTCCTCCAAAGTCGATTGGGTTGAAAGGGATCCCTCACCCACCGCCTTGCGGTCCCCCCTCTCCCTTGGGGAGAGGGGGGACCGCAAGGCGGTGGGTGAGGGGTCTATTCGCAGACGATGCATTCGTAGCTCTGGACGTGTGCGGTACCCTGGACAGTGACGGGGCCCTGGGGAGTTCCATCGCTGCCCTTGACAGAAAACCATTGATGGGTTGGTATGCGCTGTTTTAGTTAGTCCTGCGTCGGGTTTCCGGTCAAATCAATTTCAGAAGTGGTACCGATGAAGAAAGGGATTCGTTTATGCTCCCTGGTACTTATGGGCCTAGCCCGGACTTCTCACCACGTTTGGACGATGCTGGAAGGGCGGGACTTGGAAATAATCAGGACGGCCTTGCAACGGCGGGGCTAAAGCCCCGCCCTTCCAGTGTAGTGGTGAGAAATCCGGGCTAGCGATGCTATCTGCCAGTCGCTTAGTGTGGGCAGACG
>Ga0182030_10008896_pt1 | contig 20669 bp, 19 predicted proteins | sample 812S3MmetaG_FD_121299 | JGI IMG/M metagenome (GOLD analysis project Ga0182030, IMG submission 121299) | Permafrost microbial communities from Stordalen Mire, Sweden - 812S3M metaG (Illumina Assembly) | ecosystem: Environmental > Terrestrial > Soil > Wetlands > Permafrost | place: Sweden... | reverse complement strand
CAATACAAAGGCCACAAAAGAGTATATTTTGGTGCTCTTTAGTATTTAACTTTGTGTGCTTTGTGATAACATGTATTTCTTTTCTTTAATTTTTAACAGCTTCTAAGGGAATGGATGCATAAAAAATTTTAACGACACAAATGTGAGCTCTCTTTCGCCAGTCAGCATTACACAATTCAGAAAAAAAGTTACATCATTCACACATAAGCCGATACTTCATCAGCGGTTCAGTTAAATTCAGCTTCTCTACACGCACCTGACCCTGTCTATGCAGGGCCTTTTGCCAGCATGTTGAGCATCAGGACTTTTGTTCACAGCACCTTCAGGTGGTTTGCATACTCCGTTTGTACAGCGTATACGATAGACCTGCTATCATCTTTTATTCAACATTGTAAAGAATGAATCCTTTTCTCTTTAGATTCGTGACATACTCAACTAATGCCAAAGTCCAAGCCAAGTTAGGAGAAGAGATACTAAAACTCAAATACGGATACCTACCCTTCTCTACAGGATATAGCTATACTGATGCGGACGGAAGAACGAAAGTAGAGCAGAAGCTCCTCTTTGTACCCTTGATAACGCTTGGCGAAATCATGATCCCCGGTAAACGATACTGCAAACAGGGAACAGTAATTTTAGGAAATAAGGAGCGGGTCAGTTCTTATCAAATCTTTGATGATAAACCTGAAATTTTTCTTGATGAGGCCGACATTGCTTTCGCGTTCTGCTCTCTATTGCTGAACCCCGGTATTAATGCACAATTGATATTTTGCCCGATACCCGGTTGCCGTTAGCATCTTCGGCGGCGTAGAAATAAATACCGGCTGCAAGCTTTTCAACGTTCAGCGTATAATAGCTTTCGGCGCTATTGCTGTTGGCTACAATATTCCCCAGGGCATCGCTAACCTTTATGGTTATGATACCTGTGGCCCCCTCAAACTCAATCCTCGCTTTGTCGCTGGCCGGATTAGGTAATACCCGGGCAGTCATGTTACTGCTGTTAATTTGAGCTATACCGGTTGAACTGTCCGTCCTTAAATTAGTAGTGGTATTGGTTACTATCGCAGGGTTAACATTAAAATAAATATAGGCCGTGTTATTGATTTGCGAGCCGATAGGTAAGTTCTTTTTGGTTTGCACCGTGTACATTACAAACCCCTGGCTGCTATCTGCGCTCTGCGCACTATCAATTAAGTTGATAGGTTCAAAAGTGAATGTCAATATGCCATTGCCCGATAACTTCCAGGTATAGGGCGAACTTGAAGCGCCCGGTTGTACCGTAGCAGGGTTAACGTTTGGCGAAAGCGTATCGGTTATAACCACTAAGCTTGCTGCTTCATTGCCGGTATTTTGGAAACGTATAGTATAAGTAAGCACCGTGTCGGTTGCCGAAAGATTACCGACAGGCGAAACTTGTTTTTGGTTAGGGTCATGTGCGCCGGTTACAAAGTCTGTAAGGAACTGGCTGTTATTTGTAGTATCACAATCGCCAACTGTGGGGGCTATGTGCGCATAATCAGTCAACTCGCTGCCTAAAGGCAGAGAGTCCGGTATAAAAAAAGTCATACTTACGCGATGTTGCATATCAAGATATACCATAGGGGCCAGGTTATTGACAATATCCCAGGTAATAGTATAGGTAGCGGGATTGTACGACGTATATGCCGGTAATACGTTTACCAATACGACATTAGAGTCGTGAATAAACGTAAGCGTACCATTTGCAACAGCCACATCACCCCAGTTGTAATAATAAACCCAGTAGTTGCGATTCTGGCCGGGCAGAGAAGGAGAATGACCCATGTGTATGCCCAGGTCGAAGGCGGTGCCGCTCTGTGCAAAATTATTACCTGATGATACAAGACCGGTGGTATTAAAGGTGTCGTTATAAGCGGTTACGCAGGTATTTGTGAAACATGAACTGTTACTCCATAGCGAAACAGTAACCACATAAGCGCCCGGTGGCACCTCCATGTCATAGTAACCGGTACTATCCGGGTTTCCATAATAAGTTTGGCCGTTAGCTGCGGTGGCGATAACGTTACCAGCAGGATATCCCGGGTCACCCATATTGTAGGTGCAGGTACCATTGGTATCAGTAAATACATAGCCGATTATATGGTCGTAGCAGAGAGTGTCAAGTTGTATGACTGCCCCGATGTTGTCAGCGTTTGAAGCATCGCATCCGCTGGCATCGCTTACTATAAGAATTATTCCGTAGCTATTACTACCGGTAATGCCCAGTCCGGTAATGGTTTGGTTTGTGCTTGCCAGTACCTGTTGAAGGCTAATACTATTCTCTTCATACCATGCAAAGCTGTATGGCGGGGTACCTGTGCCTGTTATGATAGCAGTTGCAGTGCCGGTATATAGGGTGGTATCACAAGCCGTAGGAGTAGTTGTTACTGAAATATGAAAGCCTGGTATTACCTGGCTGGCTGTGTCGGCACAGCCAGTGGAGTCGGTAGCGGTAACAGTGTAGTTAGAATTACTAAACAACCCGGTTATACCGTCGGCAGGCCCGGTCATACCGGCGGTAGTTGCACCGTCGCTCCAGTTGTATGATATTGTACCTCTGCCACCGGTAGCGAGCGCAGTAAGTATAAAGTGGCACTCCAGGCCGCTGTCGGTTATAGCAACGAGCATTGAAGAAGAAGTGGTTATTACGGTATCGGTCAGGTTTGCCGAACAGCCATTGGAGTCGATTACAGTTACGCTATACACTCCACCCGCAAGGTTACTGATAGAAGAGGTACTATCCCCATTGTTCCAGGTATAGTAATAAGGCGCGGTGCCGCTGGTAACGGTTGTAACAATACTGCCACTGTCGGCGGGGCATGTGGTGTTGGTTACAATAGTGCTAACATTCAAATTCGTCGAAATGGTCACGACGGTATCCAATACGGATACAAAGCAACCGTTGCCATCAGTTACTATAATGTTATACACTCCGCCGGATAGGTTACTTATCAGGGGGCCGGTGGCGAAGCCATTGCAGGTATAGATATAGGTGCCCGTCCCCCCACTGGCAGTAATAACTATACTGCCGGTATCGGCAGGGCATACGGTGTTGGTTATAGTAGTGCTAACATTCACCACGGCTGGCATGGCATAGAGGGTTGAGGATGTAAACGTGCTATAATACACGTTAAGCACATACCAACCCGCCCGCAGGTTGGTAAAAGTAGCAGTATCCGAGAACTGACTCGGGTAGTGATTGTACGGCGAGACGGCTTCATATAAATACATGGAGACAAAACCACTGTCGTAGGCCACAAAAGTGAAGGTTCCGTTGCTATCACAGGCCGGTGTTTCTGATATTACTACGGATTGCCCGAAACCCGAAAGCCCGAACAGTAAAAGCAGTATTAATATTATGCTGCCAGGTTTTTTGAATTGTGTTTGCATAATTATTTTTATGGTTTTAAAATTATTACCTGTATTGCTTTATGTTTAAGTTGGATAAATAACCAATTAGGTTGCACTCTCCCAAACCCCTCCCCGAACTAATCGTTACCCAAAAAATTTAAAACATAAATTCTATCATTAGCGTTGCGTTATAAAGTGAACATTTTCAATTGGTTATCTTTTTGTTCTTTGAAATATTGTAATTGAGTTTGCTGAAACAGATGCTGGATGGGCATTTTCTCAAAAACGGAGATGCCTGCACCCGGCCAAAGAATACTCCGGCTCCGGCATAGGCCTGGCCATCTGCCGCAAAATTGCCGAAAGTATGAATGGCAAAATTACTATCGAAAACAATCCTTCCGGTGGCACCGTCTTCCGCGTTAGCCTGCCTGCAAGTATTTGCGTGGCTATTTTAGGAGTGGGAGCGATTTCGCACGGAGGCACGGAGATTAGCAGCCGGAGAATACATTTTTATATTTCTGCAAACACAGCTAATTCTGTATTTGTATTGCTCTGTATTTAACTCCATGCCTCCGTGCGAAACGGGTGTACGACAAATTTCCCTTTTCATCCTTCAAACTTTGCCAATACAAACTCACACTCACCCTGTCCCACGGACATCCCTCTCTTTGAAAAAAAGAGAGGGAAAATGCAAAATACAGCAATGCAAAAGCATCAAGAGGGAAATTTGTCGCACACCCTGCGAAACATTCCTTCTCTCTAATCCCAAAATTTTATATCTTGCTTATCTGTAATTCCCCTGCTGTTTTAACTTCTAAATTATTGGCATGAAACAAAAATTACTGCTGCTGTCTTGTTTAATATTTCTGTTTACTGCTGCGGTGCAGGCGCAGGTGCCACAAATGATAAATTTTGAAGGGGTTGCCCGTGATGCCAGCGGAAACCCAATAGTAAATGTCACCATTGGGTTACGGTTTACCATTCAGGATGGCATCAATCCCGGCAACGCTGAATATGTAGAAACTGACAGCGCCCGCGTTAATGGATTTGGGCTTTTCTATACATATATTGGGGGAGGAGTTCCTGTTCAGGGAACGTTTTCTGCTATTACATGGCCCGCAGGTAATAAATATTTAATGATTGAATATAAGCTTCAGGGTGACACCGGTTATCTGAACATGGGCGTTAGCCCTTTGGTTAGTGTGCCGTATGCACTTTATGCTGATAGTGTTGCAAAAAACAGTTACCCTGTCCATAACATCGGTGACAGCTACGGCGGCGGCATTATATTCTGGACCGATAGCCTTGGGCAACACGGTTTAGTAGCAGATACAACTGACCTTGATACCGGCATTGTTTGGAATAACGGTTCATACAACCTCGTCAACGCTACCCGCAACGGAATAGGAGGGGGGAAGGCCAATACTGAACGCATAGTTATAAAGCAGGGTGCCGGCCAGTACGCCGCTCAACTTTGCGCCGATTACCAGGGCGGCGGGTATAGCGACTGGTACTTGCCATCGGTAAACGAATTGAATTTATTGTACCAGCAACAAGCCGTGGTAGGAGGTTTTGTAAATGGCACTTACTGGAGCAGTAATGAGCTTAGCACGCAGGAGGCTACTGCCATATCCTTCAGTGGTGGCGGGGCTTTTACTCCATCCAATAAAACAGTAACCAATGCGGTAAGGGCTATCCGCGCTTTTTAAAAACGAAACATTTTCATTATTGTAATTATAGCGTATGAAAATCAGATTCATTTTACTGGTGGTTGTTTCAATGGTATTTGCGGTTGTAGCCGATGCGCAGTGCCCGCAGGCATTCAATTATCAGGCTATAGTGCGCAATGGTGTTGGTGATCCCGTACCCTCTAATACACAAGTTGGTGTTCGCTTTACTATAGATGATTCTATTAATCCCGGAACGCCTGTTTACCAGGAAACTTTCAGGGCTGTAACTAATCAATTTGGTCTGGTAACGCTTCATCCCGGAACAGGAACTCCGGTTTCGGGAACATTTTCCACCATCAACCGGGCCTCTGGTCATAAATACATGATGGTGGAAATTGATGTTAATGAGACAGGCACTTATCTAAACATGGGCACCGAAATACAAAATAGCGTTCCCTACGCATTATACGCCGATAGCGCTGGTAAAGGCGGCTACCCGCAACATTATATTGGCCAAAACTACGGCGGCGGCATTATATTTTATGTAACCGATAACGGCCAGCACGGCCTGATTGCTGATAGCGCCGATTTGCATGATACCACCGATACAATTACCTGGGCTAATATAGATACAACTTTACTTAATGCCTCGCTGTCCGGCACCGGTGGCGGATATACCAATACCGAGCGCATTGTTGTAAACCAGGGCGCAGGCAACTACGCCGCCAACCTCTGCGCCAACGATACCACCGGAGGCTTTGGCGATTGGTTTCTTCCCTCTGCCACCGAACTGATTATATTATACCAGCAACAACAGGTAATAGGCAACTTCAACAGCAGCGCTACCTATTGGAGCTCTACCGAAAATGCCAATACCACAGCATCAGCGCTTAACTTTTCAACCGGTGTATCAATGTCCATCCCCAAAGCCACAGCAGGGAATGTAAGGGCTATACGGGCGTTTTAAAAAAAACGCATCATTGCGAGGCTCTGCGAAGCAATCCCGAAGCGATGAGAACCGGTTGTTGAGTAACGAGTGATCGCAAGTTTGGCTCAGAAAGTTATAACCATCAGCGGAATTTTGGTTTTACATTTTTCGCAATAGCAAACCCGTGGCAACAGGCTGTTAAAATACCTCTTCATAGTAGTATGGCAAACCGGGCAGGTCCGGGTTCTGAAAAGCTGAAATAAAGGAAGAAAAAGAGCCAAAGGAAAATACCAGATATACAAGTCGGGTGCCCTGTCTTTCTCCATGTAATGAAACCCAATGTAAACCATCAATACAAGCACTATGGCCAGGTAAATGGGCACATGGTTATCTTTTACTTGTGTATAGCCACTTAATTCCTCTTTGGTTATTTGTGCATCCATGGGTATTGTATTTGGTTTTTAAAACTACTTAAAAATTTGATTATTATTTTGTGAATTTAGCGCCCATATGTTAATTCATATTTCCCACTCAATTATATTTTTATAACTTTACTATGCATGAAAAAACTACTACTCCTTTCCATTGTAACCTTAGTTTGCCACGCAACGCTTTTCTCCCAGGGCAATTGCACATCGCTACGCTATCAGGATACCATATTTCATTCGGTTGAGCAAAGTGATAATTATTATTTCGGCTCGGCCATGGCCTATGGCGGCCTTACGCCGCAGGACCTTTACCTGGATATTTATCAACCCGCTAATGACACGCTGAGGCTGCGCCCTTTAATTGTTTACCAGTTTGGCGGCGGCTTTGTTATTGGCTGGCGCGAAGAACCGGATATTCCGCAGTATGCCACTTACTTTGCGCAGTTAGGTTATGTTGTTGCCACTATTGATTACCGCATCGGGCTGGACCCGCTTGATACCGGCAGCACCGTGCGTGCCTTTTACCGCGGAGTGCAGGATGAGCGTTCTGCTATACGCTATCTCTGTCAAAACGCAGCACAGTTTGGTATTGATACCAGCAGGATAATTTTAACCGGTACCAGTGCCGGTTGCTTTTGCGCCTTTGCCAATGTGTATATGAATGATTCGCTGCGCCCGGTACCCACCTTTGGCACCACGCTTGAACCATCAGACTTGGGCTGTATGGACTGCAGCGGCAACACTGATTTTGGCAAGCACATACCGCGTGCATTGGCTATATTTAATATGTGGGGCGCCATCCTGGATACCAATTATATATGGAAACGCCTGGGAGTGCCCACCATTTCCTTTCAGGGCACGCTGGATCCTTTGGTGCCTTATACCTATGGTTATCCTTTCAACTTACCTATATTTCCTGAGGTTTATGGTGCAGTGCCTATTAATCAGCGCCAAACCAACCAGGGTATCTTAAACGTGCTGCATCCGCTGGTAGGCTACGGCCACGAACCTGAATTGCTGGCCCCGTGGTTGAACGACACTATTTATAATTATGGCCGCCGTTTTCTGTGGCCGTTGTTAGAGCCGCAAACCAGCGCTATAACCGGCGATTCGATAGTTTGCAAAAACGCTGTGGCTAATTACTCGGTGGTAAATACAACAGGCAGCCAGTATTGCTGGCAACTGCTGGGCAATGGCGCTATTACACAAAATAACAACAATGCAATATCTGTTATATGGGCCGATACCGGTACCGTATCAGTAAACGTTACTGAATTAAATAATATTGATGCACAGGGCCCTACTCAAAGTTTTCAAACACAGGTTATAGGCCATAGCCATCCGGGGTTTACCGATACTACCAGCCAGTTACAGGTTAGCTTCATTAACCTTTCAGGCAATGCTATCGGTGTTTACTGGACATTTGGAAATGGCGATACATCTACCGTTGCCAATCCGGTTGAAAATTATGCTGCACCCGGCACCTACAGCATTGAACTATTTAGCAATAACGGATACTGTACCGATTCGGTGAAGGGCGTTGTAACTGTGGATACCTGTCCCGTGGCCCGTATTACTGACCAGATAACCGGTATGGATGGCATTTTTGTGGTAGATACTACCAACACCATTAGTTACACGCTTAATTTTGGCGATGGCGATAGTATAACCACACCGGTAACACACTTGTTTCACCAATATTTGCAATACGGCACCTACATCGTTACCCTGAAAGTAACCAATGCTATGGGCTGTGTCTCAAACGATACTATTACGGTGGTAATTGCCAAAGGCCCCACCGGTATTGCTGTAGTTGCGGAAAGCCCGGCTACTATCATCTGCGATGCAAATGGTTGCCATATTTCCTTTACCGGTGCAAGTATGAATATGGAAGTGCTTGACGTTACAGGACGAAAAATATTCGCCCAGCAAATACCCGGCAACTACTATTTTGAAACTGCCCCGCTTGCGCAGGGTATTTACCTGCTAAAGGTATCGGACCAAACATCTGTAACGGTTAAAAAGATAATGAAGCAGTAGCGAATATCGCCCCGGCCAAACTTATTACCTGCATTTTCAAAAACTCAAACAGTTTGTAAATCAGGAAGGCCGGCCATAATGATGCTTTAACCAGTTCCCATGCGCCCATCCAAAAGCCACTTGCCTGCTGTAAGTAAAATATTGCAGCGCCAACAAATCACAGCCCATAAGCAGCCCCTGTGCCACCTTGATTATAAATTACTTTATTTCTTACCTGTGGTTCCATAAAATATAGTTTAAGCGTTATTTAAATAACGGGAAAACTAATACAATTTAAACGTGCTGCTTAAAAAACGCTGTGCAATATGCAGCGGGCGGAACAGGTACCGTTTTTTTATCCGGTGCCCGCCGCTGCGTTTTAAAATATCTTTCAGCGATTCAAGCACCTCTATCAGGTGGGCGCCTTTGTTTATCATTACACACTCTGCCATTACTGAGCGCGCGGCATCTGTGCCTTCCGACCGGGATGCAAAGCCCGATTTGTTGAGCGATTCAAGCACCTGTGTTGCCCAAATAGCCGGTGTGTGCGCTGCTTCGCAAATCCAGAGTATTTCATCCTGTATTTCGCTCAGGCGTTCAATGCCAATTTCAACGGCCAGGTCGCCCCGGGCTATCATTACGCCAAAGGCTTTATTCTTCATGCCCTGCAATAACAGCAGGGGCAGGTTATTAACCGCTTCCAGCGTTTCAATTTTAAGGATTATGCCCGGCGGGCTACCGGTATGCTCTTTTAGTTTTTGCTGCAGTTCGTAAACCTCCAATGGCTGCCTCACAAACGAGAAACCCACGGTATCGGCATTCTTCACCACAAACGGAATGCACTGCAGGTCGAACTCCGTTAACGCGGAAATAGTAAATTTTGAATCGGGAAAATTGATGCCCTTGCTTTCTTTAATAACCGGCTTTTTGCCCGATACCCGCTCAACCCGCAGGTGGGCTTTGCGGCCTTCCATTTTTTCAATAATAGTTTCAACCTCACCATCATCAAACAGTACCCGTTCGCCTTCGTGTAATTGCTGTATGATCCCTTTTTGCGAGCAATAGATTACCGGCCCTTCAACACTGTCATCGTCCGTTTCGGCCAGTGTGAAGTGGTGTTGATGCTGCACATGCAGTTTGTGCTTTTTGCCCGGTTTTCCCTTTATTACAGTGCGTATTTTGGGGCCGGCAAGGTCCATATATATTTTGCAGGGTATACCGGTTGTTTTTACTGCTTTTTTAATATTCCATACCATTGCCTGCCAAACTGATTCATCATCGTGCGCGCAGTTAATGCGGGCTACGTTCATGCCCGAATACAGTAGTTGCTTAACCATGGGCAGGTTCCACGAAAGTTCCTTATCAAACGTTACCATGATAGTAGGGATATCGTTATTCTTCCTTGCGCCGAATAAAGCAGTGGCCCGTTCGTGCCGTTTATGTTGTGCTGCAAAAAAATCAGTTACTTCCTGTTTTGCAGCGGGCGGGGTAACCTGTATGCGGTTTAGCACTGCATTTACCTGCCACCGCACGTGGCTTTCGCTGCTTGCCAGTGATGAAAGGCCGTTGATATGCAGGGTTTCCTGCAGGCTCCGTATATCTACATTCCGCAGTGCCATGTAATGCAGCAGGTTTACAGCGCTGGGCTGCTGCGAGGGATGAACTTTTTTTAATACCGGGGCAAATTGTTTTTCGGCAGCGGTCATCTTGGCTATCAGCGAAAGAAGCTGGTGCCGCATTTCTTTAAATTGCGATTCCTGATTATCTGAAACCTGTAAGTTTAAATTATTTTTAGCTGGCATATCTCCTTTTCAAATGGCATGGCAAGTTGAGGGTTTTTAAGGCTGTGGCTAATGATGCAGGTCAGCCGGGGTTATGATAAGAGAAAGGTAGCTGGTAAAGGGGAGGGTAACTGATTAGGGAATTAACCCCGCCTTTTCAGATGCCTTCAACCGTTTCAATAAATTAAACGAACACTTCTCCAGCGGGGTAACTCCTTTGTTGTAATTGCGCATAATTATAACGGCGTATTTGCTGTCTTTTTCAATGGCAAATTGAGCGGTATAGCCCGCTATAGAACCGTTATGCCATACCATGTTTACCGAATCGTTGCGGATGATACCCAGACCGAAGCCGTATTTGTTTTTTTCGTTGGTGCGGGGTGTTTCCATTTCGGCCAGGCTTTCGGGGCTAAGCAGCGGATGGTAACCCAGCATAGACGATGTAAGTTTTGCAAGGTCGTTTGGGGTTGAGAAAATAGCGCCGCAAGGCACTGCACATCCTATACCGGCGCGCAACCGGCGCGGAATTGAAGTATTGGTTAAGTTGAAAGCTACAGAGGCTATGCCATCGGCTATTTTAGCGGTATCAGCAGGGGGCACTTTAAAAAATGTGCTGCACATGTTCAATGGGTCAAGTATTTTTTCCTGCACTAATTGTATATAAGGCTTACCGGCAGCGCGCTCCAACGCAAGGCCCAGTAACGAGTACCCGACATTCGAGTAATTGAATTTTTCTCCGGGTTTACTTTCCAGCCTGGTATCAGGTATTACTGATAATAGTTTGTAATCCCAGGTTTCAACGGGCCCGCTATTGGCTGTTAATCCTTTAAGCCAGCTGCCCGCGTCGCGTTGCAGGCCCGCGGTATGTGAGGCCAGTTGCAGAAAGGTGATTTTAGCAGTGTCGGAATAGCCTTTCAGTTTTTTTATTTCGGGCAGATATAATTCGACAGGGTCGGTCAGCTTTATTTTCCCTTCCTGAACCAGTATCATCATTAAGGTAGCCGTAAATGTTTTGGTAATAGACCCTGCGCGGTAAATGGTAGATGTATCCGGCGCTTTGTCGCTTTCCTCCCGGGCATAACCAAAAGTGCCCGACCATAAAATACTATCGCCCTTTACAATAGCCACCGACATACTTCCGTGCAGGCCGTCTGATTTTAAATCGGCATTTATTTCGTTGCTGAAATCGCTGATAATAACGGCCAGCGATGCAGGTGTTACCGGTGGCACAGCGGGATGCGGATGTTTACATGCGCTGATGAATAAGACAATGATAAAAGGGAGGAGTTTTTTCATGTTGCCTGTTTATACAGGCACAAATGTAAATATCTGCGTTTATAATTATTGCAATGGCACCGGAATTTGGTTTTGAGCCTGTAAATCGGGCTATTCGGTTTTTATAAGGCAATCGCGAAATAAAAATTCCGGTCTGGTTTCGGAATTATCACAGACCTGTTATAATACCTGTATCTGAATAATCTTCACCGGGCAGTTAGCCGCAGCCTTCAGGTTATCGTCCAGTTCGCTGTTGTGGGCTGCTACGGTGTAGAAACCGCGTTTTTCTTTGGCGCCTATAAGTGTGCACTTGCCGTCTTTTTTAGATATACGCCACCGGTAATCTGCCGCCTCAACGCAGGCATTGCAGCCTATGCAGCCGGCGCGCTGTTGTGTAATGCGTATCATTTTTCTGCTGATACCAGTTTATAAAGTTTGTCCGATGGCCGTATTTTTTCAGATATCACCAACGTAAATGTTTCACCTTTTTCAGCCTTGTCAACGGGTTTATCATTTACCCATAATTCTTCTACTTTCATTTGCAGGTAGCCGGTAGTGGGGCCGGTAATAATTATTTCATCATTCACGGCAAGGCTGTACGATTCGCACAGAAACTCGGCCACCTTTGCCCTGTCAAAATATTTTACGCCTTTGGCCAGGTATATTTTTCGTTTGGATGATTTGGAGCCGGTTTCATCGCACCATTCACCCATTTTACGGCCCAGGTAGTAACCATCCCAGAAACCGCGGTTGTATACGGTGGCCAGTTCTTCTTTCCACAACTTTATTTTGGTAGGCGTATAACTTCCATCCAGGTACGAATTGATGGCTTCGCGATAACATAGCGTGGTAGTGTAAACGTAATCGGCTGCACGCCCGCGGCCTTCAATTTTAAGCACCCGCACACCGGCATCCAGTATCTTGTCTAAAAAATCAATAGTGCAAAGGTCTTTGGCCGACATGATATATTCATTATCCACCTCAAACTCAAAGCCCTCTTCTTTATCGGTTACCACATAGCTGCGCCTGCAGTTTTGCAAACAGGCACCCCGATTGGCTGAAGCATAATTGGTATGTAAACTAAGGTAGCACTTGCCAGATACCGCCATACAAAGGGCACCGTGGGCAAATATTTCAAGGTCAATTAAATTACCTGCAGGGCCGGTTATGTTGCGGCGTTTTATTTCGCGGCTTATTTCGGCCACCTGTTTTAAACTTAACTCGCGTGCCAGCACAATTACATCGGCAAAGTTGGCGTAAAACTCTACCGTATCAATGTTCGATACATTGGCCTGGGTAGAGATGTGTATAGGCATCCCAATCTTTTTGGCGTAGTTCATAACCGCGTGGTCGCTGGCAATAACGGCGGTTATGCCGGCGGCCCTGGCTTCGTTTACAATGCTTTTCATTAAAGCTATATCGTGGTCGTATAAAACCGTGTTAAGCGTCAGGTAGGTTTTTATCTTATGCTCTTTCCCTATTTGGGCAATGCAGTTAAGGTCGGTTAAGGTAAAGTTGTTGGATGAGCGCGCACGCATGTTCAACTGTTCAACACCAAAATAAACCGAGTTGCAACCGCCTTTAATAGCAGCCCTCAACGCTTCATACGAACCTGCGGGGGACATTAGTTCAATATTTTTCTTCATGTTGTAAGCTCCAGTATTTCATTTTGTACCCGCACAGATTCATCATGTATCAGGCTGAATAATTTTACCACAAAGGCTTCATTTACCTGTAGAGGCCCGCTATCTTTTTTGCGTTGCCTCATTTGCTGGCGCCATATCTCGGGCTGTATAACGCTTATGCCCGAATCTTTTTTCAAACCTGCAATGCTTTTGGATAATTGCATGCGGCGGGCAACAAGGTTTAATATTTTACTATCTGTTTCATCAAATTCTTTACGGATATCTATTATGTTATTGCCCATGTAATTGTGATTTATTGCATTGTTGCTGTGGGACACACTATTTGCGCCGCAAAGCTAAAAGCAATGGCTGATGTTTGCCTGAAGAAAGTCAGGCGCCTGGCTGATTTTCGTCAGTCTGCCGGGCACCGGTTCGTGATATTTTTAATGCCAATTTTAAAACATAAGCTTATATGCCATACTACCAGAAAGCAGGCTTGGTGCCTGCCAAACGGCACACGGTTTTCAGGGCCGCAAATGGTGAACTGTACCATGAAGAACTATTCGGCACTGAGGGCTTTTCGGGCATGTCATCATTGGTATACCACTTATATCCGCCAACCCGGGTTAAACAAATGGGAACGCCGTATTCGGTAAAACCGGAAATAGCTATTGAAGATAATTTACAGGCACGCAGCTACCTTACCTTTGATACGCCGCCTATAGCAGATTATATTAAAAGCCGCAAAACACTTTTTGTAAATAACGACATGAGCATTGGTGTTGCCGCCCCATCGGCAAGTATGAATGCGTATTTTTTTAAAAATGCCGATGCTGATGAAATGATATTTGTGCACAAAGGTTCAGGCACTTTAAAAACAATGTATGGAAACATCGCTTTCAGCTATGGCGATTACCTGGTTATTCCGCGCGGAACGGTTTACCGGTTTGAATTTGACACCATTGAGAATAAATTACTGATTATAGAGTCGTATGGCCCCATTGAAACACCTGCCCGTTATCGTAACAACTATGGGCAGTTTTTGGAGCAGTCGCCTTTTTGTGAGCGCGACTTCAGGTTGCCTGAACACATGGAAACGCATGATGAGCAGGGCGATTTTCTTATCAATATCAAAAAGCGCGGGTTGGTTTATCCCTATGTGTACGAAACACATCCGTTTGACGTGGTAGGGTGGGATGGGTGTTCGTATCCTTATGCATTTTCTATTTTCAACTTCGAGCCTATTACCGGGCGCATACACATGCCGCCGCCAATTCATCAGACTTTTCAGGGTAAAAACTTTGTAATATGCTCGTTTGTTCCGCGGTTGTATGATTACCACCCGGAGGCTATACCCGCCCCTTATCACCACAGCAACGTAGACAGTGATGAGTTGTTATACTATGTTGACGGAGATTTTATGAGCCGGAACAATATTCAAAAAGGGCAGATAACGCTTCACCCCGGTGGCCTGCCCCACGGGCCGCACCCCGGTGCTATTGAACGCAGCATCGGCAAAAAAGAAACCAAAGAATTTGCCGTGATGATTGACCCGTTTAACCCGGTTAAAATTACCACCGATGCCATGGGGCTTGAAGTAAAAGATTATTATCAAAGCTGGCTGGCAGCAGGTAAAAAGGAAGAGGCAGTAGTTTAAATTAATTCATAAATAATTGGCCGGCATGTTTGGTTTACTCCATCACGTTAAAGGCTCTCCTCTCCCTGATGAGTTCGGATATAAATATCCTCCCTCATCGTCCCTCTCCGAAGAGGGACAAGCAAAGTCTCCCTTCGGAGGGAGACGGTTACATTTTCATAAGCCGCAGGCATGCAAAATGTAATCAGAGGGAGGAGAGTACCCGATGTGTGATACAGTATTTCAGCGCAACGGATAAATAATTCATTAAAAAAATAAAACATTATGTCAACGGCAGACCTAACAGCAATACAAAACTTTACTTACAGTGATATTAAAGTTTTTGAAGAGGCACAGGATTTTTTACCCATTTACGGTACCGATTATGTTGAGCTTTATGTGGGTAATGCCAAACAGGCGGCGCATTATTACAAAACTGCTTTTGGCTTTCAGGACCTTGCTTATTCCGGTCTTGAAACCGGTATGCGCAACCATACCTCGTATGTTTTACAACAGGGCAAAATACGGCTGGTACTAACCTCTCCGTTTTTACCCGATAGCGATATGTCGGACCATATCCGCCTGCATGGCGATGGCGTTAAAGTAATTGGCTTGTTGGTAAAAGATGCTTACGATGCTTACAAACAAACTGTTAAGCGCGGTGCGTTGCCCTTTATGCAACCGCAAACCGTTACAGATGATAACGGTAGTGTGCACATGAGCGGCATACATACCTACGGGCATACCGTGCATATATTTATTGACCGCAAAGATTATAATGGTGCGTTCCTGCCCGGATATGTAGGGCTCGACACCGGTTATAACCCGGGCAGCACCGGTTTAAAATATATTGACCACATGGTAGGCAATGTACCCGAAGGCAGCATGAATGAATGGGCCAGGTTTTATGCCGATGTAATGGGTTTTGCCAACCTGATAACTTTTGATGATAAGGATATTGCCACTGAGTATACTGCTTTAATGAGCAAGGTAATGACTAATGGCAACGGCTTTATTAAATTTCCTATCAACGAACCTGCCAAAGGTTTGAAGAAATCGCAGGTACAGGAGTACCTTGATTTTTACCATGGCCCGGGCTGCCAGCACATTGCGGTGGCTACCGATGATATTGTGTTTACCATTTCGGAAATGAAAAAACGGGGTGTTGAATTTTTGCATGTGCCCGGTACTTATTACGATACCGTTCTGCAACGCGTGGGTATAATTAAGGAAGACCTGAACGAATTAAAGAAATGGGGCATCATGGTTGACCGCGATGAGGAAGGTTACCTGTTGCAGATATTCACCAAACCGGTTGAAGACCGCCCAACGCTTTTCTTTGAAATAATTCAGCGCAAGGGCGCCAAATCATTTGGCAAAGGAAATTTTCAGGCCCTGTTTGAATCTATTGAAGCCGAGCAGGCGAGGAGGGGGACGTTATAATTTGGTTACCCCTGCTACAAGGCCGGTACTACCGGCAGTAATACATATTTTATTACATATATAACCGGAGGCCGGGTAAAACCCGCGCCTGCATAAACAAAATGTATGCATAAAAAGATTGTGAAAAAGAAAGATATTGAAACACAGGCTGATATTGTTTTACTGGTAGATACGTTTTATCAAAAAGTCAGCAATAACGAAATCCTTGGATTTATTTTTAATGATGTAGCAAAGGTGGATTGGCCGGGCCATTTGCCCAAAATGTATTCTTTTTGGGGAAGTATGTTGTTGGGCGAAAGGACTTACACCGGCGACCCCATGGCCACGCATATGGAACTGAGTAAGCAAACAGCTATGTGCCAGCCCCAGTTTACTGCCTGGATTAATTTGTTTACTGCCACCGTTGATGAGCTGTTTGAAGGGGAAAAAGCACGCGAAGCCAAATTGCGCGCCACTAATGTTGCCGGATTTATGTTGCACAAAGTACAGGTTGCAGTTTAAGGGCTGCCGGCTTCTGAGTAGAGTTGTTTGAAATTAAAGAAAACAAATACATATAGCCACAAAGACACTAAGAACACAAAGAAAATGCTTTAAGTTTTTTGAATTTTGGGTTAAAAGCACTGTATATAGCTGCAATTTTAAAAAAATAACTTCCGTCCCGGCAGGATCCCGAAGCGGAGACCCTGCGGCTGTGCTATGAGGACATCATGCAATTATTGCAACAACATCAACCCAACAAGTGGTTTTAAATTCTGTAATAATATTCCAGGCGGGGCGCTATACTACCGCGGGGTCCCCTATCCGCAAAGCCGCCCCGCATAAGGCGGGATGAAACAGAAAGGGAGACCCTGCGGGGACACAAGTTCCCAATAATTTTAACATCTATTTATTATGGATTAACGGATTATGTTACAGCCGTTTTTGTAAATTTACAGGCACATGCTGCAGAAAATAAAAATATCAGCCGGCCTTTTAATTGTTTCCATACTGCTGTTTTCATTTGCTGAAGTTGCGCAAAAGAAAAGCAGCGTTAATATGGTGGTAAAAGGCAAACCCAGGATGTGCACTGAAACTGATTTCCAGGTAAAAAAAGATTCGGGACAACTGCTTTTTTCATCCAGGCGCACCGAAGATTACGATACACTGGGGCGCATCAGCGGCGGGGAGCGGTACGATGGTAAGGGAAAACTATCGGGCAGTTACGTAAACAATTACGACCATAACGGAAATATCAGTGCGGCCGGTAATTACGATGCCAAAGGCAAACTTACGAGGCATATGGTATCAAAATATGACCTCTATAACCGTGTAAAAGAAACGGATGGATATAACTATAACCCGAAAGGGGATAAGACCCAACACGACGTTAAGAAATATGATGCTGCACACAGGCCGCTGCACGAGTATACCATTGATTATATGAGCGGTACCCGCACTAACAAGCGCTATCATTACAGGCTTGCGGCCAGCCGGGTAAAGCACCGGAGCAATAAAATGTATAACCAGGTAGAAAAACTGAACGACCGTGGCCAGGTTGTTGAAAGTGATGTTTTAAACGCTGACAGCACCATCAGGCGCAAAAACATCACTTTGTATAATGCAGAAGGCGTAAAAACCGGCGAGCAATTTTTTGACAGCGATTCTGCCGGTTTATATATGGCATCGGAAAATAATTTTGACAGCGATGGGCACCTGACAAAAAATGTACAATATAACCGCGATGGCCATGTGGCGCATTTAACGCTGAACAAATTTACTTTTGATACCGCTGGCAACTGGGTAACCGACAGCGTTTTTACCAACGATACGCTTACATTTTTAAAGCGCAGAGATATACAATATTATTAATATACGTTAACTAAGTGGCATGGACTTTATTTATCAGCTTTTTTATAAATGCGCTGGCATGTGTAGGTAAGGTTTTTGAGTTGGTTAATTAAAACAAGTTTATTGGGTTGCAGTTCATGAACGGTCCATTTTGGTTTTTGGTCAAAATAGAAGGCCAGTTGACCGGATTCTTCAATTACAAGCACACCATCGGGGCCGGGCCTCCATTTGCCGGTGCTGTAGGTTTTGTTTTGAATGGTGCAGCCTGTAATGTTAAAGGCTTCCCATTTTTCGGGGTAAGTGGTGCCATTACGCATAACAAAACTTTTAACCGACCACACGCCCTGCAGCATAAGCAGTTTATCGGCGTGGGGCGTTAAAGTGCTTTCGGCTTTATTAATGGTTTCAATTACCCAGCGCTTTACAATTTTGCCCTGCTCCATAATGCGTATTTCGTTGCCGGAGTTATAGGCGCCGTGCCTGCGGTATTTATCCAGTAAAACCGAAAGCAGGTTTTGCGCGGCTTTAAGCGAGGGTAAATAGTTGACCAGGGTTTTAATTTGTAAGCCCGGTATAGTGTTATCTTCAATGTAGATAAAGTGTGTTCCTTCAGGATCAATGACCATAGTTTAAACAATTAGATTTTTGCTAGTTTAAACTATTTTGCTAAATATTTTAGTAAATGTTTAAAATGAAGGAGACACTGGCCTCATCGAATTATTGTTGCAATAAAATTGTTGCCGCTTATAGTTGCAATTTTTTAAATGCAGGAACATTAATACACAATATAAATCAATGTCGTTAAGTTAAGAAAATGCATCTACGCAACCCTCTAACTCCCGGGTCGGGAGAACCGCTTCCCAGAAATACAACCGCTGGTAAAGCTGTTCTTTTTGCTGCGTGGCGGCTCCTGCGTTTCGGAGGCTGGGAGGTAGCATAGCGCAAAAAGAACCGAAGATCGGCTTAACTTAACGACGTTGCAATATAAATGCCGAATAGAGGTTAACTGGCAGTCAAAAGGGATTGGAATAAAATGCAAATATGGTAGCGTGACGCTACGGGCATAGCGGGGGCGTAGCTGGAAGCTACGCTTAAATGAGAAACCGGAGTGCTAATACAAAACACATCTTTTGCCTTCGGCGAACCCTCTCTTTTTTCTGCTCAAACGCCGCTCATGGCTTTTAGGGGTGAAAGACAAGCAATGCTTCTCGTGGCGAAGTTATCCTAACAAAATGATTAGTTGCGGAATTGATTCCAATATAAAAAACTAAAGCCGGTTTCATCACCAACACGAGTTTGGGAGAGGAGGAACCGGCATCACAATATAAAGATAGGTTTTTTTCGATTTAAGGCAAATTTCTTAGCAGAGTGATTGGTTTATTATCCGATAAATTTTCAGAGCCTGGTAACAATTAATAAGTAGCTTTGCTATACCTGGTAATATGTAAGCCTTAAAATAATGAAAATACCATTGGGGATTATATTAGTTTGCTTATTGATACTGCTGCCTAATTGTAGTAAGAAAGCAGCGTTAATTGATGCCGACTATGTGGGAGTTTGGGATGGAAATAATGGGTCTGGACGGTATCATATCAGTATTGATAATGATAGTAGGGGTTATTGGATAAAAACAGTCAATGGCTGCACTGAAAGTGAACGTGGCGTGGCCTATATAAATAGGGGCAAGCTGCATATTGGATTAAGATGTTTTAGTATAGATTTAACACCATCTGTTGACAGCAATTTAGTGGGAACCATGATACTATCGGGGGTTACCTATAACAAGTAATTATAGACTATATGATAGGCTGTATGTAAGTAGCTGTGTTACTAAACACCGGGATAAATAGCAAGTTTAACGTAACATTCACTTAAAGTGCATCATGTAAATAAATTCTTAGCCAATGGCTTATTATCTGGCTGTTATTTTATTCTTTAACCATTTTCAAAAGACTGCAAGTCAATTTTCTGCCTACATACAATAAATGACAACTTCTGTCGTTATTTTCTGTTTTCCCTCCTTAGAAAAGGAATCATTTTGCAGCTAAACAATTGTCATTATTAACAAGTGAAAAAACTTGCCACCTGTATTTCGGTTTTAATAACCCTTAATTGCCTTTGCGTTTCCCAATTGGTTGCACAGGATAAACCTGCTGCTTCAAGCATTGATTCTACTGCTCCCAAAAAAATAGTGAAATGGTGGCAAATCCTGCAAAAAACTCCTAAGCCTCCGCGAAAAGGTGCGATATACTTTATCCCGATTCCCATATTCAGTGTCAACCCGACCAGTTCTTTTCAGTTGGGTGTGGGTGCCACATTAAACTGGTTTTCCGGAGAGCCTGCAGATACCCGCCTTTCAAATTCAAGCGTAGGAGTGTCGTATACACTTAAAAATCAATTGATAAGTTCGCTTAAAACTTCGATATACACCAAGCACGATAACTGGATATTATTAGGTGACTGGCGTTACCAGATGTCATCGCAACCCGGTTTTGGTATTGGCACCGGGCGCCAGTCGGCTACGCTGTCCAGCCCGGCTATTGTCATCAATGATAATCCGTATGGTACCCAGGCACCCGGTGTGCAGGTGATAACTTATAACTTTGCCCGTGTCTACGAAACAGCATTACGAAAGGTAATAGATAAATTTTATATGGGTATGGGGTAT
>Ga0182030_10008894_pt1 | contig 20670 bp, 17 predicted proteins | sample 812S3MmetaG_FD_121299 | JGI IMG/M metagenome (GOLD analysis project Ga0182030, IMG submission 121299) | Permafrost microbial communities from Stordalen Mire, Sweden - 812S3M metaG (Illumina Assembly) | ecosystem: Environmental > Terrestrial > Soil > Wetlands > Permafrost | place: Sweden... | reverse complement strand
GCTCGAATAAAGTCCCCTCCGCGTCGGGAGCTCCGTTGGAAATCTGTGTTACGCCAACATGCCTGCGCCACCTCAAAAAGAGAACTGCTCGGGTGCCCATCCCCTCCCGAAGGACCATGCGCGTCACTGGAGGTGCGCGGTCGGCGCAAATCACGTGCCGGTTCGGGCAGCGGATAATGGTCCCTTTGGCGAGAGACACCCGCAGGCGGTTCCGTTAGTCTCGCCTCGGGACTGACATGAACGGCGAGACCAACCCCCCGCGAATCCCCGCCAAGCCCCGGCGCAGTCGGGGCTCGCGGATACGGCGGGGTTGCGCGTGGGGGTGTCTGGGCGGGTTGCTCCTGCTGCTGGCGCTGGTGGGGTTGGTGACGGTCCTGCTGCGCAAGGTGCCACGCCAGTACGCGGTTGTCAGTGACCCGATCCCGCCGCCCCCGCTGGGCCCGGGGCCGGCGGGGCTGGCGGGCTTCGACTCGCCCTACCTGGGCCATACGGGAAGTTGGGATGGCAAGGGCGGCGCCATGCTGGGCGCTTCGAAAATCGCGGACCTCGAGATCGAGCGGTCGATGGGCTTGAGGTGGACGTTCATGCCCGTCTATTGGAAAGCCATGGAACGGGATGGCCCGGTGGATTTGGCGAGGGAAACGCCGCCGGCCTGGCAGGAGTTGGACGGGTTCGTCGCGGCTGCGCAGGCGCGGGGACTGAACATCCTGATGCAGGCGCCGGTCATGGGTGGAAACGCCGGCGGGCCGCCGGCCTGGGCCGGACGGCGTCAAAAGGGCAGGTCGGCCCCGGGCGACATGGCCGCCGCCGCGGCGTTCGCCGGCAAACTGGCGGCGAGGTACCGTCCGGGCGGGACTTTCCCCACGGCGCAGGGTTGGGGCGACCGCTACGGCGTGCGGGCCTGGGAGCTGGACAACGAACCAGAGAGCTACCTGGTCAACTGGCGGGGGCAGGCGGGGGACTATGCGGAGTTCGTGACCGAAATCGCGGCGAAGCTCCGGCAGGCCGACCCGCGCGCGGTCATTCTCGCGCCCGCGATGGCGGGCGGCGGCGACAATCTGCCGTGGCTCGAGCAGGCGCTCGACGCCAGGGGACTGGCGGGATCGCCCGCGTTCCGCGCGCGCGCGACGCCCTTCTCGCTTGGCAGGGCCATCGACGTCGTGAGCTTCCATTGCTACGAGGGACTCGAGACAGCGTTTTCGGGTAAAGACCGGACGCTGGCGGTGGATTTTCTGGAAATCAGGCGGGTCTTCGACCAATGGGAACAGCAGCCCGAGCCCTTCGGCTACGCTCGCAAGACGGATTATTGGCACACGGAGGGGAACTACGATTTTCTGGGCGTGATGCCGGCGCGCCGCCGGGCCGCCTGGCGGGTCCAGTTCATGACGCGGGCGTTCGCGGCGGGCCTCCGCAAAGTCGCGGTGATGGACGCCTCGGCGCCGGAGCAGGCGGCGGTCAGGACCTATATTCGCGCGCTGCCGGACCCGTATCCGATGGTGTCCGCGACTGCGGAAGCGGTGGTCTCGCGCGGGCAGGCGGTTGCGTTCCAGCACACCGACCGCACGGAGTCGTCCGTCGGCCGCGTCTGGGTGGTCTGGGCCGTTGCCGGGGCGGGGGGGGCGGTGGTTGAGGTGCCATCCCCGCGGGGCGCGGTGCGCGTGTTGGCCGTCGATGGGACCGCCCAAACCATCGTCGTGACCAACGGCCGCGCGCGGGTGGAACTCGGCGGCGATGCGAAGATGGCCCCGCCGGTCCTGGTCGTGGACCGGGAACGGCAGGAGTGACGCGCGGGGGCGAGGGCGCGCCTTGGGGTGGATGCCGAAGCCTGAAGAGTCTCAGACCTATGCCAGGTGTTTCGCGGCGTAGGTGCCGTTGTGCCGGGTGGCGGCGTCGGGGTCGTGCTCGGCTAAGGGGGATTCGTCCTCCACCATGATCCAGCCTTGGTAACCGGCCTTGCGCAGGTCGCTGGTGACGGTGGTGAAATCGATCACGCCCTGGCCCATCAGGGCCCAGCCGCCCGCCGCGGCGCGGTCCTTGTAGTGGACGTGGCGGATCAGCGGGGCGTAGCGGCGGAAGATGTCCACCACGTCCATGCCGCCGTTCGCGATGTGGCCGGCATCGGGCGCGAATCCGAGGACCTTGCTGTCCATCCCGGCGACGCAACGCTCGTAATCGTCCGCGGTGCGGAAGACCGATCCCGGGGGGGAATTGGGGTGGAAGGCCGATTGCACGCCGGCGTCGGCCGCGCGCCGGGCGATGTCGTTGCAGGCGCGGAGGCAGTTTCGCTGGCGGACCTCGAGGTCCGCCCGGTCCTTGCCGGGCATCTGGCAGAGGGCAAGCATGGTGCCCGGGAAGTGCTTGAGATAGGCGATGACCCGGTCCGCTTCGGCGCGCTCGGCGGCGGTTTCGCCGGCGGAGAGCCAGTCGCAGACGAGGCAGATCGCCGCCAGCTTGACGCCGCGTCGGGCGAGCGCGGCCGCCAGCTTCTCCGGCTCGGTCTTGTATTTGCCGAGCATGCAAACCTCGGCCTCAATGCCGGCGAAACCGGCGCCGCTGAGGACGTCCAGGATGTGGTCGATGGAGTCCGAGTATTTGTCGTAGGACATCTGCCAGGTGTAGGTCTGGCAGCCAATTTGGATTTTGCTCATTTCAAGTTTGCTAGGACTGGTTCGGGGTGGAGAGGGGAAAAGCCGGTTTAGTGGGCTTGCAGGAACTCGCGGGTCACCCGGTTGAACCGCGGGAGATCCTCCCAGTGATGGGCATGGCCCCAGCCGTGGAAGACCTCGAGGCGGGAGCCGCGCAGCCGCGGCTGCATCGCCTGGCTGAGCCGGAGCGGGGTGAAGATGTCCGCGTCGCCGACCGTCAACAGCGCGGGGGCGGTGATCCGGTCGAGGCGGTCGAGGGCGTCGTGCTCCACGCAGGCGGCGCATTGCGCCTCGAAGGCATGCTGGGGCATCGGCGGCCCCACGCGGGCGGCGGCGCGGCCGTCCAGCAGTGCGGGCAGGTTTTTCTCGTAGTGGTCCGGCGCGAAGATCCACAATTGCAGGAGCTCCATGAAAACGTCAGGCGGGACGGAACCGCGCACGCGGCGGAAATGGTCGAAGATGGCGCGGGTGTAAACGTCGCAGCGAGCCCACGAGCTGACCAGCACGAGGCTGCGCACCTTGTCGGGCCGGGCGAGGGCGAGTTCCTGGGCGATGGCGCTGCCCATGGAGATGCCGGCGACGCGCGCCGCGCCGATCCCGGCGGCATCCATCATCCCGGCGACGTCGGCCGCCATCATCGCGGTGGTGTAGGGGCCGGCCGGCTTGTCGGAGTCGCCCGCGCCGCGGTTGTCGAGCAGGTAGCAGCGGAAGTGCTTTTCGTACTCCTTCACATGCTCTTCCCAGACGGAGCCGGGCGCGCCCAGGCCCATGATGAGGATGAGGGGTTCGCCCTGGCCGCGTTCCTGCCAGGACATTTTGATGCCGTTGGTTGCGATGGTGGGCATGGGGTGGGATCAGGCGGCGGCAGCCGGCCGGGGGGTGGTGGCGCGGGGCGACCAGGCTGTACCGTCGCGCCGTCGCGCCCGGGGTCCAGCCGCGCCCGCCGGGGCCGGAAGCTGCCGTGGAGGTTGCATTGCTTGTGAGGGGCCAGTTTCGCCCGTTGGACCGGTTTTCGCAAGCACGGCGTGGGCGCGTCGCGTGGGCGGCGGGTGCCGCGATTCGCACGGGGCCGTTGGCGTGGCCGGCGCGAAAGCGGCGGAATGCGCCGCACTCCAGGCGCTCCGCGACGCCGGACGCCGCCGAATTGCGCGTAGCGTTTGGAGTGCGCGGCATCCCCGCGCTTTCCGTTGTGTCCTCAGCGGCCGAATCCGGTTGGTCCCGTGCGAGATTGCGGCCTGCGCGCGGCAAGTTTGGGAGTGATGCAACTCTTTCAGAGTTGGTGGGGTGCAAGGGCGCTGACCCAGCGTAGCCGCGCTGCGCGGCAACGCTGGGCTGAGTGATGGGATCCCTTTGGGATTCCGGGAGGGTGCCGCGGGCATGGCGGCCTGGCGGCGGAACTCACCCGCTGCTTGCCGCGTGGCGTCGGCGGGGGTATAGGTTCAGGCATCGGATCGCACTGCATGAAGCCGCCGCCAAACCTCGTCCAGCGACGTCAACCACCGTGTTTCACCTCCTAGAACTGCTGCTTGGGATCACCGAGTTTCTGGGCGAGTTCGGCGAGTTCATCGCCGCCCCGTTCCGGCCGGGGAAGCGGGCAAACCCGGTGCTGGCGGGGGTGGGGATGATCCTCCTGGGTGGGGTGGTGGGGCTCGGGTTCGCGTTGCTCGTACCGCACCGGCTGATCGCCACGCACCGCCTGCCCGGCCTCAGCATGGTCCTGGCACCGGCGGCGGCCGGGGTGGTCATGGGCGGTTATGGCGCATGGCGGCGCAGGCGGGGCGGGAGACCGCCGGCGTTGGCCACCTTCTGGGGCGGCGCGTTGTTTATGTTCAGCGCGGCGTTGGTCCGTTGGGTGATCGTGGCAATGGACTGACCCGCCCCCCGATGGCTTGTCATCACCCACATTCTGGGCGTGGACCGGCAACCTCGTCTGATCGTATAACCTGTTTCTGGACAACCACTTGTGCTGCGGTTCAGGCGTCGCTGCGCGACGCGGCGGCCTTTTGCGCGCACCACCGTGGACCGAGGTCCACGGCTACCTTCGTGCTGCCGCTACGCGGCGCGGCAAAGCTCGGCCATTTCGGGCCTGTCCCTGGGCTGGAACGCCTTCGACTCACTCGTGGCCGCGAGAGGTTTGGGTGATGAGAAGCGTTGATGGGAGGGGCCGCCCCAGCGCTCAGGCGCGGCCGCCGAAGATGCTCTCGAGGATGATCTCCTTGATCTTCCAGAGCATCGCCATGGTGAGGGCGAGGGGGAGGAGGACCAGTGGGATCAGCGGCACGTAGAACCAGAGGGCGCTGCGGTCGAGCAGCTCCATCACGCGGGCGACGAATGGTCCCGCGCCGCGGACCTGCGCCAGCACCAGGAAGGCCGCCGCGAGGAGCATCAGGGTGCGGAGGAGCTGGAGGTTGATGCCGGTGAACTGGCGCACCTCGAGGCGCAAGCCCTCATCGGGCAACAGGGCGCCCAGGCGGTGGAGCACTTGGTTCAGGCTGCCCAGGAAGAGGATCGCACCCACGGTCAGGGCCATCACCATGGCGAGGAAAAAGAGGTTGCCCGGCATCCGGCCGGACCAGTGCAGGAAGGGGCTGAGGCCGAAGTTGACCAGGCCGATCAGGGTGGCGCGGTCGAGGGCGGCGCGCCATGCCTGCTCGCGCGGTTGGAAGGCGGCCAGGTGGTGCAGGCCGTAAACCAGCGCCCCGGTGCAAATCAGCGGGGGGATCGCCCCGAGGGCGATGAAACCCTCGGACCGCGCGGTGTAGAAACAGACGATCAGGGAGCAGGGAAGGCCCCAGAAGATCGTCGAAAGTCCGCGGACCAGCCGGCCGAGCGAGCGGAGGAGTTCGGGGTTGGGGGCTGGGTCTGGCATGGGGGAGCGGCCCCGGGCTCAGAAGCCCAGATAGGTGTAGCGCCGGAGCCCCCGCTCGTATTCGTCGAGCAACCGCATGGCCTCGGACGCCTTCATCCGGTCGGACTTGGCCGCCTCGTCGAATTGCGCCTTCATCTGCCGCTTCAGGTCCCGTTCGTCGTATTGGACGTCGTCCAGCACCTGGGCGATGGTCGAGCCTTCGATGATCTCCTCGATGAAATAGCCGGCGGGCTCGTCGGGCTCGAGGAAGACGTGCATCTCGTTCACCCGGCCGAAGAGGTTGTGCAGGTCCCCCATGATGTCCTGGTAGGCCCCCATGAGGAAAAAGCCGAGGTAATACGGCTCCTGCTGGCCGGAGGCGGCCGTCCGCAGCTCGTGCAGCGGCAGGGTGTCCCGCACGTCGCGCAAATCGATGAACTTGTTTACCTGGCCGTCCGAGTCGCAGGTGATGTCGACCAGCGTGCCCTCGCGGGTGGGCTGCTCGTTCAGGCGGCTCAGCGGCATGATCGGGAAGAGCTGGTCCAGCGCCCAATGGTCCAGCAGGGACTGGAAGACGGAGAAATTGCAGAGGTACTGGTCGGCGAGGCTGTCCTCCAGCTTGCGGATTTCCTCGGGGATGTAGGCCTGGCCGCGGAAGCTGTCCACCGCCTGGCGGCTGATCTCCCAGTAAAGGCACTCGATCTTGGCCTTGTCGGGCAGATCCATCATCCCCAGCGTGAACATGTGCTGGGCGTCCTCCTTGCGTTCGAGCGCGTCGTGGTAGGCCTCGAGTTTGTTGAGCTTCGGCACGTTCCGGAGGATGACGAGCAGCTCGCGGACGAGCGGGTGCTCGTTCTCGCCGTATTGGAAGGCCGCCCCGGGCCGGAGTTTCTCGATCGCGCCGAACACTTCCACGACCAGCACGCTATGGTAGGCCACCACCGCCCGGCCGCTCTCGCTGATGATGTCCGGGTGCGGCACCTTCTCCGCGTTGCACACGTCCCCTATGTAATAGACGATGTCGTTCGCGTATTCCTGGAGGGTGTAGTTCGTCGAGCTGTCGAATGCCGACCGGCTGCCGTCATAATCGATGCCCAGGCCGCCGCCGACGTCCAGGTACTCGATCTTGAAGCCCATCTTGTAGAGGCGGCCATAGTAGCGCGCGGCCTCCTGGACGGCGCGCTTCACCAACAGGATGTCCGGTACCTGCGAGCCGATGTGGAAATGGAGGAGCTTGAAGCAGTGTCCCAGATTCTCCGCCTGGAGCATCTCCGTGGCGGCCAGCAGTTCGGCGGTGCTGAGCCCGAACTTGGCGTTTTCGCCCGCGCTGTCGGCCCACTTGCCGCCGCCCTTGCTTTGCAGCCGCGCGCGGACCCCGATCAGGGGCTCGACGTTGAGCTGCCGGGAGACGGCGATGATCTGCTTCAGTTCCTCGAGCTTCTCGATGACCAGGATCACCCGCTTGCCGAGCTTGGTGCCGAGCAGCGCCATCTGGATGAAGGTCGCGTCCTTGTAGCCGTTGCACACGATCAGGCTGCCCGGCTGGTTTTGCAGCGCCAGCCCCGCGAAGAGCTCCGGCTTGCTCCCCACCTCCAGTCCGTAGTCAAAGGGCTTGCCAGCGTCCAGAATCTCCTCCACCACCTCGCGGAGTTGGTTCACCTTGATGGGAAAGACGCCGCGGTAGCGGCCCTGGTAGTTGAACTCGCTGATGGCCGCGCGGAAGGCCAGGTTGATGCTCTCCACCCGGTGCCTCAGGATGTCCTGGAACCGCACCAGCACGGGAAACTTCAGGTCCCGGCCGCGGGCTTCCTCGATGACGTCGGTGAGGTCCACCGTCGCACCGGCGTCCTTGAGGGGGCGGGCGATGACATGCCCGGCCTCGTTGATATCGAAGTAGCCGGCGCCCCAGCGGTGCACGTTGTACAAGTTACGGGCGGCCTGGATGTCCCAGGGGAGGGGGGCCTGTGCAGCATCATTCATGGTTTCGCGCCAATCGCCGCGAACTATAGAATGCCCGCGGCGGAAATCCAACAAACCTTTCGTGACGATCCCGCCGCGCCTCCCGCCCCCACCGCGGTTCCCCGGGTCAGCCCAGGCTCCGCATCACCTCCGCCATGGCGATGGCGGTGCCCGCCGCCTCGCCGCCGCGGTTGTATTTCGTGCCGAGGCACCGCTCCCTGGCCTGCGCCTCGTTTTCCAGCAGCAGCACTTCGTGGATCACCGGCACGTGGCGCGCCACCTGCACCTCCATCAACGCCCGGCTCACGGCCTCGCCGATGTGGGCCGCGTGGGTGGTCGCTCCGCGCAGAATGACGCCCAGGCAGAGGATCGCCGCCGGGCGGCCGGTCCGCCGGGAGGCCAGCCGGTCCGCCACGATCGGGATCTCATACGCGCCGGGCACCCGTACGACCAGGGTCCGCGCCCTCGCGGACTTGAGCTCCGCCAGCGCGGCCTCCAGCATGGCGTCCACGTACGGCGCATTGTACTGCGAGGCCACGATGGCAAAAAGCCGGCCCCGGGCGGCGCGGGCGGCGGGCTTGGCCTTGGTCTGGTTCGGGGTGAGCATAGGGGTGCGGCCCAGGGGCGGGGGCGGCCGGGTCAGAGTTTGTGCCCCAGTTTCTTCCGCTTCGTCTCCAGGTAACGGGCGTTGTAGGGGTTGGGCTTGATCCGGATGGGCACCTGCTCGGTGATCTGCAAGCCGTAACCCTCGAGACCGATCACCTTGCGGGGGTTGTTGGTCATCAGGCGGATGGTCTTCAGGCCGAGGTCGGCGAGGATCTGGGCGCCGAGGCCGTATTCGCGCAGGTCCATGCCGAAGCCGAGGCGTTGGTTGGCCTCCACGGTGTCGTAGCCCTGCTCCTGGAGCTTGTAGGCCTTGATCTTGGCGCCCAGGCCGATCCCGCGCCCCTCCTGCCGCATGTAAAGGACCACGCCGCAGCCCGCCTGTGCGACCTGCCTCATCGCCTGCTGGAGCTGCGGGCCGCAATCGCACCGCTTCGATCCGAAGACATCCCCGGTCAGGCATTCGCTGTGGACCCGCACGAGCACGTCCTTGGTCTTCTCCACCTGGCCGCAGACCAGGGCCACATGCAACAGCCCGTCCAGCCGCGACTGGTAAAGGTGGAGCATAAAGTCGCCGTGCTCGGTCGGCAGATTGATGGTCTCGACCCGGTCCACCAGCTTCTCACGGTGGCGCCGGTACTCGATGAGGTCCGAGATGGTGGCGATCTTGAGCTTGTGCCGCCGCGCAAAGACCGTGAGCTGCGGCAGCCGCGCCATCGTGCCGTCGTCGTTCAGGATCTCGCAGATCACGCCCATCGGGCGGCAGCCCGCCAGCCCGGCCAGGTCGACCGCCGCCTCGGTGTGGCCCGCCCGCTGCAAGACTCCGCCGGGCCGCGCCCTCAGCGGAAAGACATGCCCCGGCTGCACGAGGCTCTCGGGCAGCGCGGTCGGCTCCGCCATCAGCCGGATCGTTTCCGCCCGGTCCGCCGCGCTGATGCCAGTGCTGATGCCCTTGGCCGCGTCCACGCTCACCTGGAAGTCCGTTTTGAAGCTCTCCCGGTTCTGGCGCACCATCCGCCCGATGCCGAGTTGTTCGAGCCGTTCCGAGGTGGTGGGAACGCAGATCAGCCCGCGGCCGAAGCGGACCATGAAATTCACCGCCGCGGGCGTCACATGCTCCGCCGCCATGATCAGGTCACCTTCGTTCTCGCGGTCGGGATCGTCCACGACGATCACCATTTTACCCTTCCGCAGATCCTCCACCACGGACTCGATTGTGTTGAACCGGTAGGTCATAAGCAAACAGCCGCGCCCAGCCTACGCGCCACGCCTGCAAAAGACAGCCTGAAAACGGCGGGCCTCCCGGCGCGGCCCCCGGCCGTCACATCCCCTTGCCGAAGAGAATGGCCGGGACGGTCTTCAGCAGGATCCAGATGTCGCCCCAGAAGCTCTGGGATTCGATGTAGCGGACATCGAGGCTGACCTGCTCCGGGAAATCGATGTTGTTGCGGTCGCCGATCTCGAAGACGCCGCCGTGGCGCTCGCCGACCTGCCAGAGGCAGGTGATGCCGGGCTTGACGAGGAACCGGCGGCGGTCGCTCTGGGAATAGAGGGCGACCTCGCGCGGGACGGGCGGGCGGGGGCCGACCAGCGACATCTCCCCCTTGAGCACATTCCAGAACTGGGGCAGTTCGTCGAGGGACGACTTGCGCAGGATCCGGCCGACCCGGGTGATGCGGGGGTCGTCCTTCATCTTGAAGGTGATGCCGGAGGCTTTTTCGTTTTTCGCCAGGAGATCCTTCAAGCGCGCCTCCGCGTCCACGACCATCGAGCGGTACTTGAGCATCTTGAACTCGCGGCCGTTGAGCCCGATGCGGGTCTGGCGGAAGAAGACCGGGCCGCCGTCCAGCTTGACCAGGAGCGCGAGGAAGGCGAAGACGGGCGCCAGGAGGACGAGCGCCGCGAGGCTGGCGAAGATGTCGAACAGGCGCTTGAGGAACAGGGTGCCGTGGAGCACCACCGTCCAGGCCAGACGCTTGAAGGCGACCCGGGCGTTCAGCCGGGCGCGGCCCCACGGCGTCTGGGCCTTAAGCAGGCGCGCCATCATCTTCTCTCTCAGCTCATAGTCGTTCATGGGCTTCGGCCGGGTCGCGGTGGGCTCCTTACGGGACGAGAGGATTGACGACGCCGATGTTCCCCTGGCCGGACGCGCCGGCGTGTCCGCCCTCGTTCGCGGCCACCGTCCGCACGAAGGTGTCCCGGACCATCTTGGCGTAGCGCTCGATGGTGCGATACGGGGAGAGCGGCACATAGACGATGTCGCGGGGCTGGAGGCGGACATCGGGCGCGCGGCCTTTCATGATGGCCCGCACGTTGACGAGGGCAATCTTCGGGTCGGTGAGGGCGCCGCGGACGATGGCGACCTCGCCCAGCCGGGCGTCGGGGGCGGGGCCGAGCGCCTTCGCGATGACCGAGAGGACGGTCATGTTGTCCATGAACCCGACCGGCGCGGGCCGGTTCACCGCCCCGAGCACATAGACCTCGCGGGAGAGGGAGGAGGGGAGGTACAGAAAGTCGTCGGGTTGCAGGTAGATGTTCTGCGAGGTGTCGCCCTCGCGGAGGAGTTTCTTGAAATTCACGGGCACCATCTGGCCGCCCCGGATTAGAAAGCTGTGGTTGAGATCGGCCAGTTCCTCGGTGGTGCCGGACATGCGCGAGGTGAACAGCCCCCCCGCGCGCGCGACCGCCTCGATGACCGTCATCGGCTGGTTCAGGGGGAAGACACCGGAACGGTTCAGGCGGCCAAGAACCCAGACGCACTTGCTCTCGACCGCCTGCAGGCTCATCACCACCTGTGCGTGCTTGTAGTAGGCGCCCAGCTCGCGGTCGAGGAGATCCTTGGTCTCGCGCAGGGTCAGACTCCAGACGTCCAGCCCCGGCAGCAGGTCGTAGTAAATCTTGCCGTCCGGACAGACAAAGGTGCTGGTGCGGCTTCCCGTGCGGCCGAGGATCTCAATTTCGATGCGGTCGCCCGGCCCCAGCCGGAACGGCTCCTTCGGGGGGAAGCGCCACTCGGGCCGGATCGCATTGGTTTCATTGACGGCGACAAAGTCGGGGAGCGATGCGAGCGGGTCGAACTTGGGACCGGTGTGGCGGCAGGCCGTGAGGCCGGTGAGGACGGCACCCGCCCAGAGCCCGAGCAGCAGCAGCCGGCTCCAGCCCCGGGCTGGGGTGGCGGGCGGGCGGCTGGGCGGAGGCGGTGGCGGGCGCATGGGGGTTTCCTCCTACTTGATCGAGGGGAGGATCGGGTGGGTGATCAGCGGCCCGATGTTGTTCCCGGTCCAGACCGCCGTCATGGTCTGGATGAAGGCGTTCACCGCCAGGTCGAGCATGTTCTCTTCCGCGGTCCACGGATGATCGGCGACATAGACAATGTCCTTTGGCTCCAGCCGGAAGTCCTTCCCCCGGGCGGCCAGGGCGTCGGCGGTGTTGACGATGATCCGCTGCGGGTGATCCAGCGAGCCGCGCACGACCAGCACACGGCTTTGGAAGGCATCCTCGGTGAACCCACCCGCCAGGGTGACCGCGCTGAGCACGGTCGCCAGACTGGTGAGGCCCTGCGCGCCCGGGCTGCGCACGGAACCGAGCACGTAAATGTCGTTCGCGATGGCCGAGGGGAAGTACAGGTAGTCGTCCGGCTCCATCAGGATGTTCTGGGAGAGATCCCCCTCGATGAAAAGCCTCTCAAAGTCCACCTGCACGCGGTGGCCCGCGCGAACCAGGAAGCTGCGCGGGAAATCGGCGAGTTCCACCGTGTTGAGCTGAAACAGGCCGGTTTCGAGGCCGGACGCCATTGCCACCGCTTCGAGCAGCGTTCGCGGGCGGTCGAGCGGGAAAGCCCCCTTGTTCACCACCTTGCCGAGGATGTAGAACTTCTTGCTGTGGAACGCGCCGGGCGTGACGATGACGCGCGGGTGGCGGTAGTACTTTCCCAGCTCGTCGTTCAACGCCTGGCGCAGCTCGTCGATGGTCAGTCCGGACGCCATCACCCCCTGAGCCTGGAGGTAGCTGATCCGGCCGTCCGGCTCGATGGCCACGTCCGCCCGCGCGAGATCTCCCCGGCCGTAAAAGGTCAGGTTCACCACGTCGCCCGCCCCGAGTGTGAGGTGCTGCTGCCAGGCGGACTTGGTTTTGGCGTTGGTGCCGGCGTAAACCAGCGGGGCGGTGGCCTCGGGCGGGGTGTTGGTGTCGCGGTGGGCGGCCGGCGGGGGGAGGAGGGCCGCGGGGCGGTTGGTGCCGGCCGCGGCGGGGCGGTTCGTCAGGCGGGCGGATGGCCCCACGTAAGCCGAGAAGGGCGGGGCGTCCGCCGCGGAAACGACCCGGGCCGCCCCGAGCAGCAGGGCGGCGGCCAGGGCGGCTCGGCGTCGCAGGGTGATCATTCCGTCTTTGACCAGGGGAAAAGCGGCCGGCCGCCGTTGAGCACCACGCCCGCGAAGCGGCAGCGGGCGTCGCGCAGGATTTGGGCGCGCCGCGCCGCCGAGGGCGCCCGGGCCACGCCCGCGCCCGCCACCCAGATGAGCTGGGGCAGGGTCTCGGCCACCAGCAGCGGCTCCGGCTGGTCGGCGCTCTTCAGCTCGATCATCACCACCGCCCCCGGAGTGCGCTGCCACTGGCGGCAGGCGTGCTGCCAGCGCGCCCGCCGGGCCGTGTCCCACCGCCACCCGCTGCCGAAGGTCGCCCAGGTGATGGTTCCCCGCCGCCCCGCCAGATCCGGCGGCGCGCCCAGCAGCTCTTCCAACGGGAGCGCGGCCGCGCCTTCGGGCGGGCGGTTGGTGATGGCGAGGACGGCGGCATCGCGCAGGCTGGCGGCGCCGGCCAGCAGCTCGATCCAGGTCGAGACCCCCTCGCCCTCGGTCGAGGAGACCCAGCCGCAGACCAGCCCGCCGGGGCCGGGGCCCAGCGGGGTTTGGAGCGACATCCAGGTGCGGAAAGCCCACGTGGCCCGCGCCGACGCGTCCAGCTTCTTCAAATCCGGCAGCCGGGCGATCAACGGGAGCTTGGTTACCCGGCGGGCATCCGCCGGGGTGCGGACGCGGTTGTCGAACGACTCGACCAGGCAAACCAGCGCGGCGGCGGCCCCGCAACCGAGCACCAGGCCGGCAACGATCACGATGATGAGCTTCTTGGTCGGCCCCGCCACCTCCACCTGATCCGCCTTCGCCTCGAAGAACCGGTAATAGCCGGGCGGGTTGTCCTCGTACACCTGGGCCTCGCGCTGGCGGCTCGTCAATAATGACGCCGCCGCCTCGAGCGATTGCTGGCGGGCCTTGATGCGGGCGAACTGCAGGCCCTTCTCAGGGAGCCCGCGCAGCTTCTCCTCGGCGCCGGCCCGGACTTCCTTGAGCTTCTCGAGCTGGGAGGCGAGCACCTCCTTTTGCGTTTTCAGCGAGATCAGCTCCTGGTAAAAGGTGATCGCCAGCGCGCTGTCCGGGCCGCCGCGGGGGGCCGTGACCGCTTGGGGGGGGGCGTTCTTGAGCTCCTTTTCCGCGTCGGCCAGCTTTTCCTTCAGTTCCACCACGGTGGGATTGCTGTCCGTCATCTCGGCCCGGGCCTGGGCCAGGCGGTCGCGCGCGGCGGCGACCTGTTCCACCAGCGGATTGTGCGCGGCCAGTTCCTTTTCGAGCGCCTGGATCCGCATCCCCATTGTCTCATAGTCGATCCGGGTCGTTTCAAAGCGCAGCTCGAGGTTGCTGATCTTGCCCAGATAGGCGTCCACCTCCTTGTCCACGCTCACCACCCCGGTCTCCTTGGAGAAGGCGAGCAACTCGTCATTGAGATGATGCAATTCCTCCTCCGACTTGGCGATCTGGTGCCTGAGGAGGCGGTTGACATCAGCCGCTTCCGTGCCCTGCAGCTCGCGGGTCAGGCGGACGACCTCCGCTCCGAAGAGGTTCAGGACCGCCATCGCCGCCGCCTTGCTCTCCTGCGATTTGTAGCTGACGGTGATCAGGTCGGTGTTGCGCTCCGGCGTGATGGTGAGGTTGCCCGCGATGGCCGACACCGGCACGTGCGGTTTCGAGCGGTCGCTCACCCCCTGGAGCACGGCGGGGGACTTGATGAAGCTGACCAGGGTGGAGACGGAGAGTTGCCGGGGTTTGAAGGGTTCCCCCAGGTCCGACGCCCGGAACGAGCCGGATGACTCCTGGCGCATGAGCTGCGCGTTGGCGGTGTAGAGGGTGTGGAAGAGCTTTTTCCCGAGGACGGCTCCGCCGGCCGCGAGCGCGCCGCCGCAGAGCACCATGAGCCACCAGCGGCGCACCAGCGCGGCGGCGAGCCGGAGGGGATCGAACGGCAGCTCGAAGCCGGGCTTGCCGGGCGGGACGGCGGACTCGCCCGGGCCGGGCGCGGAGCCAGCCGGGGACCCCGCACCCCCCTGGACCGGCATTTCGACCCCTGCGCTCATGGGTTAATCACCTTCATCTCGACGCCCTCACGGATCCTTATTGTCCGTTGTAGCTGAGAGCCTTGCGCGGTGGCAAGTAAAACCGCCGCCGGGGAGGAGGAGTGAGGCGAGAGGAGTGAGGAGTGCGCAAGGCTGCGACTTGCGTCCTGCGCTGACGCGCTTACTCCCTTTCGCGCGCTTCTCGGAACTTCCGCCTCATGACGGTCAGCATCCGGCTGACTTCGTCCAGCAGACCCCGGAGGGTGTTGGTTTCCTCCGGCGGGAACAACTTCGCCCCGGGGCATAGACGCGTGCAGCGAAGCCCATCCCCTCCTGCCAAACCACAAGATCGCGTGCTCTCCCGTCTGAAACTGATCCTCTGAAACCTACCCGAGGTTGAATTCCCTCTCCCACTGATGCAGCAGTGCGAGGATTTCCTCGAAGACCGGTGGATCCCCGAAGAACATCTGCTGCATTCTTGCGTAATCATCCCGCAGCGCCTTCAACCGCTGCTCTGGCGGCATGACCCGCAGGGAGCCCTTGGCCGCTTCGTGATACCGCGCCCAACTGGTCTTGAAGAACAGGTTCTTGTGCTGGGCCACGCGCGCCAATAAATCCAGTTTCGTGGCTGCCGCCCGCCCCACACCCCGGTGGATCAATTCGTAGAAATCGCAGTAGTGCCGGGAGAAGCGGTCCGGCATCGTTTTGTCCGCCGGCCGGTGATACTCCGCGTGCAAAATCGTCGCCTTCTCCCAGAACGTTCGCTCCGCGGAGAGGACTTTCACGGGACAAGTGCCGGCCTTGAACCCCTGCGGGAATTGCTCCGCCACGTAAGGCGTGATGGCCTTGGTTTCACTGGGCCAATGGTCGGCCCGGGCACCCATCTCGATTTTCACGACCCGGCGGATGTAACCGGCTGCGTCCGACGGAAAACTGGTCGGATACTCGAACAACAGCGTCTGCTGGTCGGGGTCGTCGGCATCGGGGCGCAAGGCCCACTTTTCGTCGGCGCGAAGCCTGGTCTGGATGGCGGATGCCAGGGCAGGCAGCAATTGCCCCGCGATCTTCTGTTGACAGGCGCTGCTGAGCGCTTCGATGCGCCGTTGCTTCTCCTTGTTGCTCGCTCCCGCCTCCGGCTCATTCGCACCGCTGAAGCCGAGGAACCCCCGGTCGATCGAAACGTCTATGTCCTCCGAGAACCGCTCGATCACCCTGAACACCTTCGAGAGCGAGGTGCCCCCCTTGAAAATCAGGTGCTCGCCGATCCCGGGCAGGCCGAAGAGTTCCTTCAGCGTCCAGCAAACCCAAAAGTCCTTTTCAATGATGACCGGCTGAAAGCCGGTGCGCTGTGTTGTCTGCTCGAAGAGGTCAATGCGCTGTTGGCGACCGAGTTGGAGAACGGCGTCCATATCAATTTCGAGTCATTGCCTCCACCAGCGGTTTCATCCATGCCGCGACCTTCGGCTTCAAGGTTGCCAACTCCTTTTTCGTGCGGGGGTCCAAATCCCTTTGGAGGTGGGCCACGTGGTTCGCCATCTCGGGGCTGCCTTTCAGATAGCGCAGGGCTTGAATCACCAATCCAGCGCGCCGACCGGCACCCAGGAGATTTCGTGGCGCGGCACGTCGAAAAACCAGCATCAGCTTCCCAAGCGACACCTTGCGGGCGATTCCATCCGTGAGGATGATGATCTTGGCCGGGACCTGGTCTGATAATCCCAGCGCGTTCGCCGCGTAGGCCCCCGAAAACTGCCACTGCGCCTGGCTGCCCTCCATCAGGGCTTCAACGGTTGCCATGATGCCGGGGGCTGTCGTTCCGGTGATGGGGTTCGTCCTCGGCAGGTCGTACAGCCCGCGACGGATGCGGCGAACCTTCCCCTCCTTGACCAACCGGCTCAACGCCTGCCGCACCGCACCCGCGCCGCCGAACTCGCTAAAATGCCTCGGTGAAAACACCGACGCACTCTGGGCGGCCCGCATCGACCGGAGAATTGATGAATCAATGGGTTGTGCCACTTTCATTGTAGTCTATTGTCACAAAAACTACCCACTTTTTGTGACAACGCAATCGTTCTTTCGCAAGCTCATTCTGACGCCGCCCTTGACGGCTGTGCTATATGGGGGTCAGAACAGAGTATTTTCACATTTTGCCTCGCGGGCGGCCTCCTTCTTGCCGCGGTAGAGGAGGCAAGCCAGGTGGCTGGGAACCCCCATCTGCAACCGGTCGGCAATCCACCCCAGCGTCCTGGTGGTCTCCCGCCGCAGCCGTTGCGCGATCCGCAGCTTCTCGGGATCACCCTTGCGCCGCGCCGCCAGGTGCTCCGCCGACCAGCCCAACCGTTCGAGTTCCTCGCGCAGCAGGCCCTCCGCCCGGGCCGCCGCGCGCTCCCGCACCTCCGGTCTCCGATGCTCGGGACGGGCCCCTTCTCTGACCTGGGCCAGCAGTTCCTCCCGGAACTCTTCGCTGCCGACACACCACCCGCCCCTGTGCGGATCGAAATCCGGCCGCTCCTCCGCCAGACGGCGGGCTTCCATCCGCAACTCGAACGCCCGCCGCCCCGCCGGGCTGTCCTTGGGGATGCCCCATTCGCCGAGGACGCGGTCCACCCGCAGCCAGCGAGGCCGCCCCGACGGCGCCTTAAGATAGCAGGGAAAACTGCTCCAGCGGTAGGCCCGCAACCTCAGCCCGCCCGCCAGCAGTTTGGCCCGGGCCGGGTTCAGATGCACGTAATCACACACCGTCTTGAGGTAGCCGTTGCCGCTGCCGTCCACCAGCAGGGCCTTGTAGCGCCCGCTAAACAAATGCCAGAACTCCTTTTGCCGGTGGTTAAACCGATTGGTATAAACCGCCAAAAACCAGCGCATGCCCTCCACCAGGTTGGCCTGCGGCGGTTCCACCACCAGATGGAAGTGGTTGTGCATCAGGCACCATGCATGCACCTGCCAGCCGGTTTTCTGGCACGCTTCCCCCAGCGTAGCCAGGAGTATTTCACGATCGCGGTCGTCCGTGAAGATCTCCTCGCGCCGATCTCCGCGATTCATAACCTGGTAGATCGCCCCGGGATACTGAATGCGCAGTTTTCGAGCCGTCCAACGGGCTGCATACTCACTGGACGTTCCTTGTCAACATCGGAATAATAACTACTCTGTTCTGACCCCCATACGAACACTGAGCTTTTCACCCCAATAGGCTTACGCCGTTGACAAATTCTCAAAACACGCATCAACGCGATCACCGGCGCTGACATCCAGCACACGGATCGGCAGCTCCATCCGCAGATGGTTGGCCCCCTCTGGGGCGTTGCCACGCCTCGGCCACGAAGCCCCGGTGGCCATTCTTTACCACTGTCCGAATCCAGCCCTGGCCCTGGTCTGTCTCGGTGCGGCGGTCGCAGGGGCTGTGAGCTCCGCCGCAAGGTGAAAGCAAAGGCAATCTCGACCGAATTGGGTAGGATTCGGGGTGTTCGCGGTTGGTAACCATTGGACCATGGAACCCGACCAAATCCAACCGAGGAAGTTTCTGCACGAGCAGGTTTTTCCAGAACCGGGTCAGACCACCGTCGTGGCCTCCCTGGCCGATACAGTCATCCAGTGCGCCCGGCGCATTCCCAATGCGGGCAGGCATTGAAATGCCGCTTTAGACGCGTTCGCTGGCCAATACGCGCGAGAGGCACCTTCCGTCTCGACCAGTATCCCGCCATCCGAGCAGCCGCCAAATTCGGGTCACCGGCCCGCCTCTTTTCGCCTGCTCCGAACGGCATAAAGTGAAGGCGTATTCGTCAGCATCGATGCTGCGGATTGCGGGAAGCAAGTTTATGCGAACGAACAAAACGCAAGAGCAACTCGGGTGGCTGGCAACGGCGTCGCCCAACGGCGAGGACCGGCGCCAGGCCATTCGAGAGCTAACCGACGTCCACATTCTGGAACAGCTCGCTGATTCAGGCCTCGAGGGCGAGGCGCGCCTCGCCCGACGACGCCTGACCGAGGTCGGCAGGAGCTGAGGGCAAGATCGATGCCCACGAAAGGACACAGAAGGGAGGTGATCACTATGGACCAAGCTGCAGCGAATAACCATGCCAACCAAATGAACAGCAACAACGACGCCTACTGGGATAGCCGGGGTTACGACGGACGCCCCGATAACTGGGAGGACGACGAGTAATTGATGCACATCAAAGCGGGTGTGTGGGCGCGAAAAGCCCGCACACCCGCCCTTGCCAAACCTCCCCGCTTTTCACATTAATCCCAAAACGCTGTTCCACTATGTCCAGGAAGCAATCGAAGCAGACCCTCCCGTCAAACCAACGGACCGGACGAATTCCAACCTTTGAGCAGGTGCTAAACCACCTTGCCGACGCCTTGGAATATACGCCGCGCGACCGGGCCCCCCATCGGCTCCAAAAGGAACAGAAGTACAAGTTCAACTTCATCGAGCAGCGCCCGCAACGGTTGAACTTGGAAGGATACCAGGAAACGGCTCGCCGAGTTCTTGGAAAACTGGTTCCCCGCCTCGGCCCGAGTGCGCGCAACGGGCTGGAGCTGCTCAAAACGGAGTTGGAGGATTTCTTGGGGCGTTATGAGCACCTCGGGTACCAGATTCGGACCGGAAACGCGACCCCGCAGCAGGCGGTCTGGTCGTTGGCCACACGGTTCTTCGTGCCCTGGCTGGCCTTGCGCATTGCCTTCCTCTCCCGGAAGCAGGCCGACAGCCTTTGCCGCGAGGACAAATGGTTCATACCCTTGAGAAAAGGGCGGCTGTCCTCGGCCTTCATGCATTTCGTTGAGACTTACGTCCAAAACCCCGGCGAAAGCACCCGGGGATTTTGTCGACGCCGGGCTGACTTGGCCGGCCAAGAGGGAAACGACGAACCCGCGGAGCGTCTCAGCGCGAAACTCAGGTCTCTCCGGAGGTTGGACGAATTCCCCAGCGACCGCTTTATCGATGCCATCGTAAAGCCAACCCGCGCGCCGGAAGGTCTCCGGCTGAAGTTGATCGTGGCGCGGGCAATCGATCGGAGCGTCTCCCGCGCCAAAGCCTGCTTCGGCAACGAAGCCGTTCTCGATTTGGTGAATTGGTTTGCCGTCTCCCTCGAACACCTGGAGGAGAAGTTCCGGTCTTTGAGAGCTGAGATGCCCGAGGACGATACCGCCGCCTGGATGCTCTTGCACTCGATGACCATCATGGCCAGCACCCCGTTCGAGGAGGATAGGTATTTTGTCCTCATCGACCAATTCATGGCCCAGGTTGCCCGCAAAGTCAGCGAGGAGTTGGAGCACGCCGATTCCGCGGGCGGTCTGGCTCCCGCGCCGCGCCGTCTCGAACGTTGCACTTGGGCGATTTCGGACAATCCCGTGGCTCCAGCGCCGATCCTGAAGGCGGAACAAGCCGGAGACTTCCTGGAAGCCGTGCGTGCCTCGCAGGCACACTTCAGTGATAAAACAGCTCCCAGCGAAGCCGAACACACAGCCAGGCACTTCTATCATCGAGGGCGCCTGGCCTATTGCCCGGACTGGGTCGGCAATCCCTTTGCTCCGCCCGAAGAGGCCGCCGGGCAACTGGTGACGGAGGCGATCCGGCTCTACCAGATCGCTTACCAGCGCAGCAACGGAGAGCGGAAATTCCTGATCGGCCGCAACTTCCTGGATCTCCTCCTCGACCCAGAGCGCCCAAAGTCTTCCACGGACCGGGAATTGGCCGCCAAATTGCTCGCCGAGCTTGACGCATATTACCGCAGCGCTGGGCGCGGGGGTTCCGCGGCTTATCTGCGCGGGGCCTTCGAGTGGGCCGCCGGCGAGCCACGGAAAGCCATGAAGAGCTTCCGGGAGGCCGAACGGCTCGGAAAGGAGTCCTGCGGAGAAGACTGGATTTACCTGATCCGGCGGGCGACCGTGCTGGCCGAGAGAGGCTTCCCGCGTCAGCGGAAGCGGTTCATGAAACTCGCAAAGCTCTTCGGCCTTTTTTCGAACGACCAGCCAGTCCGTACCAGGCTGCTGATGAACGAAATGCGTTACGAGAAATACAAAACGGACCTGGAAGCGACCTTCAAGGGCTTTCCCACCTGAGTCCGCCGTACCTGCCGAGTTGTCGGAGCGTCTGGTGGATTAGCCGACATGGCGATCCCCAAACGGCGGCAGCGCTCGTGTCCCCGGGCCCTGCGCCAGCCGGTGAGTGGCTGGCCCCGCTTGCGCAAAAACACTTCGAAAACGGGGGAGATCGGTTACTCCGTCACGGAGAT
>Ga0182030_10008893_pt1 | contig 20670 bp, 21 predicted proteins | sample 812S3MmetaG_FD_121299 | JGI IMG/M metagenome (GOLD analysis project Ga0182030, IMG submission 121299) | Permafrost microbial communities from Stordalen Mire, Sweden - 812S3M metaG (Illumina Assembly) | ecosystem: Environmental > Terrestrial > Soil > Wetlands > Permafrost | place: Sweden... | reverse complement strand
TTCGAGCGCGGGTGGAAAAAGAAATTGTTGGCCGTAGTCGGGAGCAATTGGTTGTGCCATCGCTCTGTTCGACGCCAGCCAACTCATGGGAGTTACAGAGTTTTGAGACAGTCTCAGCAGCGCCGCCCTACCCAGACGATGTGCCAATGTTATTTTGATTCGCCATAACACACGAAGTTTGAAACCTTGTCAGGGAATCTCCGCCACCCGTCATCAGATGGACAAATACTTCAATCTTCCGGGCCGGGCCGGAAGATCCGCCGGAGCTGAATTGGCGGTTCAATAGCGCATCAACTTCACGCGGTAGATGGAGCCTTGAGCCGAGAGAGAAATGCTGGGCGGAGTGAAGGATCCCTGGTAGGTCCGGCCAACGTTGGTGGTTTTCCACACGCCGTTCTCATAGACGCCTTCCTCGACCTGAAGGAATTGGGCCGCAGTGAAGCCGGAACCAACCGTGGGGCGGAAATCCACCGAGGCGTTGAAGCCCATGATCAGAAATTCGTCCGGCCCCAACTCGCCCACCAGCACGCGGGCGGCGGGCGCGGGCGCTTGCGGAGGCGAAGCGAACGCGGGGGATTGCGGAGTCGGAGCGGGCGGTTGCGTCAACGAATTGGGCGCGGCGAGAAAACGAACCAGCAGGTGGTAGCGGTCGAAGATCAGATTTTTTCCACGGATGACATCGTCCGCAACGGCGGCCTTGAGTTTGCCCGATGCTTGCAGATCAATGATGGCAGGCATGGTGGCATTGACCATGCGGTAGTCCGCGCCCAGGTCAACATAGTTGGCCGCCAACTCGGCACCGGAGCCGCCGTCCACGCCATAAGCGCCGAAGCCAATGGCCGGATACTCCGCCAGCGCGTAGAAAAACGCGCGCGCGCCCGACATGGTCCGGCCCGCTTCCGGGCTCCAGTAGGGATTGTCGGGACGGACGTAGCGCGCGTTGATCATGCGGAAGTTGACGAAAGGCTGCACGGAGGTATCCGCGGAAAGAATGTCAATGTCCGGAGCGCTGGCTTTCCAGAGGTCGAGCATGTGGGACACCGGCCCGCCGCTGGGGTAGCCCTCGCCGGCACGATCGAACGAGTCAAACGCGTCGGCGGTGTCTTCGCCGCCTTCCCAGGCATTGACGTAAGTGACCAGTGGATAGAATTGCTTGCCGGCCCTGGCGACTTCGTTGATGTAGGAAGAAAGGTAGTAAGTGGTGAAAGATTCCTCCGCCAGCCGGCTGCCAAAAACCTCCGTCCACGTTCCCGGTTTTTTCTTCAGGGCCGTAACCAGCGAGGCGGGCACGGGGCCGTTAAATAACTTGGTGGACTCCGGCGAGTAGTCGCGGATGCTGCCCAGCAGACCGGATTCGTTTTCGACCTGCATCAGGATGACGGTGCGATCCGCCTCGTCAACCTGGCGAAGATGAGTCATCATGGCCACATAAGCTTTCTTGTCCGCCTCCAGAGTCGTCCTTGAGTGCGGCGAGAGCACACGAATGGGTTTGCCGCCCGAATCCAGCACGCGGGGAAAGCGCGTGACATCGGACTTGACCCAGTTCGGCGCCCAATCCATGGCTCCGTTTTTATAGGTGCCGAACCAGAGCATGACAACGCGGAGATTCTGGGCGCGTGCCTGCTGAAGGATTTTGTCAAAGTCGCTGAAATCGAACTTGCCTTCTTCGCGCTCGATTTCGTTCCAATAGACCGGATACTCCACGGCGTTCACATTCATGGCCTTGAGCTTGGGCCAGGCGCGCTCCATGCGGTCCGGGAAGGCGCTGTCGTTGTTGACCTGGCCGCCCAGGATGATGAACGGCTTCCCGTCCACCATGAAGGTGAACTTGCCGTCCGTTTTCACCAGTTGCGCAATGGGTTTGCCCTGCGCGTAGGCAAGGGTGACGCTGGCCGACAAGACCAAAGCCAGCAGGATGAGTTTGTGCGCCAATAAGCCGGGTTTCCGTGTCATACGAATTCTTTCAATTGAATTGATTTGATATTTCCAATTTGTTTCCCGCCTACGATCAAGGGGGACATTTTTAGTGATTTTCTCTCCGCGCCAGTGAAGCGCAAGCTTTTTTCCATCCCAACCCCCGCTTGAATGCAATTCTGTCACGGCCTCCGGCTGGTGTGGCGGGGAAATTTTGGACTGCGTCAACAGGTTATCACCCTGCTCGACACGGCATATTGCGTCGGGGAATTGGAACACTGCGGAATTTCGTCAAACAATCTCCAGTGACTTCGCAATCTTAAGCGGTTAATCTCGATCTGTGCCTGATAAGCAAGAGGGTAAATTGCCGCCGCTGTTGACTGGCGTTCCACCGCCATTAATCGCGGCATCCCCGCCTTCGTCCGCGCGGCAGGCGCTCGCCATGGTTTTGAGCATTTGTCTCGGCCTCTTCTTGGCGGATGCGTTCATCTCGCTGGCGGATGATTCGTTGATGTTATTTTTCAACCTGCATCTGCTGGCGGGCATCCGGCTACTGGTATTGTCACTGGCGATGCTGCTGGGCCTGGCGGTTTATGTTTTGATGGCGGTCACGCCGATGATTCCCAAGCGGCTGTTCCTGCCGGTGACGTTGTTCAATCCGGCGGTTCCATTGCTTGGCCTTCCCTTCATGATTTATTTTTTTGACCGGCTGCCGTGGGTGGCGTGGGGATTCTCGTGGTTCCAAGTGGCGCTGGGTTTGTGGATTCTGTTCCAAATCCAGGGCGGATGGAAGTTGCGCTGGCCGCTGGTGCCGGTGGAGCGGCTGGGTGTGCGGGGTTTTAGCTGGCTCAACCTGTGTGTTTTCGTGCTGGCGAACCTGCTGATATTGCCGCCGGCCACGGTCGTTTATCTCGCGCTTTGCACGTCGGCGGCGGTGAACCACTTCAGCGACGGTTTCATGGCGTTGCACCCGGCCGGCTTCACGGTGCAGATGAGAAAGTATGCGCGCGATGACGGCAAGACGGTGGAATTGTTTCCCATGTCGCACGTCGCGGACGCCTCCTTTTACCAGGCCATTTCGCGGACGTTTCCCACCAACTCGATCATTTTGCTGGAAGGGGTGACGGATAAAAATCATCTGCTGGCCAGCGGCATCAGTTACAAGCGCATGGCGAACACGCTCGGCCTGGCGGAGCAACATGAGGAGTTTGCCCCGGAGCGGGGCGAAAAGGTGCGGGCGGACGTGGACATTTCCATCTTCTCAACGAACACGCTGGCCTTGCTTAACCTGGTGATGCAAATCCATGCCCAGGGCTTGAAGCCGGAGACGCTGCAAAAATTGCTGCTGTATCCCGCGCCCCCGGATTTGCTGGAAACAGTCACGGATGATTTGTTGAAAAAGCGCAACCAGCATCTTTTGGATGAAATGAAGGCGCGGCTGGCGCAAACGGACTGCATTGTGGTGCCGTGGGGCGTCGCGCACATGCCGGGAATCGCGAATGAAATCCAGAAGGAAGGTTTTCATTTGACGGAAACGCACGACTATTTGGTGATCGGGTTTCACCGCAAATAACGAACATGCAGATGATAATTTTTCGCGGAAGTTTTGGCCGGCTCGCGGTAAAACAGCACACTTCTCCACCTTTTGAGCTGGCTTTCATGGGCAGAACATGAAACTTCGGCGTCAGATTCAAAATTTTGGGTTTGCATCATAATCGGCAGGCTGCTTGTTTATAAGGTGATGGGCCCGTAGCTCAGCGGTTAGAGCAGGCGACTCATAATCGCTTGGTCCTCGGTTCAAATCCGAGCGGGCCCAGTCTTCGCTCGAAGCGGCGCAGAGCAAAGACTACCGCGCCGTGGCAGCGCGAAGGCGGGCCGACACATTCGTCCGATGATTTGCTTCGAGCTTCGACTCGGCGCGCCGGAGAATTTCCATCAAGGAACGCACCCTGTTTTCAATTTCAAAATCTCCCCGCGCAATTGAACCGCCAGTCGCTTGCGATCCGCGCCGGTTCGTTGAACCGGCGCAAAGCGGACGGTGGCGCGGACAGCGCGTTTGCCGAGCAGATTAAGCAAATGCGGCAAAAAAGTGTGCTCGCCCCAATAACAAACTTCTTCGCTCACGTCGCCGTCTTCGATGGTGTATTGAATCGCGCTGACCGAGAGCGGATCCGCGGATTGCGCCGCCGGTTCGAGCAGGGACGATTTGAACGGCAAAACCGTCTGGCCGTTGGAACTGCCCCCTTCCGGAAATAGAACCACGAGCGCGCCCCGATCCAGTGCGGCTTGGATTTTATCGTTCACCTCGCCGACATGGACGCGGCGTTCGCGGTCAACGAACAACGTGCCGCCCATTTGCGTGAGCCAGCCGATAACCGGCCAGGATTTAATCTCGCGCTTGGCCACAAACACCGCGGGCGCGAGCGACGCGAGCACAAAAATGTCGAGATAGCCCGAATGATTGGAAACGAGCAGGCCGCTTGCGGGAACCAATCCGCTGACGCGCGCTTCCAGCTTGAAAATTTTCAGCACGCGTCGCGAGTTGCGCTGCAGCCACAGCGCGCGGGCGGCGGCTGCGGATTTTTTCGGGCGGAAGGTGCATTGAAACAGAAATTCAAAAGAAGCGGCAAGAATAACACCGACAAACCAGAGAAACCTTCCGGTGACGCGGAGCGGATGCCGGGGCAGCCCTTTCATGCGTCATCGCATTTGGCGGCGCTGAAAAACAGCCAGGCCCAGCCAGCGAGAAAGCTCGCGCCGCCGAAAGGCGTTATGGCGCCAAGCCAATGTTCGTTCGTCACCGCGAGCAAATAGAGCGAGCCGGAAAAAATCACAATACCCGCCAGAAAACACCACCACGCGCCGGCGGCAAATGGCTTTCGTCCGGCGAGCAGGAACAGCATGACCGCGTGGATGAAATGATAGAACACGGCTTTTTCCCAAATCGCCGCCGTGCCATTTTGCGCAAGGATGTTCTTCAGTCCGTGTGCTCCGAACGCACCGAACGCCACGGCCAGAAATCCAATCGCCGCCGCAATGCGCGTGGCCGTGGAGGCGCTCATTTCGTTTCCGCATTCGCGCCGGCGCGCTGCTGGAGCTGCCGTTGAAGAAACTTGTCCTCCGGCGCTTCAAGCCAGGCGGTCAGCCAGACGTTGCCGAGCATCTGCCCGGCCTTGACCAGTTGCCCTTCAAGGAACGGCACGCCGTCCATGCCCTTGCCAACTTCGCCGGTGAGCTGGCCGTTCTTGTCCATTTCATAAAGCGGTTCGACGAATTTATTTTGCTCGACGAGGTAACTCACCGCCGCGCGAAACATGCCGTCCGGCTGGTCTGCGTTCGCGATGCGCGTGGCGGGCTGGATTTTTCCGATGAGCGTGTCCACTTTAATTCCGCCGGTCTTTTTGAAATAACCGCCGTCAATCCAGGCATGAAATGTTGTCTTGGTCGTGTAGCCCTTCGGATTGTCGCCGACCCAGCCGTTGTAATGCACTGTCGTGTGCAACGGCTGCGAGCCGTCGCCGACGAAATGGCCCATCACGCCCATCACATAAATGCAGTCCGCCTGCGCATTGGCGATTTCCTCCGGCGTGCCGCCGTATTGCCGGAACGTCTTGAGCGAACCGAAATCGGATTTCAACTTCTCGTAATTTTCCGTGATGGCCCACGGCAAAAAGCCATCCAGCTCGCGCGTGTGGTCGGCGTCCTTTTCCGGGTCAATCGGCGGAAACCGGTCAGGATGCGCCACGCGCGCCTTCGCGATGTCCGCCATAAAATCGTAGCGCATCAGCGGCAGCGTCTCCGGCGTCAGGTCGAACAGCTTCACATCCTCCAAATCAATGTAATGATCCGGGCCATTGACATTTTTCAACGGCAGATCGTCCACGTTCCGCCAGCGGTCCGGCTCGCCGGCCAGATACTCGATGCGCCCTTTCAGCGCGGGCGTCAGCTCGAATCCGCCAAAATCCCGCGGCAACGACGCCAGCGCCAGCTCGTTGATCGCGTGATGACCTTCGTAATCCCACGCGCCGGCGCTGAAGACAAACGCGCCGGAGGCGACCGCAAGTGCGAACCATTTCAATTTCATAATAGCTTAATTGCGCGGGCAATTTAGTGGAAGACGCCGCCGTTGCCAAAGAGAATCCACCAATGGTTGAAAATCCGTGTTCTTCCGCGTTCGTCGTGATTAAACTGCGCCCGTGAAAATCATCACCGACGAACGCTGCGCCGGGTATTCGCGCGAGGGACATCCTGATCGGCCCGCGCGCGTCACAACCGCCGTTGAGCGGCTGAAAAGCCAGACCGAACTGCAACTCGCCTGGGCCGCGCCGGGCTTGGTGACCGACGCGCAAATTCTCCGCGCCCATTCGCCGGAACTTCTGGCGCGCCTGCAAATTCCGCGTGACTTTGATGCCGACACGCCGTTTCACGAAAGCATCATCAAATTTGCCCGCGCCTCCGTCGCTGCCGCATTGGATGCGTTGCAGGCCGCGCGGGACGGCAAAAATGTTTTCAGCCTCATGCGCCCGCCCGGCCACCACGCCCTGCGCGACCGGGCAATGGGCTTTTGCTACCTGAACAACATCGCCATCGCCGTGCTCGAAGCCCTGGCGACCGGCTCGAAACGCGTCGCCGCTTTTGATTTTGACGTGCATCACGGCAACGGCACGGAAGCCATCTTGCTCGACCGGCCCGGCTGCGCGTTTTTTTCCATTCACCAATTTCCCTGCTTTCCCGACACAGGCGCGGCGAACGTCGGGACAAACTGCTTCAATTATCCCGTCGCGCCGGACGCGCCGCGCGAGGCGTATCGCGCCGCGCTCGCCCGCGCGCTCGGCGATTTGAAAAATTTCCAGCCCGACCTCATCGCCGTTTCCGCCGGGTTCGACGCCTACGCGCGCGACCCGCTGGCCGACGGCACGCTGCTGGCGGAGGATTTTCACTGGCTCGGCAAAGAGTTGCGCGCGTTAGAAATTCCATTTTTCAGTTTGCTCGAAGGCGGTTACAGCCGGGACTTGCCGGAATTGATTCATGCCTACCTCAAAGGTGTGGAAGGAAAGTAATTCGGCTGGACACGCGCCAATGAAAATCTAGTCTCCGCGCATGACATCGCCGGGGGTTGCCATTTTATTTGGAGGTTTGATTGCGTGGAGCATCTATCGCCGCATCCGCCGCAATATCGGCCGGCAGCCGTTGCGCCCGCGCCGGGCCGTAATTTCCATCATCATTCTCGCTCTGGTCAGCGCCCTGCTTGTCAGCACATCGCTGCAAAATTCGCGCCTGCTGCTGGGCATTGGCGGCGGCCTGTTGCTCGGCGTCCTCTTGGGTTTCGTCGGATTGCGTCTCACACAATTTCAAACGGCCGACGGAGGCCATTTTTACACGCCGAACGCGCACATCGGTGTAGTGCTTTCGACGCTGTTCGTCGGACGGCTGGCTTACCGCTTTTGGGCGGTTCGCGATGCCGTCGCGGCGCCAAACAGTCCGCCGCCATTCCAAAGCCCGCTGACCTTCTTTATTTTTGGGCTAACGGCCGGCTATTACATCGTTTATCAAGCGGGCCTGTTCAAGCACAGCCGCGATAAAAATGTTGCCAGCCAAAAAGGTTTTGCATCGGGCGGTTCCAGTTTAGAATCTCCGCGTGACCGTCCTTGAGGCAATTCAGAAGAGCGCGGATTTTCTCGGCAAAAAAAGCGTCGAGTCCCCGCGACTCCAAACCGAACTCCTGCTCGCGCATCTGCTCAAGCTGCCGCGCATGAAATTGTATCTGAACTTCGAGCGCGTGCTCACGCCGGCGGAAACGGACGCGCTTCGCGAATTCGTCAAACGCCGCGGCCAGCGCGAGCCGCTTCAGCACATCGTTGGCTCGACTTCGTTTTGCGGCTATGAAATCGCCGTCAACCGCAACGCCCTCGTGCCGCGTCCGGAAACGGAACTGCTCGCGGAACTGGGCTGGAGGTTTCTTGGAGAAATTGCCGCCGCGCCGGAACGCCAAACTCCCTTTCAGCGTGAAAGCAGCATGCCGTCCGAACACGCCGAACCGGAGTTCGGCGTTCCGACTGCCTTGGACTTCGGCACCGGAACCGGCTGCATCGCCATCGCGCTCGCGGCGAAATGTCCCAATGTGAAAATCACCGCGACGGACATTTCGGCGGACGCGCTTGCTTTGGCAAAAGCAAATGCCGCGCGGAACCAAGTCGCGGAGCGGATTGGATTTCTCCAAGGCGACGGCTTTGCCACGTTTCATTCGGAGGGACGAGTTCCACGAGTCCCAAATTCGGAGATTGAAGCAAAAATCATGGACGCGTGTAACTCGTCCCTCCGAAATTGGGAATTTGACCTCGTCATCAGCAATCCACCTTACATTCCCTCCGCCGAAATTACCACGCTCCAGCCGGAAGTCCGCGATTTCGATCCGCGCGCAGCGCTTGACGGCGGCGCGGATGGGCTGGATTTTTATCGGAAGCTCGCGGCGGAGGCGGGGCCGTTCCTCAAGCCGGATGGAAAAATCATGCTGGAATTTGGCGACGGCCAGGAGGAAGCCGTCAAAAGCATTTTTGAAACGCAAAAGTGGATTGTCGAGGCGGTGAAGGAGGATTACAGTCAGCGCGCCAGAATTTTAATTGCCAAATCGTCCTCATCCACGTCGTCGTCCTCATAATCGAATTCGAGGGCGAAGGACGAGAACGAGGACGAGCAGGAATAACAAATCATGGAAAGTTTTTTGATCAAAGGCGGCGTGCCGCTGCACGGCGAGGTGGAAATCAGCGGCAGCAAAAACGCCGCGCTGCCCATCATGGCGGCAACGCTGCTGACGGACGAGCCGTGCGTCATCCGGCGCGTGCCGAACTTGAGCGACACCCGGTTCATGGCGCAAATCCTCGTATCGCTCGGTGCGCAGGTGAAATTTGCCGATGGCACGCTGACGATTCGCGCAAAAAAAATCAAAGGCTACGCGGATTACGAACTCGTGCGCAAAATGCGCGGCTCAATCTGCATCGCCGGGCCGCTGCTCGCGCGATTGCGCAAGGCGCGGATTTCATTGCCCGGCGGCTGCATCATCGGCGCGCGGCCAATTAATCTGCATTTGAAGGGCTTCGAGGCACTCGGCGCGAAAATCAAAATCGAGGGCGGCTATGTGGATGCGACTGCCAAGAAATTAAGTGGCGCGACGATGTTTCTCGGCGGACGTGCCGGCTCGACGGTGCTCGGCACGGCAAATGTGATGATGGCGGCGGTGATGGCCGACGGCGTCACGGTCATCGAAAGCGCCGCGTGCGAACCGGAGGTGGTGGATTTGGCGGATTTTCTGCGCGCGATGGGTGCGAAGATTTCCGGCGCGGGCAGTCCGACCATCACCATCACTGGCATCGAAAAATTGCACGGCGCGGAGCACGGGGTGATTCCCGACCGGATTGAAACGGCGACGTTCGCCATTGCCGCCGCCGCAACGGACGGTGAAATAATCATTCGCGGCGCGCGGGCGGAGCATTTGCGCGCGGTGATTGACAAGTTGAACGAGGCGGGCGTGAGCATTGAAAAGCGCGGCGCAAATCTGGTGATCCGGCGGAAGGGAAAATTGAAACCGTCGGACGTGACGACGCTGCCGTATTCCGGTTTCCCGACGGACGTGCAGGCGCAGATGACGGCGCTGTTCACGCTCGCGCCGGGCATCAGCATCATCACGGAGCGGATTTTTGAATCGCGGTTCATGCACGTGAGCGAGCTGGCGCGGCTGGGCGCGGACATCGAAATCGAGGGACCGAGCGCGATTGTGAAGGGCGGGCGGCCGTTGAGCGGCGCGCCGGTTATGGCGAGCGATTTGCGCGCGTCGGCGGCGCTGGTGATTGCCGGGCTGGCGGCGAAGGGCGCGACGCAGGTGAACCGCATTTACCATCTGGACCGCGGCTACGAGCAGATGGACGCGAAACTGCGGAAACTCGGCGCGCGGATTCAGCGCGTCGAGGAGAAATAACATGAACCGACTAAACTATTTTAACCCTTATGATTCAAAAGCTGGCTCTCACGAAGACCAACTGACAAGGGCTTATCTCGTCTTGCTGAAACATTCCAGTCACGCGCTCTTTACTTTCATTGATTATGCCCGGTCAAACCAAAAAACATCCGGGGATGAAAAGCCGATTTCACTAATTGACCTCGTGGATCAAGACTGGGATTTTGAAACGCAAAAAGAAAATCCTGTCATTAACACAAATTGTTTGCTCTCCGTCCTGATTACAGATTCACAGTTAACAACGGCCGACTCGAATGTTAAACCAAGCGAACGAAATGCAAGATATGACGGCGTGATTACCTTCGGCAAGAGTTTGACGATAATCGTCGAAAACAAACCTAGTTCAAGCAATGTCTGGTTTGGCCAGTTGAATCCGTCAAGGCAAAATCTCGCGGACGACACGTCTGTGTATCGCCATCCGATAGTTTTAGAGTGGAAAGAAATCATCAAGCAATTGAATCACTTGTTGCATCTTCCGACGATTTCCGGTTACGAAAAAATAATGATTGAGGATTTTCTCTCGTTCGTGGACGACAGCTTCCCATTCCTGAACCCGTTTGACAGCCTGCACCAATGCAAAAGGAATCCAGAACTGTTAGACCGGCGGATTAACAATTTGCTGAAGTCGCTTTTGCAGGACGAACGGGACGAAAGCAAAATTGGTTACCACCGAACGGGAGGTTACTTCATCCAAACGCCATATCCTCAAATTGGAAGGATTTGCTTGTCTCACGAGGAACAAGAAAACGATCTGGTGCTGACTTTGGGCCTGTATTTTGGAGACACGCAACGAGCAGCAATTGCTTTTTACAATTCCGATCCAAACATAGGCCACCTCCAAGGCACCAAATGGGACGCCGCCCCCAATTTCCACATTGCTTATAGATCGCAAGGATTGATGGGATTTGAATCAGAAAACAGCGAACATTATTTGCAGTTTTGGAAGGACAATGTTGACAAAATCCGCCAGCAAAAACGAGCCGACGTTCCGATATTTTTGAAATGGCTGGCGGATCAAAATGTTTTGTCCATAACCAAAGAGGCGGAGGAAAAGCTGAAAGAAAAGTTTTACAACACAAAGATACCGAAACTGAACATTTGCCCAGGATTCCGGCTTCATTTTCCAATCCCAAACGCCGAAGCGCTTGATAAAGACGGCAAGCTGAAATTTATTCTCGCAGAAAAGATTCGAGAAGGTCTGAAAATTGTTGGGCTTAACGGAGACGACTTATTGAAAAAGTTTTGAAAGGACTAATAGCGCAGGAACGCGGACAGTGTCGCATTAAGCGGACGGACTTTTTTATTCCAGCGCGATGATCTGGCGGAACAGTTCGTAAACGACGCTGCGGCGCTCGGCGAAGACGACTTTGAAGAGCGGAGCTTTTTCGCCGGATTCGTGCTTGAGAATCAGGCGGCAGTTTTCCACGCGCATTTTGTAAAATCCTTCCAGCTCGTCGTCCAGCGGGTCGGGAAAGGAATCGCCGCGTTCGATGGCATGGATGGCCGCGCGGAGTTTCTTGCGCGCGTCCGGCGACTGGCGGCGGATGAAGGCGAGCGGCTGTTCTTCGATGATGACTTCAATCTTTTTCGTCTTCATCGAGCACGCTCAAGGGATAGTATTTGCCTTTGCCGGCCTTGGCTTTGTTGATGGCCTTCATGGCCGCCGGATTGGACAAAATTTCCATCTGCTCCAGCAGGTCGGCCATCCGCTTCCGCGGCACGATGAAGGCAACGACTTCGCCGTTCCGGGTGATGGCGGACGTTTTGCCGCTCCGGCACAGAGCGGGAAATTGCGCCTGCCCCTTGGTGATGGTCAATGTATTCTTCATGCAGATTCTACATAGACCATTTTTTGCTTTCCGGCAAGCATAATTCAATTGTCGAGATGCCCCGGCAACCGCCGATTGAGCGGCCTGGTCCGGTTTTGCGGGCCGCGGTTCAGGGTTTTGATGAATCAGTCACGCGCCCGGTGTGGCGCGGATTCGCGCGGAACATCGGCCAGGAACTTTTTGCCAGCGGCGGTGAACCGTTGGTGGCGGCCAGGGCGTTGAGGGTTCCTCCATCCGGCACATAAATCGTCCCGTTGTCGCCGATGGCGGGAGACGCGCTGACGGCGGTGTCCAGCGTCAGTTTCCAGCGCAGGGTTCCGTCCGGTCCGAGCGCAACCAATTCCCGCCACGGCGCCGAGAAATAAACCGTCCGGTCCGCCGCGACCGCCGGCGAGGCGTCAATGAGTTGAGACGCGTGATAATCCCAAAGCATTTTTCCATTTTCGGACACGCCCACCGCCACGTTGTTGGCGTCCAGATAAATCACGCCCTGCCCGTCGAGCACCGGCGAGGATTCCGACGCGCCGCCCGTGCGCAAGCGCCACCGTTCCGTGCCGTCCGGGCGCAGCGCGTAAAGATTCCCGTCGGTGGAACTGAAATAGATCGTCCCGTCCGCGCCGATGGCGGGCGACGATCCGATTTGGCCGCCGGTGGCGAAGGCCCATTTCTTGGAGCCGTCGGGATTGAGCGCGTAGAAATGTTTGTCATGCGAGCCGAAATAAATCGTCCCGTCCGCGCCAATGGCCGGGGAGGAATCAATGATGCCGCCGCTGGGAAAAATCCATTTCCTGGCGCCGTTGGGATTGAGCGCGTAGAAATTCGTGTCCCAGGAGCCGAAATAAATCGTGCCGTCGGCGCCGATGGCGGGCGACGAATCCACCCACGCGCCGGTCGGGAAAGTCCATTGCAACCTGCCCTGCGCGCTGACGGCGTAAAATTTACAGTCGCGCGAGCCGAAATAAATCGTCCCATCAGCCGCAAGGGCCGGGGAGGATTTTATTTCGCGGCCAGCCTTGAATGTCCATTTGTGCCGGCCCGCCGGCGTGACCGCAACGAGGTCGCCCAGGAAGGTTGCCTGATAAATTGTCCCGTCGGGCGCGATGGCCGGCGACGAAACAGTATAATAATCGGGCAACGCGAACTGCCACAGGTTGGTTGCCGGCTGGGCCGGGCAGACGATGGCCGCGCCCAGGAAAAAGAACCAAACGGCGGTGCGGACTGGATGCGGCAATCTCATTAGCGGAGTTTCAGGTTTTGAGATTCAAGTTTCAAGTTATCAATTTGTGGCGGGCTGGCATTTTCGACCGTGCCCGAATTTGAACGGGGCGCGGATTCCACCCTGGGAGCGCCGGCGTCTCACCGGCCATCGGAAACCGAAAACCGGAACCCGCCGGCGAGACGCCGGCGCTCCTAGGAAGGACTGGATGCTTGAAACTTCGGGCTGAAAACGTCATGCTTCATCCGCTTATGGAAAAAGTTGTTGTCATCGGTTCGGGCTGCGCGGGATGGACGGCGGCGCTTTACACCGCGCGCGCCAATCTCCAGCCGCGCGTGTTGACCGGCATTCAGCCGGGCGGTTTGCTCACCACCACCAGCATCGTGGAAAATTATCCCGGCTTCCCCGAAGGCGTGGACGGCTATGAATTGATGACGCGAATGCAGAAACAGGCCGAGCGTTTCGGCGCGCGCGTCAGCTTTGGCACGGTTGAGCAAGTGGATTTTTCCAAACGTCCTTTCGCGCTCACCGTGGACGGCGAAAAGATCGGGGTCGAGACGGTTATCATCGCCACCGGAGCAAGCCACCGGCATCTCGGTGTGCCCGGCGAGGATTTGCTGGAAACCAAGGGGGTGACTTACTGCGCGACATGCGACGGCGCGCTGCCGATTTTTCGCAATCAGCCGCTCGTCGTGGTCGGCGGCGGCGATTCCGCGTGCGAAGAGGCGCTGTATCTGACGCGCTTCGGCTCGGAAATTCTTCTGGTTCATCGGCGCGACGCTTTGCGCGCCTCGAAAATCATGTCCGACCGCGCTTTGTCGAATCCGAAGATCAAGCCCGTCTGGGATTCCGCCGTGATGGAAGTGCTCGATGCGAAGCTGGACAAGGTGACCGGCGTGAAATTGAAGAACCTCAAGACCGGCGCGGAGACGATTTTGAATTGCGCGGGTGTTTTCATCGCCATCGGCCACTCGCCAAACACGGATATTTTCAAGGGCCAAATCGAAATGGACGCCAACGGTTTCATCGTTCCCAAGGAAGGCACGATGACGAATGTGCCGGGCGTCTTTGTGGCGGGCGACTGCGCGGATCAAGTCTATCGCCAGGCCATCACGGCGGCGGGCGCGGGCTGCGCGGCGGCAATTGACGCGGAACGATTTCTGGCGGCGCAAAACCACTGACGCCGCACTTACAAACTTACCATTGCTTTGGAATGGACGGAACGGCCTGATGCGCGTAGAAATGGCCCTGAATTGAAACCCATGAATTTCTTCGCCCGATTGCAACGCATCAGTTGGACGCAGCCGTCGGTCATCGCGCTCGTGCTGGCAAATCTTGTCCCGCTGGCCGGCGTGTTTCTTTTTCACTGGGAAGTTTTTCCGCTGCTGTTTTTGTTCTGGCTGGAAAATGTCATCATCGGAATTCTCAACGTCGCCAAAATGCTGCTCGCCTGCGGCGGACCGATGGATTCCGTGGCGAACCTCCCCGGAATCAATCCGGAATCGCGCCAGAGAATCCTCGATCTGGCGAACGCCCGGATGAAGTTAGCGGACCCGGCGGTGCGGGACCGGTTCGATGCCATTCAGGCTCAACGGCTCCAACTGCTGAACAATCCCGTTTTGCAATGGGGAATGAAACTTTTTTTGATTCCGTTTTTTTGCATTCACTACGGGATATTCACGTTTGTTCACGGCGTGTTTGTCGTGGCGCTGTTTGGCGGCGGGATGAATCATGGCGCCGGTTTTCTAAATGTCGCGATGATCCTCCAAATCATTCGCGACAATCATTTGACGCTGCCGTTTGCCGCGCTGGCCGTCAGCCGTGTCATTTCCTTTTTCCAGAATTTTCTGTGGGGCGGCGAATTTCGCCGCACCAACGTCATGGCGCAAATGGTGCAGCCTTACGGGCGGGTTTTACTGATGCACGGGACGATTTTGATCGGCGGCATTCTGATGATGTTGTTCCATTCACCGGCGGCCGGCCTGGCGCTGCTGGTGTTTTTGAAGATGGCCTTTGATCTTGCCGGGCATCAAGCCGAACGGGAAAAATTTCCGCCGCAACAAATTGCCGGCGAACGCGGAATATAATATGTTTTCGGCCATGAAATCCGTCAGCATAAATCCGTTCCGGCTTCTTTGTCTCATGGGGCTGTTGCTTGGTTTCAATCCAGCGATTTTTGGCGGCGATGAAGGCGGCGTTTCCGCCGCGCGATTGCTGGCCGTCCTCAAACACGGCCAGCTCATCAAGGAGACCGAAAACAAATTCCGCATGAAGGTGGAAGAGCCGAAGAACGTCTCCATGTTCAGCCTCACCAACGCCACGTTCTGGACCGCCGACATGGACATTGATTCCGATGGCCGCGAAACGGCCATGTGCAACCCGCAGCGCGACCCGGATTTTCAGAACGAGTTGAGCTGTGGCACGGACATCGCGGCGGACGAGACGCCTTACTTTGTGATTCCCATCGGCAAGCCGGCCAATTCCAGCCGGCGTGGCATCCGCATTGGCCAGGTCGGCGCCATCATCTACTCGAACCAAGTCGCTTATGCGGTGTTTCTGGATGAATGCGGCGACAGCAGTCTGATCGGCGAGGCTTCCATCGCCACGGCCAGATTGCTGGGAGTGGATCCCGACCCGAAGACGGGCGGGACGGACGGCCCAGTCACTTACATCGTCTTCACCGGCGAGAGCGGCCGAATAACCGACCCGAAGGATTATGCGAATCACGCCAGGGCAATTGAAATCGGCGTCAAACGCGCGAAGGATCTGATTGCGCAATATGCGGAAACCAATGCCGTGGCAGAACCACAAGGGAAAAAATAATTTCCGCGCGCGGCAAATGGTTCCCATTTTTTCAATTGTTTTGCCGTCAATTATATTATTTTTGTTGCCGACTTCCGGCAAAATGCGTCCAATGTTCGCATGAGAACGTTTCCATTCATTCTCGCGGCCCTGGCATTTGCAATCAAAGCGTCCGCCGCTGACACCAACGCTGATGGCTTGCTGAAAATCGGCGCGGCGGACGCGGCCAGCCATTACGATCAGGAAATGATCGTGACGGGCAGGGTCGCGCAAGTGACCATCCGGCCTACCGTCACATTTCTGAATCTTGACAAAAATTATCCCAACTCGCCGTTTTCGGTGGTCCTGTTTCACGGCCACAGCAGTTTTTATGGCGACGCGAACGCGCTGAAAGGAAAATCCATCGAGATCAAAGGCAAAATCAAAAATTATCAGGACAAGCCGGAGATCGTGCTGGACAGCACGAACCAACTGACCGTATTCGATTCAAAGGGCGTGAATATCACATCCATCATCCTGCAATCAACCACTCATGCCCCGGCCACGGCGCAACCACCCAATGCTGTTCCCGCCCCGCCAGCGCCGGCCCCGACCAATTTCCCCGAAATCATGTGATTGGGGAAACACCGCTTGCCGGGCATTGAGATGGCTCGGATAAAACAGAAACCGCGCCGGTTCATCCGCGCCTTCAATCCACGAGCTGAATGTCGTCGGTTTTGGGTTGTTCACGAATTGCCAGCGTCCAGCCTGGCGGGAGAATTGCAAATCAGAAGAACCCGGCTGGACTTTGGGCGTAGTTTTTATCACCATTTTCCCATGTCAAAAACTGTCCGGTCCGACGTGGTCAAAGGGAGCCTGCCGTTTGAAGACGCCTTGAAAAAGCTTGAAGGTGTCGTCGAGGCCATGGAGTCCGGCGATTTGCCGCTCGAAACTTTGCTGGCCAGATACGAGGAGGGCGCACGGCTCGTGAAAATCTGCCAGGACAAACTCGCCGAGGCGGAATTGAAAATCCAGCAGCTCGAAAAAACCGCGTCGGGCGAAATCAAACTTAAACCGGTGGATTTGGCCGAAGAATAATATCGGATTAATGGATGAGCGGATTGTTGGATTGGTGTGAAGGCGCCACGTGAAGCCCAAGAATCCAGTCACCCAACAATCCATTCATCGCTTCAAGAATTTATGAGCAGTTATCTGGAAATGGTGAACGGACCGGCACACGTGAAGAAACTCACGCTGCCGCAATTACAGGAGCTAGCCGGCGAAATCCGGCAGGAACTCATCGCCGGGCTGTCCAAAGCCGGCGGCCATCTCGGTCCGAACCTCGGTGTGGTCGAGTTGACCATCGCGCTGCACCGCGTCTTCAACACGCCCAAGGACAAATTCGTCTGGGACGTGAGCCACCAGGTTTACGTCCACAAGATTCTCACCGACCGCAAAGACCGGTTTCGCACCATCCGGCAGACGGACGGCTTGAACGGCTTCGCCTTGCGCACGGAAAGCCCGCACGATTGCTACGGCGCGGGTCACGCGGGCACGGCGCTGTCCGCCGCGCTCGGCATGGCAGCGGCGCGCGACAAGAAGGGCACGGACGAAAATGTCGTCTGCATTTTCGGCGACGCGGCGCTGACGAACGGCATTTCGTTCGAGGCGCTCAACAACATCGGCCACACGACGAAGCGATTCATCGGCATCCTGAACGACAACGAATGGAGCATCGCCAAAAATGTCGGCGCGATCTCTGCCTACCTCAACAAGCTCATCACCAATCCGCGCTACAACAAGATCGCCAAGGACTTTGAGGCTTTCGTGCGCCGCCTGCCCAAGGGTGAGCTTGCCCTGAAACTCGCGCACAAGGCCGAAGGCGGTTTCAAGGGCGCCATCACCGGCGTCGGATTGCAGCAGACCGGCAAGCCGGAGGACGCGGACGGCCGCGGCGGTTATGGCAGCCCGGTGTTTTTCGAGGAGATGGGCATGCGCTATCTCGGCCCGATTGACGGACACGATTTGCCGCTGCTCATCAGCACCCTGGAATTCGCCAAGACCTGCGACCAGCCAATTGTCATCCACGTGCTCACGCAAAAGGGCAAGGGCTTTGAAGCCGCGCTGAAATTTCCGGAGAAATTCCACGGCCTCGGGCCTTACAACGCCCAGACCGGCGAAACCCCCGCCGCCAAACCCAACGCGGCGCCCATGTATCAGGATGTGATGGGCCAGACGATGGTCCGGCTCTGCCAGAAAAATAACACGCTCGTCGGCATCACCGCCGCCATGCCCACCGGCACGGGCATGAAACATCTCGAAAAGGCGATGCCCGACCGCTATTACGACGTCGGCATCGCGGAGGAACACGCCGTCATTTTCGCCGCCGGCATGGCGACGATGGGGCTGCATCCGGTCGTGGCGATTTATTCCAGCTTCCTCCAGCGCGCCTACGATTGCATCCATCACGACATCTGCCTGCAGGATTTGCCGGTGATTTTCTGCATGGACCGCGCCGGGCTTTCCGCGAACGACGGCCCGACGCACCACGGGCTGTTCGACATCGCCTACCTGCGCACCCTGCCGAACGTCACCGCGATGGCGCCGAAGGACGAGGACGAACTCGTGGACATGATGTTCACCGCGACGCACTCGAATCATCCAATGTTCATCCGCTACCCGCGCGGCGCGGCGGAAGGTGTGCCCATCAAGGAAGAGCCGAAGCTGCTCGAAATCGGCAAGGCCGAGGTCATCCAGAATTTTTCCAGCAACGGCAGAAAGAAGGCCGCGCTGTTTGGCCTCGGCCCGATGTGCGCCATCGCGCGCAAGGCGGCGGAACAGCTCGTGGCGGAAGGCTTCGACGTGGCCGTCATCAACCCGCGGTTCACCAAGCCGATTGACGCCGGGACGACCGAATTTTTCGGCAAGGCGGCGGATTTGGTGGTGACGCTGGAAGACCATGTCATCATGGGCGGCTACGGCTCGGCGGTGCTGGAACTGTTCAGCGAGAAAAATGTGACGACGCCCGTCGTGCGCATCGGCTGGCCGGACCAATTCATCGAGCACGCCTCGACGCAGGACGAACTGCGGAAGAAATACGGCCTGTCCGTCGAGAACACCGTCGTCAAAGTGAAGGCGCATTTCGGGGAAGCCACAGCAACCGCGACGAAGCTGATTGAAGTGGCTTGATGAAAATTCCGCGACCAAGAATTCAACCGGCATTTACGCTGATTGAACTTTTGGTCGTCAGATTAGTTTATTTGTTTTGCCTTGCCCGTTTGTGAAATCTCGTCTTTAATTCGCGAATAGTAAAATGTATTAAAATTGTATGAAAAATACTTCACAAGTATTGGCAATGTTTGCCGTGGCTTTGTTAACACTTATACCGGCAACCGACTCTTGTGGACAAGAGCCAACCTACAAGGGCAAGTCGTTGACTGATTGGACAGGTGAGATGACCCTCGATAATTCGAAGGCAGTTCGTGATCAAGCGCAGGAAGCCATCCGCCAAATGGGGACAAATGCAATCCCATTTCTTATGGGTGAACTGCAAGCTTTGTCTGATACAGACGTCACAAATTACAACACGCCTACATGGCAACAGCGTCGGTTCAATTTACACAACGCTTTTGTTGCTTTGGGGCCAGTTGCCGAACCTGCCATTCCATCCCTGACTAAATTGATGAATGGCGACAGTTGCGCAGCGTGTAGTGCGGCGCATGCTTTGGCTGTAATCGGGCCAAGAGGCATTTCTTCACTTGTTAAATCATTGACTAATGGCCCATTGGTAATCCGTATATGCATAGCTGGATCTTTGTCGGAAGTTGGCACCAATGCCAGTATTGCTCTGCCTGCTTTAATAGAATGCACAACTTATCAATCTTCTCAAACGGAAGAATCGGCTGCGCTTAGGGGGTTTTCGGCCTCGGCTCTTGGTGATGTTGGCATCAACAATCCGGAATCTGTTGTGCCGGCCCTTGTTCGATGCCTCCAAGACAAAGATTACCGCATCAGATTTACCGCCATTCGCTCCATTCGGCAATTTGGAAAACGAGCACAGTTGGCTGTTCCGGCTTTGCAGCAAATAGAAAAAACCGATCAAAATCAGGAGTTCCGTTCTCTTGCAACGGCGCTTCTTGAGCAAATTCAATAGCACTCTGCTAACTGGTGTTGGCCCGGTGAAACATGGTCTTATATTTATGCGCAGCGGGCTATATGATTTTCCGAAAATGCTTTTGCGTCACCAGAACAAAGCCAACGTGGTATTTTGCGACGGCCACGTTGAATCGCCAACGTTGCAATTTCTTCTTTCCGACACCAGCGACGCCGCCTTGAGCCGTTGAAACCGCGACCACCAGCCCCACCGCGAACGGCTGGCCCCGTAGCGTCCACCATTTGTCCATTTAGGACAACAGCGCGGTATTTTTCATCGCTCCCCGACGGCCTTCAACTTGTCAAAAAACTGAATCTCTCTTGCAAAACTCTTCTCCGAGTCCGAAGCGTGGATCATGTTGAACAGAAACTGGTCGTCGCCCGGTTGCTGGAATTTCAGCCGGTAAGGGGCGTTCGCCTCCACGGCGCCGGGGCAGAAATCTCCGCGAATGGTGCCCGGACTGGCCTGCGTTGGCCGGGTCGCGCCCACGGCCTTGCGAACCTTCTGGATGGCGCCTTCACCCCGCAAATGGATCACCTTCACCGGGCCATAAGCCATATACTTCGACGTTCCCTCCAGGCAGGGTGGCCTGCTCCCGATGGATGGAAAATAAAATTCCCGCCATTTTTCCTCCGGCAGATTCGCGCCGCCGGCGAGCGTGCATTCCGCCACCACCGTCAGGCCCAGCGCGTTCAAGCGGGCCTCGACCTGGTGGTTCAAATTACGCCAAAATGAATCGGGTTTGATGATGACCAGTGTGTCTTCG
>Ga0182030_10008892_pt1 | contig 20671 bp, 15 predicted proteins | sample 812S3MmetaG_FD_121299 | JGI IMG/M metagenome (GOLD analysis project Ga0182030, IMG submission 121299) | Permafrost microbial communities from Stordalen Mire, Sweden - 812S3M metaG (Illumina Assembly) | ecosystem: Environmental > Terrestrial > Soil > Wetlands > Permafrost | place: Sweden... | reverse complement strand
TCGCGTTCGAGCCGGTCGATGCCGTACGCGTCGGGTTCACTTTTGAAGAGCCAGTATTGCATGGGCCGTCCTTCGCGAACGCGGGGCACCGGGGCCCGCCAAGCTTAACGTTGCTTTAACTCGGTCATTCGGCCACAAAAGTCGCCCAAACTTCTTAACAAAGCTTGAGAGTAGCAGGCAGGCGCTCTCAGACTTCTTTAATAAGTTGGTTGGATGGCGTACCCGTCGGGTCGGGTCGCTTTTGGATTGCTACAGCGATCCAAATTTTTCCCTATGCCTTTTTATAGGAGAACAACGTGCGCACACTCATTCGTGCGGCGCTCGCCTCTCTAGTGTCGTTGACTTTGCTCGTCGGACCCGTTAGCGCGGCGACGAATCAGGCCACGACAATAGCGCAGGCGACCCAATCGGGAACCATCGCTGGTCAAGTGACCAGCGATAGCGGCAACGGCATCTCCGGTGCATCGGTCGTGATCGAAGGCGCCGGTCAGCGCCAGACGACGACGACCGACGACTCCGGCAACTTCACGCTGTCGGTGCCGGCGGGCATCTACACCGTCACCGTCAACAAGGGCGGCTACCAAACCGGCTCGACCCAGGTGACGGTCGCCTCGGACACGTCGGTCAGCCTCAACGTCGGGCTGACCGCGGCCTCGCTCAACAACCTCAACGTCATCGGCCGCACCTCGACGAACTTCAGCGGCAACGCGGCGAAGTTCAACATCTCGTCGACGCCGACGCAGTCGTTGTCGCAACAGCAGATCTTGGAACGCAACACGCCGGATCTGACCGAAGTGCTCAACGAATTACCGGGCATCACGATTCCGCATGCGACCTCGAACCCGAACCAAGGGTTCGTCATCCGTGGTCTGCGGTATGAAACGAAAGTCGATTTGGACGGCCATCCGGTCTCGTCCGGAACGCTCGGTCAGTTCATCACGAACTATGCCTCTTCGTCGATCTTCGGCGGCATCGATGTCGTCAAAGGCACCGGCCTCAACGGCCCGACGGCGGCAGAATCCGGTGCGGGTACGATCAACCTTCGCACGCCGGACTTCACGGCGAAGGACAGCGGCTTTTTCCAAGGGGGTCTCGATTCGTACGGCGGCACGCTCTACACGGCGCTCATCGACCTGAATTTCCTCAAGGATAATAAGCTCTCGTTCATCTTCGGTCGCACGTTCAGCGGCTACCGCGGACCGACGTACGGTCAAAATGAGCCCGACGGAAGTGGAGCGACCATTCCGTTCTATGGCAGCTACGCCCCGCCGCAGAATCTCAACAACGCAGTCGTCCCCTACATCGCGGACTTCAGCGACACGTACGGTCTCAACGCGGAACTCGCGAAGATGCGGTACAAGTTCTCCGACTCGACCTCGCTCTCGCTCGAGTTTCTCGGGCTACAAGGCGCCTACGGTCCGCAGGGCGGCGCGTACGGGCAATTCCTCGGCTACGCGACGATCCCGCAGTGCAAAAACGGCTCGACCGCGGGTTTCGGCGCTGCTTGTACCAACCTCTCGGTGTACAACTCGCCTGGCGCGACGTACCTCATCGGGCAACCGAACACGCAGCTCTATGCGTTCTATCCCGGTTCGTTCGTCCGTCAGAACAACCCGAACTTCAATGCCGACTTCAAAACGACGCTCGGCAACGACACGATCCTGCTTCGCCCCTACACGGCCTCTATCAACCGTCTGATCGACGGCACGCAGGAGAACCAAGTCCCCGGCGACGACGGCAACTGGAGCGAAGTCACCAACGTCGCCAATTGCCAAGCCAACTACACGCCTCCGACCGCCGGCAATGGCGGCGCGCAAGGCCCGTGTTTCGGGGCGAACCAGAATCCGATCGCCGCGTACATCGGCGGCAGCGGTGCCGCGCAGCCCCCGGTCGTGTATGCGACCACGGGGACCGCACCGGTCTGCACGGTTACGACGCCGTGCTTCACGACCCCGACCGGCATCAATAACTCGGGTCAGGTTGGCTACGGCTCGCCGTACACCACGCTCGAGCTCGACCACCTCATGGGCTATACGTTCAGCTACATCCATCCGGTTGGAGCGAACACGTTTAACGTGAGTTTCGACCACTACTTCGATGACACGACCGACTACATCAACGACGCTTCGCCCCTGGCGAGCGGCTGTACGTTCGTGTTCAGCGGCATCGCAAATACGCCCGGTCTCGCCGGCTACCAGCCGACCTGCCCGCTCGCAACATTGCGGCCTTCACCGCTCAGCGTGCCGGAAACGTTCGCATCGGTGAGTTCGCTCGCCCTGACCGGCCAATTCCAACTTACTTCGAAACTCGAATTCGATGCCGGCGGCTATTTCACGCACTACCTGATCAACGGGCAACAAGAGAACCCGGCGATCCTGGCGGCGCTTACGGCCGCCTACGGACCGACGAACCGCACGGGCGCGATTCCGATCGTTCTCAGCGGCGTGCAAAACAGTGCCTCGCACTTCGATCCGCACTTCGGATTGCTCTACCGGCCGACGCGCGACTGGGTCATACGTTTCACCGGCGGTTCGTCGCTGACGGTTCCGTACGCGTCGCTCGTTTCGGGTTTCATCACCTACTCGCAAGGTTCGACCAGTACGACCGTTTCCACGCCGAACTTCGGTCTTCTGCCCGAAGAGCTGGTCTCGCTCGACCTCGGTTCGGACTTCCGCACCCCCGACGGCACGGTGCTCTCGGGCGACATCTACAACATCGTCGTCCACAACCCGTGGATCTCGACGAAGGGGCTCATTTGCAACTGCGCGCTGCCGGGTCTCGAACCGACCGGCGCAACGTATAGCTCGCAAACGCTCAACGGTGCGCAGCAATACGCGCAAGGCATCGAGTTCTCGGTCACCAACGAACCCGCGGTTGGCTGGGGCTACCGCGTGAATAGTGCGTTCGAGCGTATGTACTACCTCGGTACGCCGGCCTCGTACTTCGGCGGTTCGCCGCAGGTGTTCTTTAACGGGAACCAGTTCGTGAGCAACGGCTCAGGCCAAACCTCGGTTCCCTACGCCAAGGGCTATGGGGAAATTCAATACGCGACCGCAAATAAATCGCTCTTCCGCATCGGTATGGATTACGAAGGCAACAACAACTCCTACAATGCCCCCGCCTTCTTCGTCTTCGATGCCGGCGCGAAAATCAACACCGGCTTCCACGACGTCTTTCTCGGCGCGACCGTCGAGAATCTGACGAACTTCAACTTCAACGCATTGCTTGCCAAGGGCGTCGAGTACCAAGGTCTCGCACCCGAAGCCGCAACACCCACCCTCGGCGGATACACCTACACGAACGGGACGTTCTCAACCGCGCTCGTCTCGCCCGGACCGATCACGTTCCGGTTCACCCTGACAAAGCAGTTCTAGGTTCGGGTCAGGAATGGAAAGGAGCCGGTCTTGCGACCGGCTCCTTTTTTTACTGAGGGGTTGTCATCCCGAGCTTGTCGAGGGATCGCCACGACCGCGCACGATTGCCGCTGTCCCTCGACAAGCTCGGGATGACATCTACGGCTAGTGCAGCTGGATCGTCGGTTTGACGTTCGTGTCGACGAAGGCTTGCTCGAGCACGGTTTGCAGTTCGCCGTTTTGGGCCATCGGCCCGAGGATATCGGTGTCGCCGAAGAACTGGCCCTTGATGAACACCTTCGGCAGCGTCGGCCAATCGGTCATCTCGGCGAGCGCGGCGCGCTTGGGCATGTTCTCGAGCACGTTCACAACTTCGAACGGGTAGCCGAAGCTGTTGAAGAACTGGATCGTCTCCATCGTGAAGCCGCAGAGGGGCGCGTCTTTGGTGCCCTTACCGTACACGAGAATAGTGTTGTCGGCGATCTCACGGTCGATCTCGCTGCGTATCGGGTCGGACATTTAGGTCTCCAGAAGGTCGGTGCGAATGGCCAAGGCGTGGATGCGCCCGTCGTCGCGTGCCGGTTTGAGCGTTTTCTCAACCAGACGGTGCCGGTCGAGGAGTGACTTCCCCGCGAACGCGTTCGACCGTATCAACACGTCGAAGTGGTCCATGGTGCCGGTCCGGTCCCAAATCTGGACCTGGGCGTCCGGCAGTGCCTCCCGGATCAGGGCAACCATCGAGGCTTCGTCGATCATGCGTTACGGTTTCAGCTTGCGCGCGTCTCGGCCCGCTTCGATCAGGCTCTTCATCTCGCGCAGCGTCTCCGGGAGCATCGGGGCGATTGTCCCCATGGAGCGCGAGACGCCGGCCGCTAGGATGATCCCGGCTACGCCGATCAGGATGGCGGGTACACCCATGGCACGGACGTCGCCGAAGCGCAACCGGGAGGCGCGCAGGACGCGCGCCGGATCGAATTCCATAGCGGCGGGTGCGTCGGGACGGCCTGCGAATCCTCGCGCATAATGACGCAAACGGCTGCTTTCCAATGGAACGTTCCGCCGGAATTCAATTTCGCGCGCGACGTGCTGGACGAACTCGCGAAGAGCGATCGGCGCGGCTTGCTCTTCGTCGATACCGCCGGTGCCCGGCACGAGTACACGTTCGCTCAAATCGCCGAGCATTCACAGCGCTGGGCCGGGGCGCTGCGCGACCTCGGCGTCGGCCACGGCGACCATGCGATCGTCGTGCTCCCGAAGACGCCGCAGTGGCTGTTCGTGATGCTCGCGCTGTTGCGTTTGGGCGCCGTCGCGATCCCCGGCGCCGAGCAGCTGCGCACGAAGGACCTGCTCTACCGCGCGGTTCACGGCGATGCGACGACGGTGATCGCGCCGCTCGCAAATGCAGCCGAAGTCGATGCGATGCGCGCCGATGCGCCCAACCTCACGCGCTATCTGCTCGTCGGCGGCGAGCGCGCCGGATGGACCGCGATCGAACCGCTGGTTGCCGCCGCGCAACCATTCGCCGGCTTCCCGACGAAGCCGGACGATGACGCCTACATCGTCTACACGAGCGGCACGACGAAAGATCCCAAGGGCGTCGTGCATCGCGTTGCCTACACGTACGCGAAGCGCTCGCAGGCGGCGATCTGGTTCGACTGCCGGCCCGAGGATCTCGTGTGGTGCACGGCCGGAACCGGCTGGGCGAAATCGCTCTGGAACGTGCTGCTCGGCCCGTGGTCGTGCGGGTCGTGCATCGTCGTGCACGAGGGCGGTTTCGTGGCGGAAGAGCGCATGAACCTCATTCGCGACCTCGGCGTCACGGTGCTGTGTCAAGCCCCGACCGAATATCGCATCGAAGCGAAGCTGCCGGATCTTGGGACGCGCTGGCGGCTGCCGCGCTTGCGTCATTGCGTGTCGGCCGGCGAGCCGCTCAACCCGGAGGTGCTCGCGCGCTGGCGCGAGGCATTCGGTTTGACGATCCTCGACGGCTACGGACAAACCGAGAATTCGCTGCTCGTCGCCAACGTGAACGGCATGGACGTGCGTCCCGGTTCGATGGGCAAGCCGACGCCCGGACACGACGTCGCCGTCGTCGATCCCGATGGAAACGTCTGCAAACCCGGCGCCGTCGGCGACATCGCGCTGCGCGGCGCGCCGCCGACGCTCTTCACCGGCTACTACAAGAACGAAGCCGAGACCAACGCCTCGCGGCGCGGCGAGTGGTATCTGACGGGCGATCGTGCGTCGCTCGATGATGACGGCTACTTCTGGTTCGTCGGCCGGTCGGACGATGTGATCTCGTCGGGCGCTTACCGCATCGGACCGTTCGAAGTGGAAAGCGCGCTCCTCGAACATCCGGCGGTGGCGGAATCGGCGGTGGTTGGTTCGCCCGACGCCGATCGCGGCAACATCGTCAAGGCGTTCGTCGTGCTGCGGCCCGGCATTGACGGCAACGAAGCGCTCGTGCGCGAGCTACAAGAACACTGCAAGCGCGTGACCGCGCCGTACAAGTATCCGCGCGAGATCGAATTCATCGGCGAATTACCGAAGACGCGGTCGGGCAAGATTCGGCGCGTCGAACTGCGCCAAGCCGAGTTGCTAAAAAAAGGCGCCACCGCCGCCAGCGGTTTTGTTTAACTATCTGCTTTGTCATCCCGAGCGTAGTCGAGGGACAGCCGCAATCGTCGTCGCTGAGTGGCTGCCCCTCGACTACGCTCGGGGTGACAAGGGAGGATACGCACTTCATCCTCGGAGCTATTGGAGGTGAGAACATGAAAGCAATCGTCTTACATGAGGTCGGCGGACCGCAGAACCTGCATCTCGAGGAGTTCGAAACCCCGGTTGCCGGGGCGGGCGAAATGCTCGTCAAGGTTCGTCGCGCGGCGTTCAACCGGCGCGACGTCTTCATCACGCAGGGGCTCTATCCGGGGATCGTGTTTCCGGTGATTCCGGGTTCCGACGGCTGCGGCGTCGTTGCCGCGCACGGCGCGGGCGCGAGCGGCCCGGCGGTCGGCACGAGCGTCGTGATCAACCCGATGTTCGGTTGGGGCGACGATCCGGCGGTTTGGCGCACCGATAGCAAACTGCTGGGCATGCCGAGCCACGGGACCTTTGCCGAGTACGTCACGGTGCCGGCGGAAAACGTGCACCCGAAACCAGCGCGGCTGAGCGACGACCAAGCCGCCGCGATTCCGCTCGCCGGCTTAACCGCGTATCGAGCCGTGTTTACGCGCGGCCGTTGCACGAAAGATGATGTCGTGCTGATTCCCGGGATCGGCGGCGGCGTGCAAACCTTCGCGCTCTTGTTTGCAAAATCAGTGGGCGCGCGCACGATCGTCACGTCATCGAGCGATGCGAAGCTCGAGCGCGCAAAGGCGCTCGGCGCCGACGTCGCGATCAACTACAAAACGAGCGAAAACTGGTCGAAGGACGCTCGTGCGCAAAGCGGCGGCGGACCGACGCTCGTGATCGATTCAGTGGGCGGCGAAACGTTTGCCAAAGCGCTCGACATCGCGCGTCCGGGCGCGCGCGTCGTGATGTACGGCGGCACGACGGGCGATGCGAAAGTGCGTCCGTTCTCGATCTTCTGGAAGCACCTCGACATCCTCGGCACGTCGATGGGCAGCCCGGCTGACTTCAGCGCGATGCTCAAGCTGTTTGCCGAGAGCAAACTCGAACCAGCCATCGACGAAGTCGTCGCACTCGCCGACGTTCCGGCCGCGGCTCAGCGCATGCTCGACGGCGAGCAGTTCGGGAAAGTCGTCGTTCGCGTCGCCGACTAGATCAGGGCGTAGTCGACGAGTCGCGGCGTTTCGGCGCCGAAACCGAGTTCGGCGCGCACCACCGCCGCGTGGCGTTCGTTGACGATCGCGCCCAAGTCGGGATCGAGCAGCGCGCGCTGCTCCGGCGTGAGCTCGTCGTTACGCGGCATGCCCGAGACGCGTCCTTCGCGTTCCAATGCGATCAGATACGCGAGGATCTGGCGCGCGGCGGCCGGCCATAAGCGCCGGTCGATGTCGCGATAGATCGTTTCGACCAGCGCCGGAATCGTCGCCGGCCCGCACGCGAGCGCGGCGAGAATCTCGGCTTCGCGGCGTTCGCGATGCGCGATGTACTCATCGATCTTCGCACGCGCATCGTGCATCTCGGGTCCGTGGCCGCCGTAGATGACCGACGCATCGTCGTAGCCGTCGCGCAAACGGTGCAGCGTGCGCTGGTAGGCGCGCATGTCGCCGTTCGGTGGTGCAATGACGACCGTTCCGGTGCCGATGATCACGTCACCAGTGAAGAGCGCCCGCTCGTCGGCGAGAACGTACACCAGGTGGTCGCGGGCGTGGCCGGGGGCATCGAGCGCGATGAGCGTCGCACCACCGGCAACGATGCGTTTGCCGTCGGCGAGCGTGCGATCGTGCGGAAACGTTGCGGCCGGATGCGCGTAAACGGGTGCGCCCGTCGCCTGCGCGAGCGGTGCGGCGCCGGGGTAGTGATCGGGATGCCCGTGCGTGACGAGGATCGCTTCGTAGCGTGCGCCTGCATCGCGCGCGGCGGCGATAAACGCCGCGATGTGCGCGGGATCGTCTGGACCCGGATCGATCGCGATCCACGCGCCGTTGCCGCCGTCGACGATGTACCCGTTGGTTCCGTCGAGCGTCATCGGCGAGGGATTGGGAGCGCGCAAGCGGGAGACGCGCGGGCCCAGTTTTACCACGTATTCTCGAACTGCGGCGGCAAGAAGAACGTCGGCCCCGGGCGCACTTCCGGCGTGACCGGAATGGTCTTCTTCGTTTCGGTGTAGGCGAGCAAATCGTAGACGTTGGCGAAGCCGCCGACGCGCTCGAGATGCTTGATTGTCGGGAAGATCATCTGGATCTCGTTGCGCTCGACTTCGGCGAGTACGTCGGCCGGACGTACCCAGCGGCCGTCGTAGGTTTCCAACGCATCGGCTTCGGCGATTTGATTCTTGGGTGCGCGCGCGACGAAGAAGCGCGCGTCGAAGCGGTGCGGGTTGACCGACGGCGTGATCCAGCGCGAGAAGTAGCGGACCGCACGCGCGTCGAGCCGGACGTCCAGGTCGATCAACGTGTCGCTGAAGGAGCGTTCGCCTTTGAGCATGCGCGTGCGCGCGTCGCGCAAAGCTTCGTGTTCGACCGGCTCGACGGAGAAGAGCAAGCCGCATTCTTCAAACGTCTCGCGGATCGCGGCGTACGTAAAGGCCGGTTCGGCGGGGCGCCATTGGCCGACCATCCGCATCCGCGCCTGCGGCGAGTAGTCGGTCTTGTCGAGCGTTCCGCCGGGGAACACGTAGGCGTCGGGAAATCCCGGGGAGTTGGAACTGCGCCGCAGCAGGTAGACTTCGATGCCGGCGTCCGTATCGCGGGTGACGATGACGGTAGAAGCATCGCGCGGGACAATCACCCGGCGTTCTTCTGCAAAAAAGGAATGGACCCCGTGGTGCGGGGTCCATTCTCAAATCTTGGGTGGTCGGTGCGTTCTCGCAGCCTCCGTGGCTACGAGCTTACGTCCTTCGGGGGATCTTGCGGTTCCAAAACTGGTTCCGTCCTCCTTCCGCTGTCGCTAGAATGTAGAGACTGCCGAACCCGACCAAAGCAGCGAGCAAATCAGCTGCTTCGGTACTCAATGCCCAGGTGGATCTTGCGACGTCAAGCCGCCCTCCTTGGGTCCAGTTGCGGTGCGTTTACCTCGAGGTGAACGAATCGTACACCCGCCCCGCAGCGTGCGCAATAGGGCAAAATCGCACCTACGTTCTCCACCGGCCGGAAGCTTGTTGCGGAGGCCTCACCGGCGTACCCGCAAAGAAGTTGCTGGTGCCAGCCGGTATGTCGGTGTTTTTCCGCCGCCTTGAGGCGGCGCTGATTTTCAGCGCTTCCTTCGCGCTCGCGGCGTTCGTGGTCGCGCGGAAACCCGAGGTCGAGCATCTGCTCGGCGCATTGGGGCTAAGCCGCTATCCGCTGGCGATCCTGATTTTCGCGCTCGTCGCGTCGGCGCCGTTCTCGGTGACCGACGCACTCGCCGTGATGAACGGCGTCCTGTTCGGGCCGTTGGTTGGATCGCTCGTCAACGCAATCGGCATCGTGGCAGCGGCGGTCATCGGTTACGTCGTCGCATTGCGCACCTCGAAGCTGCTCGACATCGAATCGACGGTGAAGCGGCTGCCCAACTGGGTGCGCCACTTCAAGATCGGCTCCCCGATGTTTCTGATCGTCGTGCGTATCATACCGGGCTTGGGCGGAACGATCGCGACCCAAACCGCGGCCGCGCTGCGGGTACCGATCTGGCGCCAGATCTACACGATGTCGGCGATCGCGATCCCGATCTGTACCGCGCTCGCGCTCGGCGGCGATGCGCTCTCAAACTACATCGATGCGCTGGGGGACCGGGCAAGCGCTTATGCAGAACGGCATCACGTGCACTTTCCGCATCGCTATCATCACGTTCCGAGTCCCGCGCCGGTGCTGACGCCGTGAACGTCGACCTCGTCAACACCGCCGCGGCGCTGGCCGCACTGTGCGAAGATATCGTGGCTGCGCCGCGCATCGCGCTCGATACCGAGTTCCATACCGAAAAACACTTCACGCCCAAATTGATGGTCGTGCAAGTTGCCTTCGACGATGCGGTCGCCATCGTCGATCCGCTGGCGCTGCCCGATCTGCGTCCGCTGGCCGAAGCGTTGACGCAAGCGAAAGTCGTCGGTCACGCGCTCTCGAGCGATCTGCGCATCCTCGAAGACGCCTTCGGCACGTTGCCCCGCGATGCATACGATACGCAGGTCGCGGCCGCGTTTTGCGGTTACGGCATGTCGATCTCGCTGCTCGATCTGGTGCGCGACGTCGCCGGCGTTACGCTGCAGAAATCGCAAACGGTCAGCGATTGGAGCACCCGGCCGTTCACGCCGAAACAGCTCGACTATCTCGTCGACGACGTGCGCTATCTCTTTGCGATCGCCGATCGGTTGGATCAGAATCTCAGCGCGCGCGGCCGTCATACCTGGGCGCTGGAAGAGATGCGCACGCTGATCGATCCGCGCACGTACCGTTCGGACAAACGGCGTCTCTATCTGCGCGTCGCCGGCAATGCGCGTATGAACCGCCGCGAACTTGGCGTGCTCAACGAATTGGCGCTGCTGCGCGAGACGATCGCGCGGGAGCGTAACATTCCGCTGAAATACGTGCTACCCGACGACGTGCTGGCCGGCTTGGTCGGCCTGCGTCCCACCTCGGTCGAGGAGTTGAGCCAATTGCGGCGCCTCGATGCGGGGATGCGCAAGCACATCGGCACGCGCATCATCGAGGCCGTGGCTGCCGGGCTGGCGATTCCGGAGGACGAGTTACCCCCGCGCGCGCCGCGGCCGCTAGGAGCGCAGCGCGATGCCCTCGTCGCCGCGCTCGCGCTGCTGATTAACGCCATCGCTGCCAACAGCGAGCTTCCGGCCGCCCTGCTCGTTTCGCGCGTTGAGATCGAGCGGATCGCCCGCGATTCGCCGCAGTCGCCGGCGGAGCTGGCCGAGTTGCTGGACCTCACCCCGTGGCGCCGCGATCTCGTAGTCGGGCCGCTCTGGCAATTCCTCTCCGGCGAGCGGGTCCTGCGGATCGCGGGCTACCGTGACGGGGTGCCGCGAACGACCTGGGAGACCGCCTTCGAGGAGAGCCTGGCGTCGGAGTAGGCACCGCTCCGGGCGGCGAAGGGCGGTCAATGTGAACACGCCAGCCCATCCCAACTCATTCGGCGCCCGCGACACCCTCCGCGTCGGCAACCGTACCTACACCTATTTCCGGCTCGACGCGCTCGCCGCGAAGGGCTACGATCTCGCGACCTTGCCGTTTTCGCTCAAGGTACTGCTCGAGAACTTGCTCCGGTTTGAGGACGGACGATCCGTCCAAGCGGCCGATGTGGCCGCCCTCGCCGGCTGGAAGCCCGGTTCGACCGACGACAAAGAGATCGCGTTCCGGCCGGCCCGCGTGCTGCTGCAAGACTTCACCGGCGTGCCGTGCGTCGTCGACTTGGCGGCGATGCGCGATGCCATCGTCGATATGGGCGGCAAGCCGGCGAAAGTGAATCCGCTTCAACCGGTTGAGATCGTGATCGATCATTCGGTCCAGGTCGACGCGTTCGGCTCGGCCGACGCCTTCGAACACAACGCGAAACTCGAATTCGAACGCAACGGCGAGCGTTACGGCTTCCTCAAATGGGGTCAGCTCGCGCTCGATGGCTATCGCGCGGTCCCGCCCGATACCGGGATCGTCCATCAGGTGAACATCGAGTATCTCGCCCGGATCGTCTTCGGCGCCGGCGGTGCCGGTGAGGGACATCCCACCGAAGCCGCACCGATGGCCTATCCCGATTCGACCGTGGGTACCGACTCGCACACGACGATGGTCAACGGCGTGGGCGTGCTCGCCTGGGGCGTCGGCGGGATCGAGGCGGAAGCCGCCATGCTCGGTCAGCCGGTGACGATGCTCATTCCGGAAGTGATCGGGTTCAAGCTCAGCGGTAAGCTGAGCGAAGGCGTTACCGCGACCGACTTGGTTTTGCAGATCACCCAAATGCTGCGCAAGAAGAACGTCGTCGCGAAGTTCGTGGAATTTTACGGCGAGGGTCTGAGCAATTTGCCGGTGGCCGACCGCACGACGATCGGCAACATGTCGCCGGAGTACGGCTCGACGATCGCGATCTTCCCGATCGACGCGCAGACGCTTACGTATCTGCGTCTTACCGGACGCAGCGACGAACAGGTCGCGCTGGTCGAAGCGTACGCGAAGGCACAAGGCATGTTCCGCACCGATGCATCGCCGGAACCGCGTTTTACCGACACGCTCGAACTCGATATGTCGATCGTCGAACCGAACCTGGCCGGCCCGAAGCGTCCGCAGGACCGCGTGCCGTTGCATGGTGCGCGCGCGGCGTTCGAAATCGCGCTCGATGAGTGGCGCGGCGCGCGCAGCGTTTCATCCCCTGCGATCGCTCGGCTCGAAGGTGAAGGCGGCGGCGGCACGGCCGTTGCGGCAACGACCGCGGTCGAAGAGGGCGCGCCCTCGACGCACCACGCCGACGAATTGCGTGACGGCTCGGTCGTGATCGCCGCGATCACATCGTGCACGAACACGTCGAACCCCGCGGTGCTGATCGGCGCCGGATTGCTGGCGAAAAAGGCCGTTGAAAAAGGCCTCAAACGCAAACCGTGGGTGAAGACCTCGCTCGCGCCGGGCTCGAAAGTCGTCACCGACTATCTGCTCAAAGCGGGTCTCACGCAATACCTCGACGCGCTGGGATTCAATCTGGTGGGCTATGGCTGCACGACGTGCATCGGCAACAGCGGTCCGCTGCCGGACGACGTTGCAGAAAAAGTCGAGTCCGAAAAGATGATCGTCGCCGCGGTGCTCTCGGGCAACCGCAACTTCGAGGGTCGCATTCATCCGCAAGTGCAGGCGAACTATCTCGCCTCACCACCGCTCGTCGTCGCCTATGCGCTCGCCGGCTGCATGGATATCGATCTCACGACCGAGCCGATCGGCAAAGATAAGAGCGGCGCGGACGTGTTCCTCAAAGACCTCTGGCCGACGAACGCCGAGATCGACGCCACGATGGCAACCGCCGTCACCGGCTCGCTGTTCCGCGAACGGTATGCCGACGTGTTTGCCGGCGACGCGCGCTGGCAAGCGATGCCGGTTCCCACCGGCGAACGCTTTACGTGGGATCCGAAGAGCGAATACATCAAGAAGCCGCCGTACTTTGACGGTATGCCGAAAGAACCGAAGCCGCTTCAAGACATCACCGGTGCGCGCGCGCTCGCGGTGCTCGGGGACTCGGTAACCACCGATCACATCTCACCGGCCGGAAACATTTCCCGCACGTCGCCGGCCGCGAAGTATCTGCTCGCGCACGGCGTGGCGATCGATGACTTCAACTCCTATGGCGCGCGCCGCGGTAACCACGAAGTGATGGTCCGCGGTACGTTCGCCAACGTGCGCCTGCGCAATCTGCTCGTTCCCGGCGTCGAAGGCGGCGTCACGCGGTATCTCCCGACGGGCGAGCAGATGTCGATCTTCGACGCGTCGGAAAAGTACCGCGCGACGGGGACGCCGCTGATCGTTTTGGCCGGTAAAGAATACGGATCGGGTTCTTCGCGCGATTGGGCCGCGAAGGGTCCGATGCTGCTCGGCGTCCGCGCCGCGATCGCCGAGACGTTCGAGCGTATCCATCGTTCGAACTTGATCGGCATGGGGATTCTTCCGCTCGAGTACGCGGCCGGCGAAACGCGCACGTCGCTCGGCCTCACCGGCGAAGAAATCTTTGCCATCAGCGGGATCGCGGCCGGGTTGCGGCCGCGCATGTCGGTCGTCGTGACGGCGACCGCACCCGACGGCAAGGTGAGTTCGTTCACCGCGGTCGTGCGCATCGATACGCCCGACGAGGCCGACTACTATCGTCACGGCGGCATCCTCCAGTATGTGTTACGTCAATTGGCGAAGTGAAAAAGAAAAAAGCAGCGGCGCTTGCCGATGCTACGGAAAGTAGGGTGCCCGTAGTGGAGCTACCGCATCGCGTCGCAATCCTCTCGTTTGAAGGTCCCGATCGCTACGCGTCGATCGGTGGCCTCGGAACGCGGGTCACGCAGCTCGCGCACGCGCTCGGTGACATCGGCTGCATCGTCGATGTAATCTTCGTCGGCGATCCGGCCTCGCAAGCCGTCGAGACGAAAGGCAACGTGACGTTGCGCCGCTGGTCGCAGTGGATCTCCGCGCACCACCCGCGCAACGCCTACGACGGCGAAAGCGAAAAGATCGCCGATTGGGAATCGAGCCTGCCGGCATTCGTGGTCGATCAGATCGTCGTGCCGACGACCGCCTCCAACGAACGGACGCTGGTCTTGTGCGAAGAGTGGCAAACCGCCGGCGTCGCGGTCGCGATCGACCGCCTTGCCCGGTTGCGCGGCGTGCGCGAAAACTTCACCCTGATTTGGAACGCCAACAACACCTACGGCTGGGAGCACGTCGACTTCGCCGCCCTGCGCGGCGCCGCGGCCATCACGGCCGTGAGCAAATACATGAAATTCGAACTGGCGCGTCATGGCGTGCCGTCGCTCGTCATTCCGAACGGCATCGATAACCAGCTGCTGAGCGGTGCCGATCCGAAGCTGCTCGCCGAGATGAAACAGGCGCTGGCGGGGCGGCCGACGCTGGTCAAAGTCGGCCGCTTCGATCCCGACAAGAACTGGATGCAGGCCGTCGACGCGCTAGCCGAGCTGCACGAAGCCGGCATCAACGCGCGCCTGATCGTGCGCGGCGGAAAAGAGCCGTACGGCGACGTGGTCTTCGCGCGCGCCCACGAACGCGGACTCAACGTCGAGCGGATCGGCTACGAGGGCTCCGACGGTCACAAGGTAATCGACGGCATTGCGCTCGCCGACGGACCGATCATTCACTTGCGCGCGTTCCTCGACGATGCGACCCTCTATGCGCTCTATGCCGCCGCCGACGCCGTGCTCGCCAACAGCGGCAAAGAGCCGTTCGGTTTGGTCGGGCTCGAAGTGATGGCCGCCGGCGGCATCGCCGTGTGCGGAGCGACCGGCGAAGAGTACGCCGAGCCGTTCGTCAACGCGATCGTCTGCGACACCTCCGACGGGCGCGAGCTGGCGACGTATTTACGTGCGCTCTTCGCGAATTCGGCGATCGGCGATGAGATGCGCCGCGCAGGCGCCGAAACCGTCGGGCGCTACACTTGGGGGCATGCCCTCGCCGCGCTCGAGCGCAAGATCGGTTACATCGACGCCGTCATGGCGTGAGTGGATTCACGTCCCGTGAATCCTTCGCGTTCGGCCTTCGGCCGATCCGCAGTCTAAATGGAGTAATGCGTGGCTAAACTTAAACCCCTCGCCGACGAGCTGGTCGAAGACTTGCTGTTGGGGAACAAGATCCTCTTCAAATACGGCATCGTCGACGCGTTCGGCCACATCAGCGTGCGCCACGATAGCGATCCGCAAAAATACGTGATGTCGCGGCATCTCGCGCCGGGCCTGGTCACCGAAAAAGATCTGATCACTTACGATCTCGACAGCGTTCCGATCGTGCCGACGAAGCACCGGCTCTATAGCGAGCGGTACATCCACGGTGAGATCTACAAAGCGCGTCCCGACGTCACGTCGGTCGTGCATTGTCACGCGCCGTCGCTGATCCCGTTCGGCATCACCAAAGCCGAGCTCGAGCCCGTCTATCACATGAGCGCGTTCCTGGGTCTCGGCGTGCCGAAGTTCGAGATTCGCGAAAAGGCCGGGATGACCGACATGCTGATCCGTACCGCACCGATCGGCAAGGCGCTGGCGGAGAAGCTCGGCGATAAACCGATGATCCTCATGCGCGGCCACGGCGCAACCATGGTCGGTAAGACGATCAAACATGCCGTATACCGCGCGGTCTACGCCGCGCAAAACGCGCAGATTCAATCGGAAGCGCTGCGCCTGGGCGAGCCGACGTACCTCGCGCAAGAAGAGTCTGCCAACTACGAGCGCTACATCGACGAAGTGATCCATCGCCCGTGGAACATGTGGATTCGCGAGGTCGCAGAGTAGGGCGGTGGATCCGAACGCGCTCGAGCCGCCCGCGCTGACGCCGCCCGCACCGGTGGCGGTCATCGCGCCGGAAGAGGCCGCCAACCGCGTTCCGTTGGCAACGGAGGAGACGCAGCGCCTCGACCGCCAGGTCGGTGAGTTCATCGGCGACTTGACTACGCTCGATCCGCACGGCAGCGACTTCAAGACCCGCGTGGATGCGATACTCGCGCTCGGTGACAACGACGTTCGCGCGTCGGCAAGCGTCGCGAACCGCATGCTCGAGCGGCCGATGAAAGCGATGAAAAATGGCGTGTACGACGCCGCTTCGCCCGTCTCGAAAGCGCTCGGCGATTTGCGCAACACCGTCGAGTCGCTCGATCCCTCGAAGGCGGGGGACTTGCTCTCGCCGCGCAAACTGCTCGGGCTGATCCCGTTCGGCAACAAGATAACGGCCTATTTCGACGGTTACCGGTCGGCGCAAAACCACCTCAACGCCATCATCGAGACGCTCTACCGTTCCAAGGATGAGTTGCAGCGCGACAACGCGGCGATCGAGCAAGAGAAGGCCACGATGTGGGCGCTCATGCAGAAGCTCGAAGGGTTCGCCTACCTCGCCAAAAAGCTCGACGGCGAGATCGATGCACGGCTGGCGACGCTCGATTCCGACCGCGCGAAGATCTTGCGTGAAGACGTGCAATTCTACGCGCGCCAGAAGATCCAAGATTTGCTGACCCAGATGGCCGTCAACGTGCAGGGCTATCTCGCGCTCGATCTGATCAAGAAGAACAACATCGAGTTGATCAAAGGCGTCGAGCGCGCGACCACGACAACCGTCTCGGCGCTGCGCACCGCGGTTGTCGTCGCGCAAGCGCTGGCGAACGAAAAGCTGGTCCTCAATCAGATCGGCGCGCTCAACACGACGACCGGCAATATGATCGAGTCGACCTCAGCGATGCTCAAGCAGCAGAGCGCGGGCGTGTACGAGCAGGCCGCAGCGGCAACGATCGACGTCGACAAGCTCAAAGCCGCCTTCCGTAACGTCTACGACGCGATGGACTCGGTGAGCACCTACAAAGCCGCCGCGCTCACGTCGATGCAGCAGACGGTTACAGCCCTCGAGGGCGAAGTCCAAACCGCCACCGCGTACCTGAACCGCGTGTCACCCCGAGCGTAGTCGAGAGCCTGCCCTGAGCTTGTCGAAGGGGGCAGCCGCAATCGCGATGATCGTGGCGGTCCCTCGACTACGCTCGGGATGACAACTCAGCCGGTGGCGATGAGGTGGATGATGTGGTTGGCCATGTTGGCGGCCGTGCCCTCAGCGGCATCGTCGCTCGTGCTCTCGGCGATCACGTTCACCGCGGCTTCGGAGGCGTCGGGCAGCACCAGCACCCAGCCGCCGTTCTCCGAGATGCGGATGCCGTCGATCATCTGAACGTTGTTGCCGTTGCGCGATTCATCGTGGAGCGCGCGCATGACGAGCCCTTTGCGATCCCACGGACACGGGACGGCGCGGCTGGCCATGTGCCAATCCGGTAACTGGTCGACGAGTTCGCTCGCCGGCTGGCGCTCGGCGGCGAGCAATTCCATCACTTTTGCCGCACCGTAGAGGCCGTCGAATGCGGGCTGAAATTCCGGGAAGATCAACTCGTAGTCGGCGCCGCCGGCGAACGCTAGCGTCTTGCCGTCCTTTTCGGCCAGCGCCATCAACGAGCGGCGGTCGCTGCGCGTGCGCACGATCTCGGCGCCGTTCTGCTCGGCGATGCGTTCGACCGCGTCCGGGACGGTGACGGGCATTGCGATGCGCGCGCCCGGGGTCGCGCGAGCGATCAGTAGCGTCATCAACGCGAAGAGGCGATTGCGGCCGACGATGCGGCCCTTGTCGTCGACCAGCGTGAACGTTTCGCCGTCGGCGTCGATCAGTAAGCCGAGGTCGGCTTCGAGCGAGGTCACGACCGTCGCGAGCTGTTCGAGATGGCGTTCGCGGTCGTCGCGGAAAGTGCGTGCGCGCTGTGCGTCGAAATACGCATTGAGCGAGATCTGGTCGACGCCGAGTCCGCCGAGAACCTGGGGTAACACGATCGACGCGTTGCCCCATGCGTAGTCGATCACGACCTTGAAGCCGGCTTCTTTGAGCGAGTGCGAGGCAAGCGCCTCGAGAAACGCCCCGGTGTAGCGTTCGAGCATGCGCGAGGGAAAGTCGAGCGTGCCCACGTCGTCCATCCCGGTGCGGCGGAAATCTTCGCGGAAGAACAGGTTCTCGATCTTGCGCTCGGTGTTCTTGTCGGTCGTGATACCTTTCTGGTCGAAGAACTCCATCAACAGGGCGTTAGGATCGTTCGGCGCCACGCGCACGTGAATGCCGCCGTCGCCGCCGATGCGCACCGCGTAGCGCGCGAGCGGCAGCGGATACGAGCGCAGGTCGAGCACGTGGATGCCCACGCTAAGCAAACCCGAAATCACGCAGCGGTTCATGACGCGCGTCGCCGGATGCGTATCGCGGCTCGTCATGACGGATTGGCCGGGCTTCAGATACGATCCGAACGCTTGGCCGAGTTTCAGTGCGAATTCCGGTGTGAACTCCAAGTTCGCGAGGCCGCTGATTCCAACCGAGCCGAACAGCGATCCCGGCCACTTCTGGCCATAGATCAGCGACATCGAAACGACCGAACCCGAGGTCACCCACTTGTCGGGCCAGAGTTTGAGATTCGCGTTAATGACGGCACCGGAACCGATCGTGCAACCGCGGCCGATAACCGTCGATTCGCTGATCGTGGCGTTGCGTTCGATCGTGTTGCGGTCGGCGACCGTGCAATCGTTGATCGTGGCGTCTTCGCCGATGTAGCAATCTTCCCACAGCACGCTGCGCGTGATGCGCGCGCCGTGTTCGACGATCGATCCGTTGCCGATCGTGGTGGGTCCGACGATCTCGACCCCGGCAGCGATTCGCACGCCGTCGCCCAGGACGATCGGGCCGTGGAGTTGCGCCGAGGGATCGATGCGGCAATCCTTGCCCGCCAGTACGCCCGGCGCGACCTCCGTCCCGAGTGAATCGAGCCGGACCTTGCCTTCGAGCGCATCGTAGTTGGCCTGTTGGTACTGCTCGAGGTTCCCGATGTCGGTCCAGTAGGCATCGATGATGTAGCCGCCGAGCTTCTTGCCGTCGCGTAACATCTCGGGGAAGAGGTCTTTGGAGAAATCGTAGTTGCGGCCGCGGACCATCATGTCGAGGATGCCGGGTTCGAGCACGTAGATGCCCGTATTGATCGTGTCGGAGAAGACCTCACCCCACGACGGCTTCTCGAGGAAACGCGTGATGCGGCCTCGCTCGTCGGTCACGACGACGCCGAACTCCAGCGGGTTGTTCACGCGCTGCAGTGCGATCGTCACGGCGTTTTCTTCCCGCTTGTGATGTTCGATGAGGGCGGTAAGGTCGATATCGGTGAGCGCATCGCCGGAAATGACGACGAACGTCCCGCCGGCCAGCAGCTTGTCGGCCATCTTCACGGCGCCGGCGGTGCCGAGCGGCGTATCTTCGACCACGTACTCCATCGTCACGCCGAACTCGACGCCGCTGTCGAAGTACGACTCCACTTCGTCGGCGAGGTAGTGCAGCGTAGCCACGATCTCGGTGATTCCGTGCCGGCGCAGTAGTCCGATGATGTGTTCCATGACCGGTTTGCCGGCAACCGGAGCGAGCGGCTTCGGACGGCGCGAGGTCAATGGCCGCAGTCGCGACCCCTCTCCGCCGGCCATCAGAACGCCTTTCATGCGGGACCCTCCACCATCGTGAATGCAATCGTGTTCATGCGCGCGGGCGTAACTCCCGCAGCGCGCGAGCAAATCGTTCGAGCCGCGGGTCGGTTGCTATCGTTTCCAGTTCGTCGCGCAATTTGCGCCGCCAGTTCGGGTACTCGAGGTTCGTACCCGGAATGTTGACCGGCGTGCGTTCGCCGAGCGCATCCTCGAGTTGCAACATCACGATCCTGGCCGGGGAGCGGGCGAGGTAGCGGTACGCTCCGAGCACGACCGACTCCGTATCCGGCAAGAGTTCGCGCAGGTCGCCGCTAGCGACGAGTGCCGCGCGTAGCTGCGCGATGCCGGCATCGCGCGAGACCCGCGTCTGCTGCGCCGTCGCGGCGTCGATCAACCCGAGGCGCTCGTGTAAGGCGATATCGTCGCCTTCGAGCCAGCCGGCGAGCGGCGGTAGATCGTGGGTGCCGGTGGTCGCAAGAGCGAGTTCCGGATAGGCGTCGGGGGGCAGAAACGCGCCGTTGCCGTCGCGCTCGAAGAGGAGGATCCGGTAGGAAAGGATGTTGTTGGCGGCCATCTTGTCGCGGAAACCGGCGGGCACGGTGCCGAGATCTTCGCCGATGACCATGCAGTGCGCGCGCACGCTTTCGCGACACAGGATCGCGAGCAGATCATCGAAGGGATAGAAGACGTAGGCGCCATCGGCCGGCTGGCCGCCGCGGGGAATCCAGAACAGCCGCATGAGCGACATCGCGTGATCGATGCGCAGCGCGCCGGCGGCGCTCATGTTGTCGGCGAGTAACGCCGCAAAGGCACCGTAGGCATCGCGTTCGAGTGCAACCGGCGATAGCGGCGGAAGCCCCCAGTCCTGGCCGTGCGCATTCAGCAGGTCGGGCGGGGCGCCGACGCTGGCCGTGGTGACGTAGTCCGGATCGCCCCACGCTTCAGAGCCGGCGGCTTCGACGCCGACGGCGAGGTCCCGGTAGAGTGCAACGCCGCGGCC
>Ga0182030_10008891_pt1 | contig 20672 bp, 15 predicted proteins | sample 812S3MmetaG_FD_121299 | JGI IMG/M metagenome (GOLD analysis project Ga0182030, IMG submission 121299) | Permafrost microbial communities from Stordalen Mire, Sweden - 812S3M metaG (Illumina Assembly) | ecosystem: Environmental > Terrestrial > Soil > Wetlands > Permafrost | place: Sweden... | reverse complement strand
GTCACCGCGTCCGCCCCGCTCGTCCCCAGCATCACGCGCGCGCCCGGCTGCGGGTAGAGCTTCGCCAGCCGTTCGCACAGCGCGAGCTTCGCCTCCGACGCGTAGACATCCCCCAGCGCGAGCCCCAGTCGCCTCTGCTGCTGCTCGACCGCCGATACGACCTCCGCACGCCCGTGCCCGAGGAGTAGCGCGCCGAAGCCCGCGGCGAGGTCCACGTAGCGGTTCCCGTCAGCGTCGACCACGTTCGCCCCGCGCGCCGACGCGTACACGATGGGCGCATGCTCCGCGCCGCTGTCCTTCTCGCGCGCCGCCCTCCGCGCGTCGACCGAGGGCGACTCCACCGCGGCCAGCCTGGCGCCGAGCTCACGCGAACGCGGCCCCGGCGGCGGCACGCGCACGTCAGGGAGCTCGTGGCCCGGCCGACCCTCGGGTGACCTTGCCTCGTGATCCACAAGGCCCGGGCTCACGAGAGCACGCGGTTGCGTCCGGCGCGCTTGGCCTCATAGAGCTTTTCGTCGGCCTTCTTGATGAGGTCGAGGCTCGTGCGGTGCTCCTCGATGAGGACCGCCGCGCCGATCGAGATCGTCACGCGGATGGTCTCTCCCTGGAAGACGAAGCGGCTCTCTTCGATCTTCTCGCGCAGCCCCTCCGCCAGGGCGCAGCCCCCCTCGAGCGTCGTCTCCGGCAGGATGATGGCGAACTCCTCGCCGCCGTAGCGCGCGAGCACCTCGTCGCGGCGGATGCGCTGCTGGATGAGGCGCGCCACTTCCTTCAGGACGTGGTCGCCGGCGAGGTGACCGTGAACGTCGTTGATTTTCTTGAAGTGGTCGATGTCGATCATCAAGAAGCTGAGCTCGCGCTGGTGACGGCGTGCGCGCATCAGCTCCTTGTCGAGCGCCTCGAGCAGGTACCGCTTCACGTGGACCTGCGTCAGACCATCGATGATGGTCATCCGGTAGATCTCTTCGTGGTACTGCGCCTCCACGTCCTGCCCGCTCAGGAACTTGAAGATGGTCGGGCCGATCTTGATGCGATCGCCGTTGCCCATGCGCGCCTCGCGCATGATCTGCTCGTCGTTCACGTACGAGCCGTTGGTCGACCCGTCGTCGACGCACCACCAGGCGCCGCTCCGCTGCTCGAAGTGCGCGTGCCGTCGCGAGACGCTGTCGCCCTCGAGGACGATGTGGTTCTCGGCGCCCCGACCGATACGGATGGGGCTCGAATCGAGGACAAAACGCCGCCCTAGGAGCGTCGGCTCCTTCGTGTAGATGACCACCAGGCAGTCGTTTCCCTTCGGGGTGCCATCGACGCCCCCGAGCGGTTTCTGCACAATGGCTGTGACTCGAGTTTTCTCCTCGGACTCGCTCACTCGCAGCGGCCTCGTCGCCGTGGGGTCTGGGCGGTGATTCCCCCCCAATTACTCGTGACTTTTGAGGTTATTGCTGGCGACGACGCGGGTCAAGGCGGGTGACGCGTCCAGGCGTCCGGAAAGCCGCGCGGAGAGAGTGCGGGAGCACACGACCTCGTGATCGAGGGTGGCGAGGGGTGCGCGCGTGCGGGGCATATGCAGAGCGCACTTGGCGGTCGCCAGCCAGAGGTCCACGGGGTGCTGGAGCGCGCCGGCCGCAAGGGGAGCGTGGTCGGCGCCGAGGGCTGTGGCGACGGGGGTGATGCCGTGGCGGGCAAGGGAGCGCAGCAGGCGTCGGGGGCGCCCGAGCGCGCAAGCGAGGCCGAGGCGCAGGGGACGGAGGGCCTCCCACGAGAGGAGGGTGTCGCCGAGGCGGGCGCCGTCCGACGTCACGCGGGCGTCGGCCGAGTCCTCCCCGACGCGCACGACGAGGTCTGCCGCAGCGACGAGGGCGGCGACAGGCGCGCGAAGGTCGCCCCGCGGGGGCACGGCCTCCGCTCGTCCCCAGGGCTCTTCCGCGTCCACGGCCAGGAGAGAGAGGGACGCGCGCCTCGGGGCGGTCTGGAGCACACCGTCGAGCACCAGCACGTCGACCCCGCGAGCCGCCAGCTCGACCGCGACCGCGCGAGAACGCGCGACGACGACGCGTACACCGTGCGCCTCGAGCGCGCGGGCCGCCACGAGCGCCTCGTCCCCTACCTCGTCGAGCGCATCGTCGGGGGAGACGAAGCGCGCTCGCCCCGGATGGGCGCGGTAGGCGTGTCCGACGAACGCCACCCGCGCTCCCTGTCGCGCCAGCTCGCGGGCGCACGCGATGGCGAGCGGCGTCTTGCCCGACCCACCCAGCGTCGCGCCGCCCACGGCCACCACGCGCACCGCGTCCGGGAGGGCCAGCAAACGCACGAGCGCCCGCGCAGAGACCTCACCCCACGCCCGCGACAGGCAGCGCGCGATGGTTCCCTGATAGCGACCCTCTTCGAGACTGCGGGCAACGGACAGCATCTCCAGAAGCCGGTAGGCTACTCGCCCCCATGCTCGCCATCGACCCCCTCCGCCTCGCGCGCCGCCAGCTCGAGATCGACCGCGAGCGAACGGGACACTACCCGCACCTCCTCCAGCACAAGGCCCAGCGCATGAGCGCCTCGCCCCTCGCGCTCCTGCGCGGCGCGGCCCCCCTCTTCTACGAGCTCCTCGCGGCGCACCCGACGCTGGCCGAAGGCCCGCGCGGAGAGGGGTGGCTCGTGGGCGACTGTCACCTCGAGAACTTCGGCGCCTTCCGGACGGGCGCGCTCTCGGTGAAGGAGACGCACGCGTCGCACGCGGCGGAGAAGGTCGTCTTCGATCTGAACGACTTCGACGACACCTGCATCGGGCCCTGGCGCTTCGACGTCGTGCGCCTGACGACGAGCCTCGTCCTCGGCGGACGCGAGATCGGCCTCGACGGGCAGCGCACGCTGATGCTCTGCGACGCCCTGCTCGAGGCGTACGCCGGGGCGGCCTTCCACCGCAGGAAGACCCCCGCGGCGCCCCTGTGCGTGACGTCGCTGGTCGACAAGGTACGGACCCGCACCCGCAAGCAGCTCCTCGATGCACGCACACGCGTGGTGGACGGGGAGCGACGCTTCGCGCGAGGACCTCGTTACGAGAACCTGCCGAAGAAGCTGCGGGCGAAGGCGGAGCGTGCCTTCGCCAAGTACGTCAAGCGCTTGCCCGACGCCGAGCGGCCGCCGGCCGAGGCCGTCGAGGTGATCGACGACGCCGCGTTTCGGGTCGCCGGGACGGGGAGCCTGGGTTGTCTGCGCATCGCGCTGCTCGTACGCGGCCGCGGGGGCGTCGACGGCGGGTGGATCTTCGACATGAAGGAGGAGGGCAGCCCGTCGGCGGCGTGCCTCCTCAAGCCGCCGAAGCTCGAGCCGGCAGAGCGCGTGGCGACCGGGCTTCGCGCGTGCGTCTCGCATCCTCCGCGGATGATCGGCACGACCCGGCTTCGCAGCTCGTCGATGTTCGTCCGGCGGCTCGCCCCGCAGGAGGACAAGCTCGACTGGACGACGCTCCGCGAAGAGGACCTCGAGCCCCTCGCGCGTCACCTCGGCGCGCTGCTCGGCGGCGCCCATCGCCGTGGCGCGAAGCGTCTCCCTGCCAGGCCGTGGACCGAGGCGGAGCGGGCGCGCCTCCTCGGTCACGCCATCTCGTTCGCAGGCATCCACGAGGCGATGTACCTCGCCTACTGCGAGCTCGTCCGGCGATGAGCGAGCACGACGCGCGGCGTTTCTTCGACGCCATCGCGGGCAGGTACGAGCGTGCGTACGGTCTGTCGGCGGACGAGTCGCGGTCGCGCATGCAGCGGGTAGCGCGGGAGCTTCCACCACCGCCGGCGACGGTGCTCGACCTGGGCGTCGGCACCGGCCGCGAGCTCACGGTCCTCCTCGACGCGGGCTACGCGCCGACCGGCGTCGACGTGTCGCCCGCCATGCTCGAGCGATGCGCGCGACGGGCGCGACCCGTTCCGCTCGTCGACGCCGACTTCTGGGGCCCCCTCCCCTTCGGCGACGGCTCGTTCGACGCCGCGATCGCCCTCCACGGCACGCTCGCCCACCCGCCGGACGACGGCGCCGTGGCCCGACTCGCGCGGGAGCTCGCCCGCGTCGTGCGACCGGGGGGAGCGTTCGTCGCCGAGGTCCCCTCCCCCGCCTGGCTCGAACGAGCAACCGGCGACCCCCGCGTCCAGCGCACCGGACCCGAGACGGCGACGTACGAAGACCCGGCGACCGGCGCACGCATCGAAACCCGCTTGCTCTCGGACACCGCCTGGATGGCCGCGCTCGGTCCGACCTGGACCACCCGCGTCGAGCGCATCGGCGACGCGGAGTGGCTCGTCGCGGCGTTACGCGCGCGCTAGGATTGTCGCGTGCGCAACGCCTTGCTTGCCGCGGCGGCCGCGTCGATCGTGCTCGCGGTCGCCGGTCCCGCCGCCGCCAATGGGCGGTTCCCGGCCTCGAATCAGCTCCTCTTCTCGCCGTCGAACGGCCAGCTCGTCATCGAGCGGACGACGTTCGGCATTCTCCGGTCGTACGACTACGGGACGACCTGGTCCTGGCTCTGCGAGGACTCGCTCGGCCTGCCGCCCACGTCGAACGAGGATCCGAGCCTCGCGCTCTGCAAGAACAACACGCTCCTCGCCGGGCTCTCGCTCGGCCTCGAGGTCTCGCCCGATACCGGATGCAGCTGGAGCACCCAGGGCGGCGGCCTGGCGGGCCAGCTGGTGAAGGACCTCGACATCCCCCCCGGGACGCCCGACACGGCCCTGGCCATCACCTCGACCTTCGAGCCCGACGCCGGCACCGACGGCGGCCAGGGCTACACGCAGAACATCTTCACCAGCACCGACGACGGCGCACACTGGACCATCACCGGCGCGATCGATCCCGCCGCCACGGTGACGACGCTCGAGGTCGCGCCCACGGACCCGCAGCGCATCTACGTCTCGGCGTACCGCGGCGAGGGGATGGCGCGCACGGTGTCGATCTTCGTCTCGGCCAACGCAGGCCAGACCTGGACCGAGCACCCGATCACGCAGCTCGATCCGAACACCGAGACGGCGGTCTACATCGCGGCGGTCGATCCCAACAACGAAGACCTCGTCTACGTCCGCTCGGCGGGCGCGTCGCGGCTCTTCGTCACCAGCAACGGCGCGAGCACGTTCCAGGTCGCCTTCGCGCTTCCCGAGTCCGATCAGATGCTCGGCTTCGCCCTCTCGCAGGATGGCTCGAAGGTGTTCCTCGGCGGCGCGAACACGGGGCTCTTCTCGGCGTCCGCCACCGATCTCCAGTTCACCAGCGTTCTCCAGCACGAGCCCGACGGCGGCACGAGGATGATCCACGTGCAGTGCCTGGCCACCCACGGCGCCGACCTGTGGGCCTGCTCGGACGAGCCCAGCGGCTTCATCGCGGGCGTGTCGCAGGACGACGGGGTGACCTTCACGGCGAAGCTCCACCTGACGACCATCGCCGGCCCGGCGGCGTGCCCCGCCAGCACCACGTCGGCGATCTGCACGGAGACCGACGTCGACGCCGCGATCCCCTACAACCCCTTCGGCTCCCTCTGCACGAACCTCGGCGCCTGCTACGACGCCGGTCCGCCCCAGCCGCTCCAGCTGGCGTGCGACGAGGCCGGAGCGTGCGCCTCGACGTCGAGCAGCAGCGGAGGCGGCAGCGGCGGCGGGTCCGGCTCCGGCTCGGGTGGCGGCGACGCGGGCACCGGCGGCTCGGGCTCGCCGGGCAAGTCGTCGTGCGGCTGCTCGGTCGTGGGCGGGAGCGGCGCGGCCGGCGCGCTCGTCGGCGTGGGCGTGGCCCTGCTCGCGGTGCGTCGAAGGCGCCGGCGATGACACGAGGAGCATGGGCGCTCGCCTCGCTCGGGGTGGCAGCGCTCGTCGCCGGCGTCGTCCCGCTGGGATGCGGCCACTCCGGCGGATCGGCGGCCCCGACGACCCTCGACCGCGCCACGCTGCTGGACCCGCAGACGTGCGGCACGTGCCACGCCGACCACTACAAGGACTGGGCGGGCAGCATGCACGCCTACGCCTCCGACGATCCCGTCTTCCAGGCCATGAACGCGCGCGGTCAGCGCGAGACGGGCGGTCAGCTCGGCAGCTTCTGCGTGCAGTGCCACGCCCCCATGGCGCTCGAAGAGGGCGCGACGACGGACGGGACGAACCTCGCGACCGTCCCGCAGAAGCTCAAGGGGATCACGTGCTTCTTCTGCCACACCATCGACGCCGTGACGGGCTCGCACAACGCGGCCGTCACCTTGTCGGGCGACCTCGTGATGCGCGGCGAGTACTCCAATCCCGTGGCCAACACCGGACACGCCTCGGCCTACGCCGTCTTGCAGGACCGCGACCACCTCGAGAGCGCCGGCATGTGCGGCGCCTGCCACGACATCGCCGTGCCCGCCGGGGCGGCCATCGAGAGGACGTACGCGGAGTGGCAAAGCTCCATCTTCTCGGACCCCGACGGCGGCGAGACGTGCGGCCAGTGCCACATGAACCAGGGCACGACCCCGAAGCCCATCGCGCAGGCGCCCAACGTCGGGCCGCGGGAGTACCACGCGCACGACTTCCCGGCCGTGGACGTCGCCCTCACGCCGGGCTTCCCGAACGCCGCCGCGGAGCAGCAGACCGTGACCACGTTCCTCCAGACGACGCTGCAGACGGCGCTCTGCGTGACCCAGCAGGGAGGCGTGCGGGTCATCGTCGACAACGTGTCCGCGGGCCACTTCTTCCCGAGCGGCGCGTCGCAAGACCGGCGAGTCTGGGCAGAAGTCATCGCCTCCGCGGGCGGTCAACCCCCCTTCTACGAGAGCGGCGTCGTACCCGCGGGCACGCCGGTGGTGTCGGTCCAGAACGATCCGGACCTGTGGCTGCTTCGCGACTGCATGTTCGACGCGACGCATACCCAGGTGGCCATGTTCTGGCAGGCGGCGAGCTCGGAGGGCAACGAGCTCACGATGCCCGTCACGACGGACAAGACCGACCCGCGCTACTTCCAGACGCACATCTACCAGCGCTTCCCGCGCGCCCTCAACACGACGCTCCAGCAGATGCCCGACCAGGTCACCCTGCGCATCCGCGTGCAGCCCATCGGCCTCGACGTGCTCGACGACCTGGTCGACTCGGGGGACCTCGACGCGGGCCTGACCGGCGCGATGCCCACCTTCGACGTGGCGCCGCTCCTCACGTGGACGCCGGCCGCCGCTGCCGCCTGCCAGACGGGCCTCGGGAGCCCCTGCACCTACCAGGATGACGACGGGGAGATGGTGACCTGCGTCACGCCCACCGGCTTCAACGTCGCGGCCGACAAGACCCTGGCGACCCAGAACGCCGGCTGCTCGCCCTGACGCGGGTGACAGGCTCCCGCGCGCGCGTCGCGTGCTATGGGAGGACCCTCCGTGGACCTGCTGTACTTCGTCCTGCTCGTCAGCTCGCTGATCTTCATCCACGAGTCGGGGCACTTCGCGTTCGCCAAGATCTTCGGCGTCAAGGTCCTCACCTTCAGCATCGGCTTCGGGCCCAAGATCGTCCGCATCCGCGGCAAGGAGACCGAGTACTGCGTGGGACTCCTGCCCTTCGGGGGGTTCGTGAAGATGCTCGAGGAGAGCAAGCGCAACGAGGCCATCCTCCCCGAGGACCGCTGGCGGACGTTCGAGTCGCAGGCGCTGTGGAAGCGCGTCGTCATCGTCCTGGCCGGGCCGGCGATGAACGTGCTCTTCCCCATCGCGCTCTATACGTCCGTCTTCCTCGAGGAGAAGCAGTTTCTCCCGCCCGTCGTCGGGGTCGTCGAGCCGGGCGGGCCCGCCGAGGGCAAGCTCGAGGCGGGAGACCGCATCCTCAGCGTCGATGGCGACCCCGTGACGAGCTACCCGGAGGTGCGCCGGGTCATCGCGCGGAACATCAACAAGCCGGTGAAGCTCGGCCTCGAGCGCGACGGCAAGACGCTCGACGTGACGGTGACGCCGGCGGACGTGGCCGAGGTGCGCGAGCTCGACATCGTCGAGCACAAGGGACGCATCGGCTTCGACCCGCACTTCCCCGCGGCGGTCATCGGCGTCTCGCGCCACGACTCGCCCGCGGGCGCGGGCCTCCGCACGTTCGACCTCGTGACGGCCGTCAACGGGCGCAAGATCGAGCGCTACGTCGATCTCCTCGACGCCCTCGCGCAGAACCGCGGGGACCAGGTGGTCGTCAGCTACCTCCGACCGGTCGACGTGCCGCGCGCCCTCGGGGGCCTCTGCGAGCTGGCGGTGCTCGAGCCGGGCGCGGCGACGCTGACGCCCTTGCCGCGCACCGCCGGAGCCACGCTGCCGGCGGACGAGACCGCGCGCGCCGCCGACGTCCTCGAGCGCACGGGCATCGAGAGCGCGGACATGTACGTGGCGTTCGTCCCGCAAGCGTCGAGCGAGTGGCGCGCCGGCCTTCGTCCCGGGGACCGCATCACGACGCTCGACGGCGCCCCGCAGCGACTCTGGCGCACGATGGAGGACGGGCTCGTCGCGGGGGCCGATCGCGCGCGCGAGCTCCAGTGGACGCGCGACGGGGCGCCGATGCGCGGCTTCTTCCAGCTGCGCAAGGAGCAGTGGGACGACGAGTTCGGCCAGCACTACGAGCGCTACGTCTTCCGCACCGACCACTACCTGCCGAGCGCGCCCGACCGCATGGTCCCGAACCCGCACCCGCTCGGAAACGCGCTCCGCCAGGGGGTGGAGGAGACCGGCAGCGTCATCAAGTTCATCGCCATCGGGATGCTGCGGCTCGTGCAGGGGCGGGTGTCGCTCTCGAGCGTGAGCGGGCCTATCACGCTCTACGACGTCGCCGGTCAGGCGGGTGCGCAGGGAACGACGTACTTCGTCTGGGCGATGGCGGTCATCTCGGTCAACCTCGGCCTCATCAATCTCCTCCCCATCCCGGTGCTCGACGGCGGGCACCTCCTCTTCTTCCTCTTCGAGGCCGCGCGCCGGCGCCCGCTCCCGCTGCGCATCCGCGAGGTGGCGAGCCTGGTGGGGATGGTGATGCTCGTCCTGCTCATGCTGGTGGCCTTCAAGAACGACGTCGAGCGGCGATGGGACGTCATCGTCCTGCAGGTGCGCGAGCTGTGGTCGTGACGGGCGCGCGCGACATCGCGGCCCGGGTGCTCGTGCGCGTGGCGAAGGACGCGGCGTTCGCGTCGGCGGCGCTCGAGGCCGAGCTCGCGCGCGCGGTGCAGCTCGATCCGCGGGACCGCGCGCTGGCGACGGAGCTCGTCTACGGGAGCCTTCGCGTGGAGCCGTGGCTGCTGAAAGAGGTGGGGCAGTTCGCGCCGCGGGGGATCGACTCGGTCGACGCGCGGGTGCGGGCGCACCTCGTCATCGCCGCGTACCAGCTCTTCTTCACGCGCGTGCCGGCCTTCGCCGCGGTGAGCGAGGCCGTCACCGCCGTGAAGAAGGAGCGCGGGCCGCGCGTGGGGTCGTTCGCGAACGCGGTCCTCCGCAAGGTGGCGACGCGCGCGGAGACGATCGACGCCGCGGAGCGGGACGAGGCCATCGTCGTGTCGACGCCCGCGTGGCTCCGCGAGGGGCTGGAGCGGGCGCTGACGCCGGAGGGCGCGCTGGCGTTCCTGAAGGCGGGCATCGAGTCGCCCGCGGTGGCGCTGCGCGTGGAGGATGCGGCGGAGCGGGGCGCGTGGGTCGAGAAGCTGCGAGCAGCCGCGCCGGAGGCGAGCTTCGAGGCGGGGCATGTGTCGCCGCGGGCGATCCTGGCGCGCGGCGCGGGCAAGCCCCAGAGCCTCCCGGGGTGGAGCGAGGGCGCGTGGACGGTGCAGGAAGAGGGCTCGCAGCTCGCCGCGCTCGCCGTCGGAGCGCGCGAGGGAGAGACTGTGCTCGACGCGTGCGCCGGTCGCGGCAACAAGACGGGCGTCCTGGCGCGGGCCGTCGGGCCGTCGGGCGCCGTCGACGCGTGCGACTCGGGCCCGTCGAAGCTGGAGCGGCTCCACGAGGAGCTGTCGCGCCTCGGCCTCGGCGTGCGCGCGACGTTCGCGGTGGACTGGACGGTCGGCTCGGGCGAGGTGACCGGCGAGTACGACCGCGTCCTCGTGGACGCCCCGTGCACGGGCGTGGGCACGCTGCGACGTCGCCCGGAGATCGGCCTGAGGCGGGAGGCGACGGACCTCGGCGCGAAGGCGCGCGAGCAAGTGGCGATCACGTCGCGCGCCGCCGAGCACGTGCGCCCCGGGGGAGCGCTGGTCTACGTCGTGTGCAGCGTGCTGCGCGAAGAGGCGGAGGACGTGATCGCCGCGGTCCTCGCCGCGCGACCCGAGCTGACGCCGGCGCCGTTCGACTCGCCGGAGGCGCGCGCCGTGTGCGGCGATGCGACGTCGTTCCGCGTGCTGCCGCACGTAGAGGGGACGGACGGGTACTTCGTGGCGATGATGAGGCGGCGGTAGGGGCGCCTTCAGACGCCGCCCTCCGCCGCGGCCTCGTAGAGCTCCCGCACGTCGAGCCGCGCGTCGATCGAGCCGAGGTCGGCGACCTCGCCGTCCGTCGAGACGACCGAGGTCCACACGTCCGCCGCGTCGCGGGTCCAGACCTCGACGTGGTAGTCGTCCGGGGACACGAGGACGCGTAGTGGACGGCGTGCACCGGGGCCGACATGAAAGGGAGTACGGCCCGGCGCGAGCGCAGCGCGTGCGAGCCGGGTGCCTGTTACGGTGGTCTGCATGGGGAACGGGGCGGTCCGCTGGCTCTTCGCCGCGGTCCTGGCCAGCCTCCTGTGTCTCGGCTGCGGGGGCCGCGAGGACGTCCGCACGCTGACGGAGTGGACGGTCGTCGCTCCCTCGGGTGCGCGACGGCAGGTGACGCTGCCCGCGCGGTTCACGGAGGACGAGCTGGACGCGCGATCGCACGTCGTCTTGGAGCGCGTCGTGTCGATTCCGGACGCCTGGCGCGGGGGGCCGGTCACGCTGGCGCTCACGACGTTCCCCGGCGACGCGGTGCTTCGCGCAGACGGCAAGGAGGTGGTCGCGCGCATCGTGGGCTACGCCTTCGCGTGGTCGCTCGGCAGCGTCTCGCGGGGCTCCTCGGAAGTTGGACTACAGCTCGAGCTCGACGTCCGCCTCGCCCCCTGGCTCAACATGGCGCCGCGCCTCAGTGCGACGCGTGAAGGCGACACGACCTTCCTCTTCCTGCGTGATCTCACGCTCCTGTCGTCCGTCAGCGTCGCCGTCCTGGTCGCGTTTCTATGTCTCCTCTACGCCACCCTGTTCCTGCTGGATCGCCGTCGGCCCGAGCACGCATGGTTCGCGCTGCAGGCGGGCGCAGCCATCCCACCAATTCTCTATTCGTCCGCCGGGCTGCAGTGGCTGACGCCCTGGACGCTCATCGCCGCCTTCGCCAGCGCGTCCGTGGCCATCGTCTCCGCTGCGGGGTTCGAGCGGAGCTACTTCCATCGCGCGCCGCTGCAGCGCGCGTGGCTTGCGGCCATCCTGCTCGTGCCGTTGCTCGTGGTGGTGCCTCGCACTGTGCAGGGGCGGGCGGCCGCATGCCAGCTGCTCGCGCTCCTCATCCTCGGCGGCATGGCGTACCAGTTCGTCCAGGTTCTCCGGGACTATCGGACGGGCCGGGACCGCTTTCCCGCCGCGGCACTCGCCCTCGCCTGGGTCTTCATCCCTTCCATCGGGGCTCCCGATTTCTGGGCGATGCTGGGGCAGGGCGAGCTCGCCGGCGGGTTTCGGGGCTTGCCGATCGCCCTCGCCCTGTATGCATCGTGCCAGGCGCTCGTGCTCGGCCGGGATCACATCCGTTCTCTCCGGCAAGCCGAGGAGCGGGTGCGCGAGGTCGACGCGGGCCGCAAGGAGGTCACCCTCCTCAACGAGGAGCTGCGCCGGCAGATCGCGGAGCGCTCCCGCCAGCTTGCCGAGGCTCTCGGGCGCATCGGCGACGTGAGCCCGATGGCCACGAGCTTCGCCGCCAGCGACGTCGTCAAGGGTCGCTACCGCGTCGTGCGCCCGCTCGGCGAGGGCGGCATGGGCACCGTCTACGAGGTGGTGCGCCTGTCGGACGAGCGACGGCTCGCCCTCAAAGTGCTCACCGAGGCGACGACCGGCGAGGCCATGGCGCGCCTCGCTCGCGAGGCGCAGGTGGCGGCGAAGCTCTCCAACGAGCACCTGGTCTGGATCCTCGACGTCGACTTCACCGAAACAGGCGCGCTCTTTCTCGTCATGGAGCTCGTCGACGGCGGCTCGCTCGAGTCCCTGCGTACGCGCTTTGGCGACGTCCCGTGGGCGCTCGCCGTGCTTCGCCAGGTGGCGACAGGGCTGCGCGTGCTCCACGACGACGGCGTCGTGCACCGGGACCTCAAGCCGGGCAACGTGCTCGTCGCAGCGCAGAACGGAGCCGCGAAGGACGGCCCCCACGTGAAGATCGCCGACTTCGGCCTGGCGCGGATCACGGGCGACACCACCCCCGACCCCGCGGAGGAGCCGGCGAAGAAGACGCCCGCGGAGATCGACGCCACGCTCCAGGCGCTCACGCGGACGGGCGCGCTGATGGGCACGCCGATGTACATGGCCCCCGAGCTCGCGCGCGGGGCCCGCGAGGCGACGCCCTCCTCGGACATGTGGGCCTTCGGGGTCCTCGCGTACGAGATGCTGGCCGGCAAGCCGCCGTTCCTCGTTCCTCCGGTGCGCGAGGCCCTCTGGCAGCGGAAGTGGCCCGCTCCCCCGGCGCTCGACGCGGCCAGGGTCAGCCCCGCCGTGATCGCGCTCGTCGAGCGGTCGCTGGACGCCAGGCCCGAGAGCCGTCCCACGGCGGCCGACTGGCTCGCGGTGGTGGCTTGAGGCTCCTTCGCCAGGGCGATCGCGCTCCCCTCCACAGCGACACCCTTCGCCATCCCGGCCACCGCGTCTCCGTTGACCGTGACCCCCCTCCCCTTCGCCTCGACCGCGGCTCCGGCGACCGCAAAGGCCTTCCCCGCCACGGGGACCCCCTTCCCCCGCGAGACGACCGTCCTCTCCACGACGGCGATTGCCCTCGCCGTCACGGCCAACGCCTCCTCCACGACGGCCAGGCCCTTCCCCCTCGACGGAAGGGGCGGCCCTGCCGAGTCTGATACCCTCGACGAGGCGCGAGACCCCCGATGCACCGAAGGAGCACCCTTCGCACGATCCCGTGCGACCTGAAGAAGCTCCCGATCGGGGCAGTCGAGGCGTTCGTCCTGTCCCAGGTACACGGGCGGGCGGTAGCCGAGGACGTCGCGGAGGTCGCGGGGCTCGAGATGAGCGAGTTCCTCCGAGTGGCACGCCGTCTCGTCGAGGTGGGAGCGCTCGCCGTCGACGACGAGAGGCCGAAGACGAAGCGACCCACCGTCGCCCCGCGGGCCGACCGCTCGAGCGCGCGGCCGTCGCGCGCGCCCGGGCGAAGGAGCCTCGTGCCGCAGGCCCTCGTGCCGGTGACGCGGCCCTGCCCGGACGTGCGCGCGCTCGGGATCGGACCGCGCGAGGGGTTCGTCCTGTCGCAGATCGACGGGGTGACGTCGACCGCCGATCTCGGCGAGATCACGGGGCTGTCCGCGAGCGATCTGAGCGACGCGCTCCGGGCGCTCGAGGCCGCAGGTGTCGTGGGCCTCGGGGCTCGCAAGGAGCGGGCGACGAAGGTCCCGCCGGCCGCGACCGTCCCGCCCCCGACCACCCCGCCACCGAAGCGGCCGAAGGAGGTGTGCGACCTGCCGGAGGAGGACCGCGCGCGCATCACGGAGACGACGGCGCGGCTGGAGGGGCTCGACCATTACGCGACCCTCGGCATCGAGCGCGACGCCGACGCGAAGACGATCCGGCGCGCCTACCATGCGCTCGCGGCGCAGTTTCACCCGGACCGGTTCTACGGCAAGACGCTCGGGCCGTTCCGGCAACCCCTCGAGCTCGTCTTCGTCCGGCTGACGCGCGCGTACGACGCGCTGTCGAAGAAGGACCGGCGCGAGGAGTACGACGCGACGTTGCCTCCGCAGCCCGCGAAGCGCGTCCCGACGCGCAAGCCGCCACCCGGCAAGACGACGACGCGGCCACCCGGCAAGACGCCGACGCGGAGGAGCATGCGCGCCGCCCGCCCGGCGAGCACGCCCGCGCTCCGCCCGACCCCGACGCGAGCGCCGGCCACCCCGCCCCCTCCCGCGCCGCCGCCTCCTCCGGCAGCTCCCGCGCCTCCGTCGACGGCGCAGTCCCGGCCCGCCGCCTCCTCCCCCGATCCCCTGCTTCGCATGTATGCCGACAAGCAGCGCCGCGCCGTGCAGGAGCGGGTCGACGTCTTCGTGCGCGCCGCGAAGGAGGCGCTCGACCGCGACGACGTCGTGTCGGCCGCGAACCACTACCGCCTCGCGGTGCAGTGCTCCGACGATCCGGCCCTCGGCATCGCCCTCGAGAAGGTCGACGCGAAGGCGCGCGTCCGCATCCGCGACAAGAGCCTCGCCGGCGCGCGGGCGGCGGAGCAGGCGGGCCGCTGGGCCGAGGCTGCGGAGAAATACGCGAAGGCGTACGGCGCGCACTCCGAGGCGTGGATCGCCGAGCGCGCGGCCAACGCGATGCGCCTCGAGGGCACGGACCTCCGTCGCGCGGCGCAACTCGCGGAGCAAGCCGTCCTCGCCGAGCCGCAGAGCGTCTCCTACCGCGTGACGCTCGGGGAGATCTACTTCGCGGCCGGTCTCGTCGCCCGGGCCGCCGGTGAGGTCGGGCGCGCGATGGCGATCTCGCCGAACGATCCGCGCGCGAACGCGCTCTCGAAGCAGCTCGCGAAGGCGAAGCGCGAGTAGCCCAGGCTCAGTTGTGCGTCGCGGCCTGCCCGTTCGGGCCCGCGTTGCTGCTCCCCGGATCGCCGCCCGCCCCCGCGAGCCCCGGCGTGCAGTCGAGGCTCGTCGCGGTCACCTGCGCGCCGCCGCCCGAGTAGTAGCAGTACGAATCCCCGCCGCCGCCGCCGCCGCCGGTCCCGCCCGTGCCGCCGGTGCCTCCCGGCGTGCCGCCGACGCCGCCCACGTCCTCGGTCGTCGGCTTGCAGAGTTTGCCCGAGCAGACCCCGTTGGAGCACGAGCCGCTGCCCCTCGCCCCCGCGACGCCCGCCACGCCCGCGCCGCCGCCGCCGCCGTTGCCGCCGGCTCCGCCGTTGCCCGGATCGAACGCGCCGCCCGTGATGGTCACCGTCGCCTGCCAGGCGAAGACGGCGATGCTGCTCCCGCCGCCTGCGCCTCCGGTGCCTCCGCCGCCTCCGGTGCCTCCGCAGCCCGGTGCGCCGGGGCCGCCGGTCGTCGGCGTCGTGCCCGTGACGTTCGAGCACGTGGTCACGGGCGGGTTGCACCCGTCGGCGGGCTCGCACACCTCGATGTCGCACGAGCCGCACGTGAACGACGTCCCGTTCTGACCGGCGCCGCCGTTGTCGCCCGACCCGCCCGCGCCGCCCTGAGCCGCCACGGCGCCCGGCGTGTAGCCCGTCGCCGAGTAGCCGCCCGCAGCTCCCTGCGTCCCTCCCGGGCCCGTCGCGCCGGCCGCGCTGTCGCCGGGGGACGCGCACGCCACGGTTCCGGTGCCCGCCGAGCCGGTGCCGCCCGCGGCGCCTCCGGCGGCGGCCGCGACCTCGATGACGACATCCGACAGCGTGAGCTGCGTGCCCGAGCCCGTCGCGAAGACCCCGTACACGGACTGGCCGGCGGTCAGCGCCCCGGGGCCCTCGCTGTGGATCGTCAGCGTGTCGAACGTCGACGCGCCCGTGTAGCTCGCCGTCACGGCCTGCGCGCTTCCTGCGGGGGCCTGGAGGACGGTCGTCGTCGCGGGGGTGCCGGTGCAGAGGGGCTGCCACGTGCCCCCGAGGTCCGTCCACCCGCCGTGCACGGTGACGCCGGCGGGGAGCGTGATCGCCTCGGTGTACGTCCCTTGCGCGACGTAGACGATGGTCTTGCCCGCCTGCGTCCCCAGGGTGAGAGCCGTCTGCACGCTGCCGCACGGGGTCGTCGTCGAGCCGCAGTTCGACGTGGCTCCCCCCGGCGCGACGAAGATGCCGTTCTGCGTGTCGGGCACCTGCATCGCGCACCCGTCGGGCACGCCGATGTCGGGGACCGCGATGTCCGGGAAGCTCGTGTCGATGGGCGCGTCGGCGTCCGTGGAAGCGTCCGTCGAGGCCGCGCCCTCATGCGCCGCGTCGTGCCCGTTCTGCGAGCCGTCGGAGCCATCGGGCCCCGGCGCCGATCCTTCCGAGGGCACGGTGCCATCCGCGGCGGCGTCGTCGCCCGAGGCCAGCACGCCCTCCTGGATGCCGACCAGTCCGTCGCACCCCGCCCACGCCGCGCTCGCTCCCAGCGCAAGCACCAGGGCGGCAACCCGGGGGACCGGTCGAGGGCGGATGGCCATGGGAGCCTAAAAATGGCCGATGCCTCGCGCCGGAGCAAGGGGGGGCACGTAGGCAGAAAGGGCGACGCGCGCCGGAGCCCTCGGGGAACCGGCCTCCCGATTGCGGTCGCGCGCGACGACGCTATAGGCTTCGCGCACCCCTTTCTCCCCGGAGAACCGCGTTCCAATGCTCATCGACGTGACCCTTCCCCAGCTCGGCGAGAGCGTGAACGAGGGGACGATTTCGAAGTGGCTCGTGCGCGAGGGGGATGTCGTCAAGAAGGACCAGGCGCTCGTGTCGATCGCGACCGACAAGGCGGACAGCGAGCTCCCCGCTCCGACGGCCGGACGCGTGGCGAAGCTCCTCGCCGTCGAGGGGCAGGTCGTGCCGGTGAAGACGGTCATCGCGCAGATCGAAGAGGGGATCTCGGCGACGCTGTCGGCGGCCCCGGGACCGCCGGTCTCGCTGCCGCCGGCTGCGCCGCCCGTCCCCACCGCCGTCGCGGTCGCCAACGCCGCGGTCACCGTGTCGCGCACCCCGCTCGCCACGCCGACCGTGCGCAAGGCCGCGCTGGAGCACGACGTCGACCTGGCGGCGGTCCAGGGGACGGGAGAGCGCGGGCGCGTGACCCGCGACGACGTGATGCGCGCCGCCACCACGCACGAGCACCCGGCGCCGCCGCCGCCGGTCGAGGTTCCCCCGGTCGCGCCGCCGCCGCCGCGTGTCCAGCAGCTCACGCAGCTCGTCAACCAGGGAGGCGGCTTCGTGCCGCCCATCCCGGGCGTGGGCTTCGGGGCCTTCAAGGTGCCGGCGTACAGGCCGCACGACGGCGACAAGGTCGTCCCCTTCACGCGGCGGCGACGCATCACCGCCGACCACATGACGTACTCGAAGTTCGCGTCGCCCCACGTGGTGACCGTGGCCGAGGTCGATCTCCACCGGGCGGCCAAGCTGCGCGACGCGCACAAGGAGCGTTACAAGGCCGAGGGGATGAGCCTCACCATGCTCGCCTTCGTCGTCGTCGCCACGGCGCACGCGCTCCGCGAGAACAGCGCCCTCAACGCCCGCGTGCTCGAGGACTCGTACGTGGTCTTCCGCGACATCAACATCGGCGTCGCCGTGGACTCCCCGGACGGGCTGGTGGTGCCGGTGGTGCGCCGCGCCGACGAGCTCGGCGTCCGCGGCATCGTGCGCGGCATCGACGACCTCGCCAAGCGCGCCAAGGGCGGCAAGATCACCATCGACGACCTCGGCGGGGCGACGTTCAGCGTGTCCAACCCGGGGCTCAAGGGCAACCTCTTCGGCGGGGCCATCATCAACCAGCCCAACGTCGGCGTCCTGCGGATGGGCGAGATCCAGAAGCGCGTCGTGGTCGTCGAGTCGCCCGACGGCGAGGACACCATCGCCATCCACCCGATCATGTACGTGGCCCTCTCGTACGACCACCGCGTGGTCGACGGCGTGGCCGCGAACGGCTTCCTGTGGCGCGTGACGGAGATCCTCGAGAAGGCCGAGTTCGAGGTCTGAGGGACGAAAGCGCGACCGCATATCGCGCACTTAGTGGCCCCGAATGGCCGCGTCGGCTTGAACGACGACCATGACGCGCTAGGTCACCCGTTCGCCAAATCCAACGGGGGGTCCCGCTGGAGCCCTCATGTCCCTCAAAGTCATCGTCCTCGCCATTTGGGCAGCCGTCCATCCGGGCGCCCCCCGCCTCCCCGACGCCGCGCCGATCGCGGCGGCCATCGAGACGGCCGTGTCGCAGGACGTGGAACCGCCGGTCTTCGGGAGCCGCGAGGAGGACGCGGCCGTGATGGCCTACTACGCCATCCGCGAGAGCTGGCTGACGCACGACGCCATCGGCGACGGGGGACGGAGCTTCGGGGTGTGGCAGCTGCGGTCGGCCTCGGGACGCGCGGACCTCTCGACGCAGGCCCGCGCCTGGCTCGCGTTGCTCCACGAGGGGGCCCGCATCTGCCCGGCGAGTCCCGCCGCCCCGCTGAGCGGGGGATGCGTCGCGGCGCGCTCGACCGCGGACCGCCGCGCCACGAAGGCCCGAAGCCTCCTCGAGTCGGCCCGGAAGACGCTGGATCACGGATAGGCCCCGGGTCGGCCGTTCGGCTACCCTCGCGCGCCGATGTCCGCGCCTCCGTCCGCTTCGCCGCCTCCCGGCCCCGCCCCCTTCCAGCCGCACGTCCCCGCCGACGCCAACATCGCCGAGCTGACGGTCAAGGCCGTCGTCCTCGGCGCCGTCTTCGCGGTCATCTTCGGCGCGGCGTCCGTGTACCTCGCGCTGAAGGCCGGGCTCACCGTCTCGGCGTCGATCCCCATCGCCGTCCTCTCGATCGCCGTCTTCAAGAAGCTCGGGCGGAGCACCATCCTCGAGAACAACATGGTGCAGACCATCGGCTCGGCCGGCGAGTCGATCGCCTCGGGCGTGGTCTTCACCCTCCCGGCGCTCCTTTTTCTCTCGGGCGGGGAGAAGTACTTCCAGTACCTCCAGATCATGGTGCTGGCCGCCGTCGGCGGGGCGCTGGGCGTGCTGATGATGGTGCCTCTCCGCCGGAGCCTCATCGTCAAGGAGCACGGCAACCTCCCCTACCCCGAAGGGACCGCGTGCGCCGACGTCCTCATCGTCGGCGAGAAGGGCGGCGGCCTCGCCCGGCGCGTCTTTGCCGGCGTCTACATCGCCATCGCCTACAAGCTCCTCATGAGCGTCCTCGGCCTGTGGAAGGACGTGCCCTCGCTCCGCACGAGCAGCACCGCCGCGTTCCCCAACGCCGTGCTCGACTCGGAGATCACGCCCGAGTACCTCGGCGTCGGGTACATCATCGGCCCGCGCATCTCGGCCGAGATGTTCTCCGGTGGCGTGATGTCGTGGCTGGTCCTCATCCCGCTCATCTCGCTGTTCGTGCCCGAGACGCGGCGCATGGACGATCTGCACGCCCTCGGCTTCACGGACGCGTGGATCGCCCACCACGACATGCCCGAGCAGATCTACCGCGCGTACATCCGGTACATCGGCGCCGGCGCCGTCGCGTGCGCCGGGGTGATGACGCTGTTGCGCTCTCTCCCCACCATCGTCTCGAGCTTCCGCGATTCGGTGCGCGACCTTCGCGCCGGCAGCGCGGGCGCCTCGTCGCGCAAGCGCACCGAGCGCGATCTGCCCATCACGATCGTCGTCGGGGGCTCGGTCGTCCTCGTCGCCATCATCGCCTTTCTGCCGAACCTCCCGGGGGCCTTCCCGGGCTCGCTCCTGACGGGGCTCCTCGTCGTCGTCTTCGGCTTCTTCTTCGTCACCGTGTCGAGCCGCATCGTCGGCATCATCGGCGCCTCGTCGAACCCCGTCTCGGGGATGACCATCGCGACGCTCATGGCCACGTGCCTCGTGTTCGTCGCGATCGGCTGGACCGGCGACACGTACCAGGCGATGGCCCTCATGGTCGGCGGCATCGTGTGCATCGCCGCGGCGAACGCGGGCGCGACCTCGCAGGACCTGAAGACGGGGTACATCGTGGGCGCGACGCCGGTCCGCCAGCAGATCGGCCTGCTCATCGGCGTGCTGGTCTCCGTGGTGGTCATCGGCGGCACGGTGCTGCTGCTCGACAAGAGCGTACCGGGGGAGCTCCACGGCATCGGGTCGGCGCGCATGCCCGCGCCGCAGGGCACGCTGATGGCCACGATCATCAAGGGGATGCTCGCGCAGAAGCTGCCGTGGGGGCCGGTGCTCGTCGGCGTCTTCGCGGCGTTCACGGCGCAGCTCGCGGGGGCGAACGCGCTGTCGTGGGCGGTGGGGGCCTACCTGCCCATCTCGACGACGGCGCCGATCTGGGTGGGCGGCCTCGTGCGCGCGCTGGCGGACCGGCTGCGGAAGAAGAAGGAAGAGGGGGAGGTCGGACCGGGGATGCTCTACGCGACGGGGCTCGTCGCGGGGGGCTCGCTCGCGGGGATCGCCATCGCGCTGCTCGTCGGCTTCGGCGGGAGCGTGGCCGACAAGCTGAACATCGGCGGCGCGTACTTCGAGAAGATCGGCCTCGGGGGTGACCTCATCTCCTTCGCGATGTTCGCGCTGCTCTCGGGGACGCTCCTCCGCCACGCGCTGGCGAAGGACCCCACCCCCCCGGCCCCCCGCCCCGCAAGCAGGGCGGAGGGAGCGTGACGCAGTTCCGCTAGAACAGACATGTCGAGGCTCCGACCGGGGGCGTCTGCACCTATTTCTGGCGGGGACCCTTGACACTGTCCGTTATGACGGACATAGTCTGCCTCGTCACGCAGAGAGACCCTCCCCCTTGTGAGCCGCCCCCGCCTCCCACCAGGCGGGGGCGGCGCTTTTTCAGGGACCATGCAGACCACCTCCGCCGACGACCCTTCG
>Ga0182030_10008890_pt1 | contig 20674 bp, 25 predicted proteins | sample 812S3MmetaG_FD_121299 | JGI IMG/M metagenome (GOLD analysis project Ga0182030, IMG submission 121299) | Permafrost microbial communities from Stordalen Mire, Sweden - 812S3M metaG (Illumina Assembly) | ecosystem: Environmental > Terrestrial > Soil > Wetlands > Permafrost | place: Sweden... | reverse complement strand
GACGATCTTGAAGAAGAAACTCGATGCCAACCAGTACAACCTGAAGGATCAGGTGGTGGCCATCAATCGCGTAACCAAAGTGGTGAAGGGCGGCAAGAACATGTCGTTTGCCGCGCTGGTGGTTGTGGGCGACTCCGCTTCGGGCGTCGTGGGCTACGGTTCGGGCAAGGCCAAGGAAGTTCCCCAGGCCATTCGCAAGGGAATCGAGTCGGCCAAGAAGAACCTGGTCAGGGTCAACCTGACCGAGACCACGATTCCGCACCAGGTGCTGGGCCGTTTCGGTTCCGGCCAGGTGCTGCTGAAGCCGGCGCCGGAAGGCACGGGCGTGATTGCCGGCGGGGCGGTGCGCGCGGTCATGACTTCGGTCGGCGTCCAGAACGTGCTTACCAAGAGCCTCGGATCGCCCAATCCGCACAACGTCGTCAAGGCCACCTTCGACGCGCTGGTGCAGTTGCGCGACCGGGCCGATGTGGCGACCATGCGCGGCAAGACCGTGGAGGAGATGTAAGCCATGCCGGAGACCAAGACGGAAACCACGACCAAGATGATTCGCATTCAGTACTACCGGTCCAAGAACTCCACGCCGGCCAAGCACAAGGCGGTGGTGAAAGGCTTGGGCTTTACGCGCCTCAACCAGATCGTCGAGCGCGTCGACACGGAATCCACCCGCGGGATGGTGAAGGCGATTCCGCACCTGGTGCGGATACTGGAGAACGAGTGAAAAAGTGAAAAAGTGAACGAGTGAAGCCGAACCTTTAACTACGCATCTGCATTTGACTTTTTCACTTTTTCACTTCTTCACTGTCTTCACTGTCTCACCCACCAACGCGAGTCGGCGGGGACCAACCCTTCCGGCGCTATAGCGAGGAAAAACATGGCAAAAAATCTATCGAATCTGCGCTCGCCCAAGAATGCCAATACCGGGCGCAAGCGTGTGGGCCGGGGCATGGGATCCGGCATGGGCAAGACCTCAACCCGCGGCCACAAGGGCCAGGGATCGCGCTCCGGCTTCAGCCTGATGCGCGGCTTCGAGGGCGGCCAGATGCCGCTGCACCGCCGCCTGCCCAAGCGCGGCTTTACCAACATCTTCCGCACCGAGTACACGGTCGTCAATCTCGACCGGATTGCGGAGACGATTGCCGATCTCAAGGTCGCCGAAATCGGCCTGGACGACTACAAGAAGCTCGGCCTCGCCTCGAGCAAGAAGGCGCTGATCAAGATCCTCGGCTCCGGCGAGCTGACCTCGGCCATCACCATTCACGCGCACAAGTTTTCCAAGTCGGCCGTCGAGAAGATCGAAAAGGCCGGGGGCAAGGCCGTGGTTCTGGGTGGCGCGGTGGCGCCGGCAACCGCCTAAGAATCAGCTTTTAGCTCTCAGTTTTCAGCTCTTGGCTTGTTTTACGGGAGCTTGGGCTTCACGGAATGGAAAACTGAAAGCTGACGGCTTTTCTAGTGTGACGGCCCGCATAGGCAGCATTCGCTGGGTTCCCGTAAGCTCATCTGGAATTCGGAAATGCCGTAAGATGGTGGAGTACGACAACGATTTAATTGGCGGCAAAACGCCTGAAGCGGATAAGCAAAGATGCTTGAGAAATTTCTCAATATTTTCCGGATTCCCGATCTGCGCAAGCGCGTGCTCTTCACCCTGGGCATTCTTGCCGTGTATCGGCTGGGCGCGTGGATTCCCACGCCCGGCGTGAATACCCACCAACTGGAACTGCTCTTCAATCAGAAGAACGGCTCGGCGCTGGGGCTGATGGATCTGTTCGGCGGCGGCAACCTGCGCCGCATGACTGTCTTCGCCCTGGGCATTATGCCCTACATCACCGCATCCATCATCTTTCAGCTTCTCACCGTGGTGTATGAGCCGCTGGCGCGCATCCAGAAGGAAGGCGAGCTGGGCCGCCGCAAGATCACACAGTGGACACGCTACCTCACCGTCATTCTCGGCGCGCTGCAATCGATCGGCATCGCCGCCATTCTTACCCGCCAGGGACTGGTTCTGAATCCCGGCGTGGGCTTTGTTCTCCTGACCGTCATCACGCTCACCACCGGCACCGCCTTCATCATGTGGCTGGGCGAGCAGATTACCGATCGCGGCATCGGCAATGGCATGAGCCTGCTGATCTTTGCCGGCATCGTGGCCGGCCTGCCCCGCGGCGTGGTTGAACTGGTGCAGAAGGTCCAGACCGACGCCTGGGGTTCCATGTCCTTCCTGGTAGTGATCGCTCTGGCCGCGGGCATGATCGCCGTGGTGGCCTTCATCGTTTTTGTCGAGCGCAGCGAGCGTCGCATTCCCATCCAGAGCGCGCGGCGCATCATCGGCCGGCGCATGATGGGCGGTCAGTCCAGCCATTTGCCCCTGAAGGTGAACTCCGGCGGCGTTATGCCCGTCATTTTTGCCAGCTCCATCCTCTCGGCCCCCATGCTCTTCGGTCAGGTGGAGTGGGTGCAGAACAGCAAGTTCCTCCAGCCCATCATGCAGGCGCTTGCGCCCGGCTATCCCTGGTACGAACTGCTGGACATGCTGGGCATCATCTTCTTCGCCTACTTCTACGTATCCATCATCATGAAGCCGGACGACATCGCGGACAACTTCCGCAAGTCGGGCTCGTTCATTCCCGGCATCCGGCCGGGCAAGCGCACCTCTGACTTCATCAACGACATTCTCACCCGCATCACGCTGGTGGGCGCGCTTTATCTGATTGTGATCTCGCTGGTGCCGACCTTCCTCATCTCCGGCATCCGCTTCGACAAGTTATGGCTCGTCGGCCGGGCTTTTGAGAATCTGCCGACCTGGGCGATTCACGGTATGGGGGTCAACTTCTACTTTGGCGGCACCTCGCTTCTTATTGTTGTGGGTGTGGCCATGGACACCGTCAACCAGATCGAATCGCAGCTGATCATGCGCCATTATGACGGCTTTTCCCCGCGCTCCGGTCGCATTCGCGGAAGGAAAACCTGGTAATGTCTTCATCTATTTCTTCAGTCGAGCAGGGCCGGGAATCGGGTCGAAAGACTATTCCCGGCCCGATTCTTTTATTGGGCGCGCCGGGCACGGGCAAGGGAACCCAGTCCAAAGAACTGGTCAAAGTGTGGGGCATCCCGCAGATTTCCACGGGCGACCTGTTACGCGCCAATGTGTCCCAGAACACGAACCTGGGCCGGATAGCGAAAGAGATCATGGGGCGCGGGGAACTGGTTCCCGATTCCCTGGTGAATGAGATGGTGGCGGTTCGGTTGCAGCAGCCCGATACGGCCAATGGATACATTCTGGACGGGTTTCCCCGGACTCTGGGGCAGGCGGGGTGGCTGGATGGACGTCTTGCGGCGCTGCCGGAGGGCCTTCCGGTGGTTGCCGTCAGCATTCAGGTGGATTATAATCAACTCTTGCGCCGAATTACCGGGCGCCGGAACTGCCCTGTCTGCCAGACCATCTATAACGTCTTCGTGAATCCGCCTAAGAAGGATGGATTCTGCGATATAGAGGGTGCGGCGCTGACCCAGCGAGCCGATGACACGGAAGAGGTTTTCAAGGAGCGCATGCGCGCTTACGGAGCCTTGACCGCGCCGGTTGTCGAGCACTACCGGGCACAGGGACGTTTCGCGGAAGTAGATGGAGACCGGCCGATTGGAGCGATCGCGGCCGGTATCGTTGCCGCCGTGGAGCGGTTGCGCGGATAGCGCAGCCGGACGGTGGTTTTGTGCGTGAGAGACGAGTGGATAGTGATTAGTGATTGTGGTTAGCTCCTAAGCCGGGAGACTAATCACTAACCACTATTCACTGACCACTGCGAACGGAGTAAGCCGGTTGGCAGTCGTACTCAAGTCGTCCCAGGAAATCGAGAAGATGCGCCGCGCGGGCGAGGTAACCCGCGAGATTCTCGAGTTGGTGCGCAGCAAGGTCAAGCCGGGCGCCACCACGTTCGATCTGGAGAAGGCTGCTGAAGCACGGCTCGCTGAACTGGGTGTGAAGGCTGCTTTCAAGGGGTATCACGGCTTTCCTTGTGTGCTGTGCACGTCGGTAAACAGCGAGGTCGTGCACGGTATTCCATCGCCGAAGCGGGTCCTGAAAGAAGGGGACATTGTTTCGGTCGACTTCGGCGTGGTTGTGGACGGCTATTACGGAGATGCGGCCATTACCGTGCCGGTGGGCTCCATCGATGCGGACGCGGCCAGGCTATTGAAGGTGACCGAAGAGTCGCTGCAGGCCGGCATCGCGGCGGTTCGGCCGGGGGCGACTCTGGGCGATGTGGGCGCCGCGGTGCAGGGCGTCGTGGAGCGCGAGGGGTTTTCGGTGGTAAGGGATTTTGTGGGCCATGGCATCGGCGTCCATATGCACGAGGATCCGCAGGTGCCGAACTTTGGCGAAGCGGGCCGGGGCATGAAGCTGAAGGCGGGGATGGTCATCGCCATCGAACCCATGGTCAATGCCGGCAGGCCCGACGTAATGGTTTTGGACGACGGCTGGACGGCCGTGGCCAAAGACGGAAGCATGAGTGCTCATTTTGAGCAAACGGTAGCGGTGACGGCCACCGGGGCGAGAATTCTGACCGAGTAGCGATACTCGGTTCAAAACCAAGGCAGCGCGCAAGCGCCACCGGAAGCGGGATGCAGTTTGTCGAAGGAAGACGCGATTGAGGTAATGGCGGTCGTCATTGAGACGCTGCCCAATGCCATGTTCAAGGTCAAACTCGAGAACAATCACGAGGTGTTGACCCATGTCTCGGGGCGGATGCGCAAGAACTTCATCCGTATTTTGCCCGGCGACCGCGTGGCGGTGGAGCTGAGCCCCTACGACCTGAATCGTGGCCGCATCGTGTACCGGTATAAGTGAACAGCGGTCAGTGGACAGTGAACAGATGGCCTTGAGTTCTGTCTTGTCTGGTGTCAGGAGACCGCGAATTGAGAAACCCGCGCCTGGATTTTGAGCGCGGAGAAGGGCAACAGACAATGAAAGTCCGAGCATCGGTAAAGAAAATTTGCGTCAAGTGCAAGGTCATTACCCGCCGCGGTGTGGTGCGTGTGATCTGCGAGAACGCAAAGCACAAACAACGCCAGGGCTAAGCGAGCCTGGCACACGCAGAACCCTCCACGAGAGTTCGCAGTAGGTAGTTCATAGTTCTCAGTCAATACCCGGCTAATCCAGGCGATCTTAACTGTGAACTACGAACGGTGAACTACGGACTCGGCAAGGGGCTAGTTAGCTTGAGTCAAGGCTTGCGATGAACCCCTGGAGGCGGAAAGCATAACCCGTGCGAACCGGTTAAGGCCGGGGGCACACAACCTGTAGCAGCAAAGGATTTCAGATGGCACGTATTGCTGGCGTCGATCTGCCTCGCAACAAGCAGGCTCGGATCGCGCTCACATATATCTTCGGGATCGGCAACCCGCGCGCGCTCAGGATTCTGGAGAAGGCAAATGTAGATGCCTTCAAGAAGATCCAGGATCTGGGCGAAGACGAGGTCAACCGCATCCGTCAGGTGATCGAGGACGAGGGAGAGGTCGAAGGCGATCTCCGCAAAGACGTCCAGATGCACATCAAGCGCCTGATCGACATTCAAAGCTATCGCGGAAACCGTCACCGGCGTTCGCTGCCGGTGCGCGGCCAGCGTACCCACACCAACGCCCGCACCCGCAAGGGCCCGCGCAAGGGCACAGTTGCCGGCAAGAAGAAAGCGACGGGTAAAACCTAATGGCGAAACCAGAGCAGAAAGCCGGCGCCGGCAAGGCAGGCAAGAACAAGAAGTTCAAGAAGCGCGAGCGCAAGAATGTGCCGTTCGGCATTTGCCACATTCAGGCGTCGTTCAACAACACCATCGTCACCATCACCGACCAGGTGGGCAACACGCTGAGCTGGAAGAGTTCGGGCTCGCTGGGCTTCAGGGGATCGCGCAAGGGCACGCCGTTCGCGGCGCAGCAGGCGGCCTCCAATGCCGCCAGCATGGCCCGCGATCACGGCCTGCGCGCGGTCGACGTCAGGGTAGCCGGGCCGGGTTCGGGCCGCGAGTCCGCGATTCGCGCTCTGGCCGCCGCTGGCATCGAAGTCCGCTCCATCCGCGACGTAACGCCGGTTCCGCACAACGGCTGCCGGCCGCCGAAGCGTAGGCGCGTATAACGCGCAGTGGTCAGTGAATAGTGGTTAGTGATTAGCCTCGGGCTTTTACTAACCACTAACCACTAGCCACTAATCACTAACACGGGCCGGGACGAAGCGCACCGCGCGTAAACCGGCCGTCATCCGAAGTCAGGAGAAGCAAAAGAAATGGCACGTTACACCGGACCAGTCTGCCGCCTTTGCCGTCGCGAAGGCACCAAGTTATTCCTCAAGGGCACCAAGTGCCTTTCCGATCGCTGCCCCATCGAGAAGCGCAACTTTCCTCCCGGCCAGCACGGCAAGGACCGCAAGGCCAAGATCGTGGGCTACGGCCTGCAACTGCACGAAAAACAGAAGGCCAAGCGCATGTACTTCACGCTCGAGGGCCAGTTCCGCGAGTACTATGAAAAGGCCAACCGCGCGGCGGGCGTTACGGGCGAATTGCTCATCCAGCAACTGGAGCGCCGCCTGGACAATGTTGCCTTCCGGCTCGGCTTTGCCATCTCGCGGCGCCAGGCCCGTCAGGTTGTCCGTCACGGCCACGTTACCGTCAACGGACGCAAGGTAAATATTCCTTCTTTCCAGGTGAACGTAGGCGACGAAATCGCCGTTCGCGACACCGCCAAGAAGTTGTTGATTGTGGAGCAGGGCGCGCAGAACGCCGCGCAAAACCCGGTGCCGGTATGGCTGGAGGCGAACTTTGAAAACATGTCGGGCCGTATCCTGCACCTGCCGAAGCGTGTCGATGTCAACCTGCCCATCAACGAGCAGCTGATTGTCGAACTGTACAGCAAATAACAGTGGATAGAGGATAGTGGTTAGTGGTTAGTTACTCCCGACAGGGCCTTTCTAATCACTAACCACTAACCACTAACCACTGCACTTCAACCGAAGGAGAACTTGCGCGGCCGCCGCAAAATGCATCGCGACGTACATGCCGCGCGGGAAAAGAGAGACATCTATGTTGTGGAGAGGATTTCAAAAACCGAAGCGCCTGGCGGTCGATGCCGAGACGCTTACCGACACATTTGGCAAGTTCAGCGCCCAGCCTTTTGAGCGCGGCTTCGGCACTACTATCGGCAATGCTCTGCGGCGTACGCTGCTCAGCTCCATCGAGGGCGCCGCGGTTACCGCGATTCGCATCGAGGGCGTGCTGCACGAGTTCCAGTCCATTGGCGGCGTGGTCGAAGATGCGACCGACATCATCCTGAACCTCAAACAAGTTCCCTTCAAGCTCGCCGGTGAAGGCCCCAAGGCGCTCTATCTGCGCGCCGACCAGCCCGGCGTGGTCACCTCCGGAATGATCGAAGCCGACGGCGACGTGGAGATTCTGGACAAGAACATTTATCTGGCCACGCTCTCCGAAGGCGGCAAGCTCGACATGGAAATGCGCCTCAAGAAGGGGCGCGGCTATATCTCCGCCGACAAGAACTTCGACGCCGATCTCGGCCTGGGCTTCATTCCCGTCGATTCGGTTCACTCGCCCGTTCGCCGCGTCAACTACGTGGTTGAAGCCGCTCGTCTCGGACAGATCACCGACTTCGACAAGCTTACGCTCGAAGTGTGGACCAACGGGGCCGTTCTGCCCGCCGATGCCGTGGGCCTGGCCGCCAAGCTGCTCAAGGACCACATGAACATCTTCATCAACTTCGAGGAGGAGATCGAAGCGGAAGCACGCGGCGAAGAAGGCCGCATCCTGCTCCGCAACGACAATCTCAACCGCTCTGTCGAAGAGCTGGAGCTGTCTGTCCGTAGCTACAACTGCCTCAAGAACGCCAATATTCAGTCCATCGGCGAGCTGGTGCAGAAGACCGAAGCCGAGATGCTCAAGACCAAGAACTTCGGCCGCAAGAGCTTGAACGAGATCAAGGAGATCCTTGCCCAGATGGGACTTTCGCTGGGCATGAAGATCGACGATAACGGCAACGCGGTCCCTGGGCCTACCAGCATTCCGCCCGCCACCGCCCTCGCCGCCAGCTACAACCGCTACGACGACGAGGACGAGCCGCTGGATTCTGTGGACCTGCAATTGCCCACCGAGACAGAGAATTTTTAAGACAGTGATTAGTGGTTAGTGACTAGTGGTTAGCCGGAGGCGCTTGGAAGCCGACAACCAGCTATCCGCTGAAACTAATCACTAGCCACTAATCACTGATCACTTTTTCGAAAGAGAGTTGCATCATGCGCCATCGCAATGCAGGATTCAAGCTCGGACGCAATACCAGCCACCGCCGCGCGCTGCTGCGCAACCTGGTCACGTCCGTCATCATCGAGGATCGCGTGGAGACCACCATAGCCAAGGCCAAGGCAGTGCGTCCGCACGTCGAAAAAATGATCACCCTGGGCAAGAAGGGCGATCTGCACTCGCGCCGTAAGGCACTCAGCTTTCTCATGACCGACAAGGCCGTCACGCGGTTGTTTGAGACCGTGGCTCCGCGTTACGGCGATCGCAACGGCGGCTATCTCCGCATTGTCCGCACCGGCTTCCAGCAGGGCGACGGAGCGGAGAAGGCCTTCATCGAACTTCTCGGCGCCGAAAAGCAGCTCGAAGTCAAGCGCCAGAAGCGCGAAGACATCAAGGCCAAGAAGCGCGCCGAACTGGAAAAACAGATGGAAGAAGCCAAGACCGAAGAGGTCAAGGAAGAAAAGGAAGCAGCCGCGTAGGACTGGTCCCTTCGGCTGTGCTCGCAGCAGGCAATCTTTTCTCGCTTCATCGCACACGGGCGCATCCCCTCGGCGGGATCCGCCCATGTTTTTGGCGCCCTGCCGATCCTCCGGCTGCACTACTTTTGGGGGAGATACACGTATTTCCCCCAGTGGTACAATTCAACCGATTGCATCATAAGGTCTTCGGGATCCTGTTGGCAGCTTCGATCCGGGATATCGAGATCAATCGTGTGAGCATGGAAGCGATGAGAATGCTGAAAGACGAACGCGGGAATATTCTTGTACTGACGGCGCTGTGTATGACCATGCTGCTTTCATTCATGGCATTTGCTGTCGATATAGGCTATCTCTTCATCGTACACCGCCAGTTGCAGACGCTTGCCGACTCCGCTGCTATGGCGGGAGCGCTGGAGGCCGCCGCATGCGGCGTAACGACCAACTGCACCGTGATTCAAACCGCTGCGACTACGGCGTTGACGGAGGGCGGGAGTCCGGCGCCTACCCTATTTCTGCAATGCGCGACGGCCTCCGGATCGGGCCTGCTCCTCACGATTAACAACGGCCCCTGCGCGCTGGGCGCCAGCGATCCGAACAACTTGAATGCAAATTACGTGGAAGCGGTGGTCACGAAGAAGGTACCAACCTTCTTTGCGGGAATGTTCGGCGTCAACACAGTCCAAATCTCAGCCCGGGCGGAAGCCGGTAAAGCATCCCCTCCCGGCGCCTGCATGGAAATCATGGGAACTACCGGCCAAACCGTGACGCTGAACTCGGGCGCCAACATCACGGATGGCACGGGTTCCAATTGCGGCCTTAACGTCAACTCGAGTGCGACACTCGCAGTGATGGAGGACGCCGGCGCCACAGTGAACCTCGGCACGTATACCGTTCACGGATCCGTCCTGGATAACGGTGGATCTTATACTCCCGCGCCTACAACGGGCGCTCCGACGCAGCCGGATCCCTTCCTGGCCGAAATTACAGCCGGCACCATTTCGACGCCCACCCAACCGGCCCTTTCATCCTCCTGCTGTAATCCAGTCAGTGGCGCCACAACGCTGCAGCCTGGTTACTATTCGGGCGGCCTCAATTTCAATAGCAGCGGCTACACTGTAACTCTTGCCCCCGGCTTGTATTACTTTAACGCCAGCATGGTCGTTGGGGGCGTGAACCTCACTGGATCCAACGTGACCATTTATTTTAAAAATGGGTCGCTGACCATGAATAGCGCCTCAACCATGACTCTGTCCGCACCTTCGACAGGTTCTACCGCCGGGGTGTTGATCTGGGAGGATACAACCGATTCCAGTCCGATGATCCTGGATTCGGCCTCGACTTCGAGTTGGAAGGGGGCGGTCTACATTCCCAGCGCGCAGCTTACACTGAATGGCGACAGCACTGGAATCGCCTACGGCATGATTGTTGCGCAATCGCTTATGGCGAACTCGGCCATATCCCTTAGTTGCAGCAACATGCCGGGTGGAGTTTGCCCTGGCGGCGGCGGTTCCAGCAGCGGCTCGGCAACCATTGCACTGGCGGAGTAGCCGATGAGATTTCCAGGGCGCCTACGCATCCTCTGCAACGCCAATCATGGCACAGCCCTCGTCGAGCTGGCCCTTGTGACTCCGATTCTGTTGGTGCTCGTAATGGGGGCCGTCGACCTTGGCCGCGCGGGTTATGTGGGCATCGAGGTGGAGAGCGCCGCGCATGCTGGAGCGGAATACGGGTCGCTGAACCCCAACAATACGGCTGGCATCACTACGGCGGCCCAGCAAAGCGCTCCGAATGTGTCGAACCTGACTGTGACGGCGCCAACTTGGGGTTGTGAATGCAGCGATGGCAGTTCGTACTCTGCAAGCTGCGCCTCCACGCCGGTGTGCACGGCGAACAGCACTCGAGGCAGCAATGTTGTGCATAGGGTCCAAGTAACAACCTCGGCCGTCTATAAGCCGTTGGTGCCCTGGCCGGGCATCCCAAGCTCCATCACTTTGACCAGCAAGGTTACCATTCGCGGCAATTAACCGTAGCACGCATTTTGGAATAGATAAACACTGTTGAAAGTTTGCCGGAGGATCGAGATGCGGAGATTGAAGAGCCTCTTTTGGGCTGAAGAAGCCTCCGAATTAGTGGAATTCGCCCTTGCTGCAGGAGTCTTCTTCGCATTGATCTTCGGTGTCATCGAGTTCTGCCTGGTTATCTATGCAGCCAGTTTTGTCGCGTTCGCCGCCGAGCAAGGGACGCGATATGCCATGGTCCGCGGTTCGGATTGGACAAGTTCCTGCGCGTCGGCGAGCAGCTATGGCTGCCAGGCTACGGCCACTAACGTGCAAAACTACGTATTGAGTTTGCCGCACCCCGGCATCAACTTGACGTCAAGCGACATTACGCCCACATGGCTGGGTACAACGGCGGCTGGGGCTAGCGCCGCCTGCACTACAGATCATTACGCTCAGGGTTGCCAGGTTAAGGTGGTTGTTAGTTATTCATTTGGTCTGCATATCCCATTCGTCCCCGCCACCTCCATTCCTCTCACCAGCACCTCGATAGAGACGATTCAAGACTAGGTCTCCGACCGTGCGAATCTGTGCCGGCTCCGTGCCCCATCGGGGTACCCTCTGGGTCGCGCCTTTTTTCTGGCGAAAGGTTGGGAAAACACGAACCTCACCGAACGAAATCATGCGGTCAGAGACCTTCCAGCCTGTTTTGAGTGTCGGGTTTTGAAAGGGCACGGCTGCAGCCGTACCGTAAGTGCCGCAAAATGAACGTTGGCTTCAGCCCTTGAAGGAAGTTTGTGAGCAGTTTGGACTCTTACCTCGGGCTGTTCAGCGCCCAGTACGCGCTATTCAGCCCTTGCCAGTCGCTTGGGCCGGAAGATCCGCAGGAAAACGTAAACCAGCAGTTGCATCGCCAGCGCGCCGCAGCAGTCCAGCAGAACATCCCATGGGGAACCTGTCCGGTTGGGCAGGAAGGACTGGTGAAACTCGTCCGCGCTGGCGGTCATTGCCGTGCCCAGGGACGCGAGCAGCGCGTCATGCAGAAAGACCGACCGGGGCAGCGTCATCCACCATGCCCGCAGCCATGCCATCCCCAGCAGTCCATAGCCAATAAAGTGGCCGGATTTGCGAACCAGGTGATGGATGATCTCCCAGTTTGCATTGCCCACCGGTCCAAAGATCGCCTGGTAAAGCCACCGCAACGGTCCTGTCGTGTGGTCGACCCCGAAAGCCTCTGTCGACTCCAGCGCAATCACGCCTATGCCCGCCACTACAGGCCACCATGCTCTTACCCATAAGAGGGGGCCACGTGCGTTACTCGACATGATAGTTGGGCGCCTCACGGGTGATGATCACGTCGTGCACGTGACTCTCGCGCAAGCCGGCGCCGGAGATGCGTACGAACTGCGCCTTCTCCTGCAGTTCCTGAATTGTCCCGCAGCCCAGGTAGCCCATCCCGGAGCGCAGGCCGCCGACGAGCTGATAGACCATGGATTCGAGCGGGCCGCGATAGGGAACGCGCCCCTCGATGCCCTCGGGAACGAATTTGGCCAGCCGGTTTTCGTTGGCCCGTCCGCGTTGAACTACGCCTTCGGTATCGGCGCCTGCATCGGCCAGGTCGGCGCTCGACTGAAAGTACCGCTCTCCCGATCCCATGCTCATGGCCGTCAGCGAGCCCATGCCGCGATAGGTCTTGAAGCTGCGTCCCTGGTAGAGAACGATCTCACCGGGGCTCTCGTCCACGCCGGCAAACAGAGAGCCGATCATCACCGAACTGGCGCCCGCGGCGATGGCTTTGGTGACCTCGCCCGAATACTTGATGCCGCCGTCGGCAATCACCGGAATACCACGCTCGCGGCAGGCGCGGTACGCTTCCGCTACCGCCGTGACCTGCGGCATGCCCGCGCCCGTAACCATACGCGTGGTGCAAATGGACCCCGGCCCGAAGCCAACCTTCACGGCGTCGGCTCCGGCGTCCATCAGAGCCATCGCGCCTTCGTACGTCGCAATGTTGCCGGCCAGCAGGCCAACATGCGGGAACAGCTTCTTCACTTCGCGGACCGCCTCGAGCACCCTCGATGAATGGCCATGCGCTGAATCGATGGCCAGCACATCGGCGCGCGTCCTCACCAACTCGGCCGCCCGCTCCAGATAGTCGCCCGTCGCGCCGATCGCGCCGCCGACGCGCAGCCGGCCCTGGTCATCCTTGCTGGCGTTGGGATACTTCAGTTTCTTCTGGATGTCTTTGACCGTGATCAGACCCTTCAGGTTGTACTGGTCGTCCACCACCAGAAGTTTTTCAATGCGATGTTTGTGGAGTATGAGCTCGGCTTCTTCGAGTGTCGTACCCACAGGCACAGTGACCAGGTCTTCTTTGGTCATCACGTCGCCGACCGGAATGTCGGTGCGCGTCTCGAAGCGCAGGTCGCGGTTGGTCAGGATGCCCACCAGACGCTTGCCCTGTGTCACCGGCACGCCGGAGATCTTGTAGCGGCGCATCACTTCGAGCGCGTCGCCAATCATCTGGTCCGGCCCGATGGTCACCGGGTCCACGATCATGCCGCTCTCCGAGCGCTTCACTTTGTCGATCTCGCCGGCCTGGTCGGCTATCGAGAGATTGCGGTGCACAATCCCGATGCCGCCCTGTTGCGCCATGGCGATGGCCATCCGCGACTCGGTGACCGTATCCATGGCCGAGGAGATGAGCGGCGTGTTGAGGGTGATGTCGCGGGTCAATTGGGTCTGCGTGCTGACCGAAACGGGCACCACTTCGCTGTAGGCGGGAACCAGCAAGACATCGTCGAAAGTAAGGGCTTCAGGTAGGTTTTTTGCCAGCATCATGCTCTGATGCGCCTGGCGGCCGGTGGACTCTTATCCTCCGGCGGCAGGCGCTTAATAACTATTGTAGCGGAGGGGGCTCAGGGGTCGCGGAGAGGGCGGTGATGCGCGCGACTACATACTCGCGGATCAGGCGGCGGTGGCGATGGCGGCGGGGCGATCTGGAACTTCAAGGTTGGGAATGCTGTCGTAGCGATAGACGACCGCGAACTTGTTCAACTCTGAGAGAGCAACGGGGACTGCGGGAAGCTTCTCGCCCGCTTCCTCCAATTGCAGCGCCAGCTTGTCGATATTATGCGTGTAGTCAAAGGCGATACTCAGTTGCGAGAGGAGAGCCTTGATCAGTTTTTCGACTGCCTGTTGAGCGTGAAAGCCAAAAGGACCGTCTGGCAGTTCGTCGATTTGAATGGAGGTTTCGTCCTCTGCCGCTTTCAAGAGCAGCTTTTCCGCCCATGGATCGAGGTCATTGCTCATAGACCAGTTTCCCTTGATTGGCAATCTTGTAATAGATGCTGTTGATAGAAGAACGGAACTTGGCAAAATACCCTTCTGTGACCAGAATGAGATCGATGCTCATTCTCATGGGCTCAAGCTGCCTGCTGATCTGCCGGCGCAACTCGGGAATCTCGCTCTTCCGCTCATCCGGAACCAGCACGGCCAGATCCAGGTCACTATCGGCGGTAGCCTCTCCACGCGCCCAGGAGCCGAAGATGAAGACGCGCGACGGGTGGGCCACCCAATGGCCGCTTTGACGGCCAGATCGACCTTCTCCGGCGTCGGACGCCAGCTCTGGCGGAAATCCTCGAGCTTCTCGGCGGTCAGCATGGTGGCCTCAGGGATAGTGTAGCCCGAATCGGGATCAATTCACTACAGCGGATAGTTTTGGATTGGATTTGGGGCGGGGTGAACGTCGGCGAGTCGGGGTTCGTGCTCCCCCAACCGGCCGAGGGATGGTGCGATTCGACAGGGGCTAGTTCGACTCTTCGTAGATGAACCAGTCCTTGTTTAGCCGCTTGAAGCGGTACGCGTCGCCATTGGTCTTGTCTTTGCTTCCTTCTTTCTCCGTGGCCTTCGCGAAACATGGTAAAGCCGTGTGTTGGAGTTCCCCGGCAGGCTGTCCGCAGTGAACGAAACTGACGCTTCCCCCCAGCCGGCACAATCCCCCATGAGTGGATAATGATCTCAACATCGCTCGATTTCTCGTCATGGACGGTTCCATCTTCGCTTCCAACCTTGCGGAACAGCTCCTTGTAGCTGTTCCAACGCGCTTGCGTGATTCCCCATTCGGGCTCAGGCCGTGGCCAGCCATAATTGTCCTGCCTCCAGAGAAAGTCATTTGCAACACGCGACATCTGCTTGTTCGCTTCCATCATCCGGCAAGCTCTTCGAGTTCAGCGTGGTGCGCCGCGAACCGGCTCTCAAGGTCTGAGTCGCTGGGCTCGTGCGGGCCGGTCACCCACCAAAGGCCAACGAGGAGGACCATCGCCAGCGCAAAAAAGGTTACGAATCCAAGTCCGATCCGTTTGAGAATCGACGGGAGCATGGTGCCCTCTCACACGCCCACCGGGAACGGCTTCGGACTCGACTCGTCGGTGTTGGCAGCGGTGCCCGTGCGCCAGCGCTCGAACCGGCCCTGGAGCAGGCTCATCAGGCCCGTGTACCAATACCCGATGACGAACAAAATCAGGAACGGCGCTGTGAAGTAGTTCTGGTTCGAGAAGGTGTAGAGAATCGCCGCGAAGAAGTAGCAACCCAGGAAGAGCTCGATCCACGGCGCCAGCACCAGGCGCTTGCGATACTTCGCCGCCTGCGACTTTTCGCCCTTCTTGGCTACGCGGTACTTGGGGGTGCGGACGAACGCGCTCTTGATGCCGAACAGCGCCTCCATCACCGCCTTGGTGTTGGTTACGGTGAGGCCGATGCCGAGAGCCATCAGGAACGGTAAATAAAGAAAAGTCTTCTTCCAGGTCTTGGGAAAAAGCTCGCGCTCGCTCATCAGGTAAAACACCGCGATGGAGAAAGTGGATGCGGTGAATAGTGGGAAGTCGATGAGCAGCATCTGGAACCAGCCCTGATAAAACCGGCAGATCATCGCGGGCATAAGCGCCGCGGACATGATGACCATCAGCGGATAGCTGAGGTTAGCAGTGAGATGGTAGACGGCCTCGACCTTGATGCGGCGCGGCACATCGCTTCTGAACACCTTGGGCAGAACTTTGATGCTGGTCTGGATGAGCCCCTTGGCCCAGCGCGCCTGCTGGGTTTTGAAGGCCGTCATCTCGATGGGCAGCTCGGAAGGGCACTCGACGTCGGGCAGGTACTTGAACTTCCAACCGGCGAGTTGCGACCGGTAGCTCAGGTCCGTGTCTTCGGTGAGCGTGTCGTGTTGCCAGCCGCCGCCGTCCGTGATGGCCTGGATGCGCCACATGCCGGCGGTGCCGTTGAAGTTGAAGAAGTCGCCGGTGCGCACCCGGGCGCCGTGCTCCATCACAAAGTGCCCGTCCAGCAGGATGGCTTCGATCTGCGTCAACATGCTGTAGTTGCGGTTCAGATGCGACCAGCGGGTCTGGACCATCCCGATCTCCGGCTCGGCAAAGTGGTGGATCACCTTCATCAGCCAGTCGGTTGGGGGCACAAAGTCGGCATCGAAGATGGCGACGTACTCTCCCTTGGCTACCTTGAGCCCGGCATCGAGCGCCCCGGCCTTGAAGCCGTAACGATTGGTGCGGTGAATGTAGGAGATAGGGTGGCCCAGAGCCGCGTAGCGCTCCACGATGTTGGAGGCCACTTCCCGGGTCTCGTCCGTTGAGTCGTCGAGCACCTGGATATCCAGCTTTTCGCGAGGATACTCGATAGCGCAGACCGCCTCGATGAGTCTGTCGATGACGAACTGCTCATTGAAGATAGGCAGTTGCACCGTCACCCTGGGCAGCTCTTCGAAATGACGGGGCGGATTGGGATTGTAGTTCTTCTTGTACTTGAAATACAGATAGCACATCGTATAGCGGTGAACCCCGTAAAGGGCCAGAACGATCATCACCGCGAAGTAGGGCAGCAGCACCAAAGCGTCAAAGAGATTCCAGTGGTAGAGTCCTTTGAAGGTCTGATCCTGGTACTGCATTTTGAAGTAGTGGCGGAGTCCGTTCTGAGAGGCAAACGCCAGCCAGACGCCAACCTGGGCGGGCAGTCCGCTTAGCGGGCCGGCGGCACTCCACAGTCGGGTCACAAGCTCTTCGAACAGGGCACGGCCTCCACAATCTGGATATCGTTCATTGTATGCGATGAAGGTTGAAGGCGACGGTCGCCCCAGGCCGGCATCTAGGTAACGCATGTGTTACCATTGATCGTGCCGCAGATTATTGAGTTTGTTAATATCGCCGGTATCTCTCCGTTTGCAAGGTGGCGCGAGAGGCTCGAACCGGCGGTCCGGGCGCGCGTTACCTTGGCAGTCTATCGCCTTGAGACCGGCAATTTCTCGGCAGCCAAGGGAGCAGGAGCAGGCATCTTCGAGTTGCGGTTGGATTTTGGGCCAGGCTATCGGGTGTATTTCGGCAAAGATGGAGAACATTTGGTGATTCTGCTTGGCGGCGGCACAAAGAAGAGGCAGCAGACTGATATCGAGACGGCGCAAGGGCTTTGGCTGGAATACAAACACCGGAAGGGGAAGGGGAAAGATGATGGCTCCGACAAGAAGCTTTAATGAGACGGTGAAGGCAGACCTTCAACAGAGCGCAGAGTTTCGCCGCGCACTGTTGAGCGAAGCTCTTTCCTGTATGGCCTCGGGGGATGTCGAGACAGGGAAGGTTGTTCTCCGCGAATACGTCAACGGAACGATTGGGTTTCCTCGGCTCGGGGCCGCGCTTGGCCGCTCGCCGAAGAGCCTGATGCGAATGCTGAGCCCAGCGGGAAATCCGCAGGCGCGGAATCTCTTCGAGATGGTCGCCTACCTGCAGAAAGTCGAAGGCACGGTACTGGAAGTGCGTGCCAGAAGCGCTGCGGCCGCGTGACGAAACGCCGGGATCGTCCTCTTGAATCGAACTGTGCGAGAAAAACTTCGAAAGTCCAGGCCAATTGTTCCAATCCACTATAAAGTGGCGGCGGCATTCCTCGTGCCCAAAAGGGCAAAGAATCTGTGCGTCTCCAGACACACATTTCTTTGCCCATCTTTTCCGCAGTTGATCGTCTCTATCCTGTTGGCGTACCGTCTTCTATCAGCCGGAGAAAGTCTGTCATGAGCACAACCACCGCTTCGCCCATCGTCGCCGCCCCTGGCGGCAGTTTTCTTCTGGAAACGCGCACACCGGCCGAAATCTTCACTCCCGAAGACCTCACCGAGGAGCAGCGACAGATCGCGGCTACGGCGGCGCGGTTTGCGAACGAGGAGATTCGGCCCGCAATTGCGGCCATCGAAGCTAAGGAGCCGGGCGTCCTGGCCGGGCTCTTGCGGAAGGCCGCCGGCCTGGGCTTTGCCTCCGTAGACATTCCCGAGGAGTACGGCGGCATGGGCCTCGATAAGGTCAGCTCCACGCTGATTACAGACCACATATCGGTGCTTGCCAGCTTCTCCACGGCCTTTGGCGCGCACATCGGCATCGCCACGCTGCCCTTGGTCTGGTACGGTACCGAAGAGCAGAAACAGCGCTACCTGCCAAAGCTGGGCAGCTGCGAGTGGATCGGCTCCTACGGGTTGTCCGAGTCCAGTTCGGGCTCGGACGCGATGAACATCCGCACCCGCGCCATGCTATCGGCCGACGGCGCCTACTACACCCTCAACGGCGAAAAGCAATGGATCACCAACTGCGGCATCGCCGGCCTCTACACCGTCTTCGCCAAAATCGTAGATGCTGCAGCCGGAACAGAAAAGTTCTCCGCCTTCCTCATCGAGCGCGACACCCCCGGCCTGACTGTGGGCGCCGAAGAGCACAAGCTGGGAATCCACGGCTCCTCCACCTGCCCCCTCGTACTCGCCGACTGCAAGGTGCCGGCAGCGAATCTGCTGGGCGAGGCGGGCAAAGGTCACCACATCGCCTTCAATGTTCTGAATGTCGGCCGGTTCAAGCTCGGCGTGGCCTGCATCGGCGGGGCCCGGCACGCGCTCGCAGACATGATTCGCTATGCCAAGGAGCGTCATGCCTTCGGCAAGGCGATTAGCGAGTTCGGATTGGTTCAACGCAAGATCTCCGCCTCGGCCACGCAGCTCTATGCCGCCGAAAGCATGGCCTACCGCACGGCCGGCCTTATGGATGCGAGTCTGATCGAAGCAGGACGGGCGCAAAGCGACGGTGAGCCCGTCGACACCACGCGCGAGATGTCCGCGCGCGAAACGCAGAAGCGCATTGAAGAGTACGCCGTCGAGTGTTCCATCCTGAAAGTCTATGGCTCGGAGATGCTGAGCTTTGTCGCGGACGAACTTGTGGCCACCATGGGTGGGTATGGGTATGTTGAGGAGTACCCGGCGGAGCGTTGCTACCGCGATGCGCGCATCAATCGGATCTTCGAAGGCACCAACGAGATCAACCGGCTCATCATCACCGGATGGATCATGAAGCGGGCGATGAGCGGGAAACTTCCACTCATGGCGGCCATCAAGCGCGTGATGGACGAAGCGATGGAGCCGCCCTCCTTCGGTGCAGGTTGGGATGCCGGCGAGCCGCTGGCGCGGGAGGCTGCGGTCTTGGCGGCGGTGAAAAAGATGGCATTGTTTGCGGCGGGCGTGGCCAGCCAGCGGTTCATGACTGCGTTGCAGGAGGAGCAGGAGGTGATGGCCGACCTCGCCGATACCATCAGCCAGATCTATGCGCTCGAGTCTGCCCTTCTGCGTGCGCGCAAGCTTGCCGACGGGCGCAAGAACTCCGCCGGGGTCGCCGCCGCCATGACCGGCCTTCTCGCCGGCGAAACCATGGCGATGGCCGAGCAGGCAACACGGCGGGTGCTGGCGGCCTGCGGTGAGGGAGATATGCTCGGGACGCAGTTGGCCATCCTGCGCCGGTTGGCGCGGTTTACTCCTGGAGACGCAGTAGCGCAGAGCCGGACCGTGGCCAAGGCCGCACTCGCCGTGGAACGGTACCCGCTTTAGAGAACCTCTGATCGAGTCGGCGCTTTGAAAGGGCACGACTTTAGTCGTGCCGCAGCCGACCAAGAATGCTCGTGGGCTTCAGCCCCTGCCCTCCGCCCAGATCGCCGCCATCCCTACGGCAGCTCCTTGACCTTGAAGTCCTTGAAAGTGATTTGATAGCCCTCGGACTCTAGGCCGATATACCCCTTGTCGACGCCAACATGAGCGGTGTTTACCGTCACGCCGTTCACGTCCAGGGTGCAAGTCTGTCCCACGCAGCGGATGTCGTAGACATTCCATTCTCCCGCCGGTTTTATGCGGTTCTCCGTCATTTTCTTCTGCTCGTTGAATGAGGTCAGCTTGCCGTCGACAGGCGTTGCGCCAAAAAGGTAGCCGCCTTCGGGCGTAGTCTGCGCCTGGTGCCAGATGGTCCCGTCCGCGTCATTGCGGAAGAAGACGCCGCTGTTGTACTTGGGTGGGCCCGGTATCGGCGTGAAGCGCCACTTGACGTGAAAGGTGAAATTGCGCAGCTCCTTGTTGAACCGGAGCATATCGTGGCCGCCGTTTCCATCGCAGACGATCTCACGCTTCGCCGCATCGATGTGCCATTGCGCAATATTGCTCACCGGATTCGTCGGCGGGATAGCGATGCGCGTCCATTGCGACTGGTAGTCGGCGGGAAACAGGTTGACGGTTTGCGCGGATGCAGGCAGAAAAACTGCCAGGAGTGCGAGGCAGAGCAACGCATAACGGCGTTGCGCAGATCGGACCATAGTCGTGCTCGCGCTCACGGCAAGGCTGCGGAATTCGAACATTCTCATTTGTTCTTCTCCAGACGGGTCTAATTCTTCAGAATCAATCCGAAGAATTGTAGCACTGGAGAGGGATGCCGGGGGCTTAGACTCTCTTCCAACACAAGATGAGCCTGAAGGGGGAGTTTGATTCCGATACAAGATGAGCCTGAAGGGCCGGTCATGCTGGGTAGTGAACATCCGCATGGATTTAGCAGAGAAGTTGAGTTTG
>Ga0182030_10008889_pt1 | contig 20674 bp, 16 predicted proteins | sample 812S3MmetaG_FD_121299 | JGI IMG/M metagenome (GOLD analysis project Ga0182030, IMG submission 121299) | Permafrost microbial communities from Stordalen Mire, Sweden - 812S3M metaG (Illumina Assembly) | ecosystem: Environmental > Terrestrial > Soil > Wetlands > Permafrost | place: Sweden... | reverse complement strand
TGTTCATCCGTGTTCATCTGTGGCCAAATTCGTCTTTGTCAGGTTTCATTTGGGCATGTCGGACCGCGAAACTGGCTCATTCATTTTCCCGACGCGACCCAATTTGCGGGGACGACTTCAGGATGTCAGAGACTCATCTCGACCCTCTTCGCGAGTTACAGGAAGTGCGGGAATCGCCGAGATGAATCTCGGCGCCGCAGACAAGAGTGTCTGCGCCACGTCCGACTCAATTCTCCACTCAGGACTTCGGAGACTCTTCTCGGAGCGAGCGAACTCCGCTCGCCTGGACACGCTGAAGCATGTCCTACAGCCGGCCTTCAATCGCCCGCAGGAATTCTTCTTCCCGCTCGATCCTGACTCCGATCGCCAGCCAGTACAACGGTAGGGGCGCGATCAGGTCCGCCGCAGTCTCGCATAAGTTGATCGCGTCCTTCTGCGTAGTCACCAGCGCAGTGGCGCCACGGGCTTTCATTTGCTCGGCCAGGTGGCGCAGCTCGCGCGGACGGTAGCGATGATGGTCGTCAAACACCACCCAATCGGCCACCTCCACTCCCAGCCCTTCGAGCGTGCGGCGAAACGTGACCGGATTGCCCAGACCGCAGAACGCGCCCACGCGCTGGAACAGCCGGTCCGCCAGATCGATCCGCTTTCCGCTGCCCTGCTCCACCCACGCCCGCGGCTCCACCGACGATTGGAAGATGGGAGCGTGGGCGTTCCATTTGCGCACCTCGCGGGCGGCCGGCTCAGCCAGGTCCGACGCTTCGCAACGGGTGATGAGAACTACGTCTACTCGAGACAATCCGGCGAGCGGTTCTCGCAGACGGCCAAGGGGAAAGACATCGCCGCCACCGAACGGATTGAGCGCGTCGACCAGCACGATATCCACATCGCGCGCCAGCTTGAGATGCTGAAATCCATCGTCGAGCACCAGCACGTCGGGCGCGAACTTCGTCAGCAGGCGTGTGCCCGAGTGGAACCGGTCGGCGCCGATGCCAACGGGAGCGACTCCAGAGCGAATGAAAATCTGCGCCTCGTCTCCCGAATGGTGCGCGGCAACGGACGCGCCGGCCGCCACCTGCAAGCTGGGCTCGGGTGAATGCCGGCCGTATCCGCGAGTGAGAATCCCAGGGTTGTGGCCGCGCTCTTTCAGCAATTCCACCAGTCGCAGCACGCACGGCGTCTTACCTGTGCCGCCCATGGTGAGGTTGCCGACGCTGATCGCCGGCACGGGCAAGCGGCGGGCCCGTCCCAACTGGCGGCGTTGCCTTCGATGCCCTCCCCATTCCCAGACGCGCGCCAGCAACCACTCGACCGCATACCACGGCATCGCCGGACGATACTTCGGGACGGTGCGCAATTCGCGCACGGACACCACGGCCCGGGCCGAGGCGCCGCGCTGGGCTTGTGCGCATGCCAAAGCCCGCGCGCCGATCGCAATGGCTTCGTTCGGTGCGGTCAACAGTCGCTCCACGGCGGCCGCGAGTTCGTCGCCGGAGGCAATCGAGACTACCGCATCGGAAGGGCGGAAATCGTCGGCAATCGCCTGGAAGTTCTCCATGTGCGGCCCGGTAATGACCGGCTTGCCGAAGAGCGCCGGCTCCAGAATGTTGTGGCCGCCGCGCCGCGCCAGCGTCCCGCCCATGAAGACCACGTCGGCCATCGCGAACAGGCCGCTCAGTTCGCCGATGGAATCGAGCAGGAGCACACGTGGCCGGCCGTTCGAGCCAGCCAGCGCCGACCGCCTGACGTAGGGCAAGCCTGCCGCGTCGAGTTTGCCCGCCGTCACGGAGAATCGCTCGGGCTTGCGCGGCGCCAGAATCAGCATCAGGCCGGGATGCCGCGCCGCGAGTTGCTGAAAGGCGGCGATCACGACGTCGTCCTCGTCCACGTCCCCAGCTTCCGCCGGAGGCATAGTGCTGGCGGCGATCCAGACTTTTTCCGGTGCCGCTTGCTGGAGCAGCGCCTTTACCGGCGATTCGGCGGAGAGTGCCCGCGGCTCGAAGTCGTACTTAAAGTTGCCCGCCACCTGCACGCGATCGGGAGGCGCGCCGAGAGAGATGAAGCGCTGGCGAATCTCCTCGGTCTGCGCCTGGATGACATCCGCCGCCGGCAGCACGGAGGCGAAAACCGCGCGCCATCGACGGTAGCGGGGAAATGCCTTGTCGGAAATCCGGCCGTTCACAAGTGTAAGCGCCGCGCCGGTTCGCTTGGTTTCGCGAAACAGGTTGGGCCAGATCTCGGTTTCCGCCACCACCACCACCGAGGGCCGCAGGGTCCGCAAAATCCGCCGCACTACAAAGACGTAGTCCACGGGCGCATAGAAGACGCCATCGGTGAGCGATGCCAGCTTGTCTCCGGCGATGGCGCGGCCAGCCAGCGTGGAAGTGGAAACGAAAATTCGCGTCCGTGGGAACTCGGCGCGCAGCTGGCGCAGGAACTCCAGGCAGGAAAGCACCTCGCCCACCGAAACTGCATGCAACCAGATGGCTCCCGGACCGGTCTGAGTAAATGAGCCTGGCAGAAATCCGAAGCGTTGCGGCAAGGAGTGCCAATAACCGCGGTTTCGCAAACCGCGAAACAGGAAATACAATAACAGGACAGGTAGTCCAAACGCCTGCAAGAATCGATAGAGGAAATAGATGCCTTTTGTTTTCAAACGTTTGGCTCTTTTACTGAGTATAGCTGCCGCGTTTGCGGCGGACAAGCCGACGGCATTCAAGCCTGGACCCGCCGGGAGTTTCGCTCAGCACCAGACCAACAACAAGATCACCATGGGGGTCGACCCGTACGTAATCGGCGACAAAGTCAAAGTCGCTTTCGGCAAAGTGGATCCTTACCAGTACGGCATTCTGCCGGTGCTGGTGGTGATCCAGAACGACGGCGACATCGCCATCAAGCTGGATTCCCTGAAAGCGGAGTATGTGGGGCCGAATGGCGACCGCGTCGAGGCCACGCCCGCCAGAGACGTCCGCTATGCCAATCCGCCCAAAAGGCCGAACGTAATCGACGGACCGGCCGGTGCGGCGCCCAAGATTTTCGGCAAGAAAAATCCGCTGGACGCCTGGGAGATCGAAGGCCACGCGTTGGCGGCGCAGATGCTGCCGCCGGGCCAATCGGCCAGTGGGTTTCTGTATTTCGCGACGGGATTGCAGCGTGGCGCGACCATCTACATGCGAGGGATGGTCAACGCCTCGACCGGCGAGGAATTACTGTTTTTCGAGTTGCCGCTGTCTTCCGACTCTCCCGAGGCTGAGAAGAAGAAATAGGACCGGCAAACGGGTGCTGACACGCTCGGGATTTCGAGTCCTAGGGGCGAGCCGCAGGCGGCGATCAGCGCGGCTTCCCCACCGCTCGACCCGCCGCAAGTGCGTATGAGGTCGTAGGGGTTGTTGGTCTGGCCGGCGTTTGGCGCGCGAGCACGGCACCATGATCGTGCATGATTTCGCGTACGCCGGCCTGGGGTCGCAAATCCAGCCCCATTAGCGCCGCGAGTGCCAACCGTCGCATTGATTTCGCAGCAATTACTGAACCGCGCGCGGCAGGCACGCGTGGCGTTCCGGAAACCGTGTAAGCACCCCCGGCAAAACCCATTCACACGAATTCTCAGGAAATCGCGATTTATTGTGGCTTGTAATTCAAGCACATAGCGGTGGACGCCAGACGCGGCCGCACTCTCGCGCGCGGGACGCCCTGTAATCTGTGGCCGGAGAGATCCCCATGATTCGCCGCTTCTTGCTTGCCACCGTATGTCTGGCTTCCGCTTTGGTTTCGGCCGAGGCCGCTACCCCGCAGCTCACCACCATTCAAGACGTCCTCTACAAGGCCGATGGCAGCCGCTTCAGCGGCATCCTGACCATCAGCTGGGGCACGTTTCAATCCAGCGACAGTGCCAACATCGTCATGCAAAGCATCACCGTGAAGGTGGTGTCCGGCATTCTCCGGGTGCAATTGGTGCCTTCCCCCACAACCCCGGCTGCCTATTACTCGGTGGTCTACAACAGCGATGGCCGCGTGCAATTCCAGGAGACCTGGTCCGTCCCGCCCAGTTCGCAGCCGCTGAAAGTGAGCGCCGTGCGAGTCAACGCCGCGTCGGCCGCGATTACCTCCGGAGGCAACATCACCACCGGCCCGGTCTTGGAGTCCCAGGTCACGGGACTGACAGCCGACCTGGCGGCCCGCCCGCTCGAAGGCCCCGCTTTTGCACCCGGCCGCGTGGCGGTTATCAATTCCCTGGGCTCGATCGACGGCGTCGACGGCAATGCCTCGGACTGCCTGCACGTGGACGGCTCGTCCGGCGCGTGCGGATCGGGCAGCGGCGGCACAACCGCGTCCTTCATGGACAGCGATTCCCCGTCCGGCATCGTGGATGGCTCCAACACCACGTTCACGCTGTCCCAGACTCCCAGCCCCTCCACCAGCCTGGCGTTGTATCGCAACGGCATCCTGCAAAAGGTGACTCAGGATTTCACCATCGGCGGGAGTTCGGTGGCATTCGTCACCGCCAATACCCCGCAGCCGGGCGACACGTTGCTGGCTTCCTACCGGGTGGCGGGGGTCTCCGGAACGGGACAATCCAATCCATCGCCGCAGGTGCTGTGCAGCGGCACCGGCTCGTCCACCACGGGCGTTTCCATGACCAGCATCGGGGCCTGCTCCATTCCCTCCGGCCTGTTGCTCGCCGGCGACCGCGTGGAGATCCACTTCGACTTGGCGCACACCGGCGCCGCATCGGGGTTTACCTTCGAGGTGGATTGGGCCGCCACGCCGATCCTGAATCGCAGCGGCGCTACCTCGGACGCCCTGGTGTCGGGACGCGCCGAGGCGGCGATACTGGCCTCGGGGTCGCAACTCAGTTCGCAATCCTGGGGCACGGCGCTTCCGTTTGGCGCGAGCGTGGCGCCGTCGACGGATGCCTACGCTGCTGGAATTACGATTAATTTTCAGGGCAAGCTGGCACAGACGGGCGACACCCTCGCTCTGGCGAATTACACCGTAGTTCGCGTGCCGTAATTTAGCTCTTAGCTTTTGGCTCTTGGCTTTTGGCTCTTGGCGTTTGACTGGTGCCGGGCGCGGTCGACCGCCGAGCCAATAGCCAACAGCTAAAAGCCAATAGCTGATTTCCTACTGCGGAAATTTCTCGGGAGCTTTCGCCGCCTGCCAGCCTACGCCGCTCAAGCTTCTCAGGAACGCCGCCAGATCCTGCTTCTGCTGGTCCGATAAATGGAGCGGCCGGATGTTGGCATCCAGGTGCTGATTCGCAATGCCGCCCCTGTCATAAAACTCCACCACTTCTTCAAGCGTCTGCAAGCTCCCATCGTGCATGTAGGGCGCGGTATGCTCCACTTCGCGCAATGTAGGGATCTTGAAAGCTCCCCAATCGCGCGGTTCGTGCGTCACGGCGAAGCGTCCCACGTCCGGATCCGGCTTATCGGTGCCGATGCCTTCGTTGGCATAGGCATTGGACGTGAAGTTGGAGCCCAGATGGCAGCGGTCGCACGACGCCTTGTCAAAAAACACCGACATCCCTCGCACCTGTCCTGCGGTCATAGCGTTCGAGTCGCCGCCCTTGTAGCGATCATAAGGCGAATTACCGGAGACCACCGTTCGCTCGAAGCACGCGATGGCCATCGTGACGCGGCCGATGTCGACCGCCTCGCCGCCGAACGCCCTGCCGAACAGCGCACGGTATCCGGGGATGTCGCCGAGCGTCGCGACGATCGCCTGGTGGGTGTTTCCCATCTCGATGGGGCTCGTCATCGGAATCGCCGCCTGCTCTTCGAGCGTGGCGGCGCGGCCATCCCAGAACTGTGCCAGTGAGTAGGCACGATTCACAATGGTGGGCGCGCTGCGCGTCCCTTTCTGACCGCGAATTCCGCTCGACAACGCCGCGCCGTCGGTGAAGCCATGTTGCGGATCGTGGCACGACGCGCAGGAGACCGACCCATCGGCCGAGAGTCGCTGATCGAAGTAGAGATAGCGGCCTAGTTCGGCCTTCTCGGCGGAGTAGGGATTGCTCGCCGGCCAGACGAGCGGCGGCAGTCCCGCGGGAACCGCCGGAGCTTTGTCCGCGGCGAACGACAAAACCCCTAACGACAAAAAAAGAAAGGCCGGTAGCGCGCACGCCCCGGCCATAATCTTCTGCTTCACGCCCGCCCTTTACTTCGTGAGACCCTGCACGTAGATCCCGTGGTAAGCACCCACCGAAGCTTCCGTGCCGTTCACTTCCACGATGTGGCCCATGTGCTCGGACGCCGACGCCTTCGCATCCACACCGCCATCGCGCCGCGGATCGTGCTCCTCGGGCATCAACATATAAAGCTCACCCTTCTGCGTCAGCAATCCGATCGGCTGACCGTTCTGTACGCACTTCTGCCCGCAGGCGCGATGCTTTTCGCCATGCTTGCCGAGCTGCAAGTAGCACGAAAAATCGACAATCTCACCGACTACGGTGATCTCTTTGCCGGGCTGCGGCTTCTGGTCCACACCGGCCGCGGTTGTGGTGGCCGTCCAAGGCATCGACGGCTTCGTCCCGATGGTGGCCGCCGGTTTGTCCCACGTGCCCGTGCTCACCGTCATCTCGGGATGGAGAATCTTGCCGTCCTGCGCGGATAGGGCGAAGGCTGCGAGAACTGTAACCGATACTGCCAAGATCTTGAATTTCACGAATACCCTCCGTTCAGCAAGGTTATCACAACCGCCCCTCAGGGAGATCAAGGATGGGTTACAACGTGTACGGATTCACGCTCTGCGCGTGCCAATTCCTCTCGGGCGGCGGGCATGGTACGGGCCGCCACTTCCAGGTGCTGGACACCTTCGGCGCGAGTTCGCCGATCCTGTGCGAGAAACGAGCCCAACAAATAGTGCGCCTGCACACATGTCGAGTCCAGTTGCAATGCGGCGCGAGCTGCGGCGGTTCCTTCCACAAAGCGGTGCAGCATGTATTGAGCGTAGGCCACGTTGGTGAGGATCATCGAGGTCGGCCGGGAAATCTCGCTGGCGTGGGTCAGGTCCTCGATGCCTTCTTCGTAGCGTTTCAGAAAGATGTGCTGCGCCCCCAGGTTGACCCAGGCGGCGGCGTACTCGGGCGAAAGCTGGATGGCCTTCTCGAGCTGCTCAGCAGCCTTTTCGTGCTCACCCGCTTCGCTCAGTTTCTGGGCCGCCACGAACGCTTTGAATGCGCCCTTCGTCGGCGGATGCAGGAGTTCCTGCGCCGAAATCGAACCCGAGGCCGGCCGCGGCTCTTCGCGCACTGTCACTTGGATGTCGATGGGTTGCTGCTGACTGTGCACTACGATCAGTTCTTCGTGAATCGATTGATCGGTGGCGTCCCGAACAGTCAGGCGATATTCGCCATACGGCACATGTCGAAACTCGAACCCTCCGTCTCCACCGATCGGCACGGCAAAGGCATTCAGACCACCGTGCAAATTGTTCATTACTACCTGGCCGCGCAGGATTTCGGACGAGTGCACCTCGCCCTTTACCGAATCGGCCTCCGAAACCTGTCCCCAGGTGCTGCGACCAAGGCACAGCACCGCAACGGTTGCAACGAACCGTACGTGCTTGTTCGACACAAGTCACCTCCGTGATGTTTTTTATGATTTGTTACGTGGGAGCCGACAAAGACACTTCGCCGGCAGGCACAGCGGTACGTGGTCGATAGGACGGGGCGACTGGTTAACTTGAGGTATTACTCGATCGATTTGTTCTGGCGATGCAGTTCTTCCGCCAGAATGATGGCTTCAGCCAATTCGCGAATAGGACGGCGCAAACGACGGCTCTGGTTGCGCAGACGAAGATACGCCTCTTCTTCCGTGATGTTGTGGTTCTGCTGCAGGATTCCCTTGGCGCGCTCCATCAGTTTACGCGTTTCGAGCTCGCGCTTCATTTCCTGCGTTTCTTCCAGCAGCCGCGCGTTCTCTTCTTCCAGCAACGACTTGGAAATGGTGACGCCGAGTTGCTCGCCGATGAAGATCAGGGTGCTGATTTCTTCGCTGCTGTGGTCATGCGTGCCGCGGTGATGAACGTTGATCACGCCGATCAGCTCTCCGCCGCTGACAATCGGCACCGAGAGAAAAGCCTGATAGGTGTCTTCCACCAGCGTCTGGAATCGCTTGAATCGCGCGTCGCTAGCGGCATTCGAGGGCAGCGCGACGACCGACTTGTGCTCCGCCACCCATCCGGTGATTCCCTCACCGATCTTGATGCGTAGATTGCCTAGATCGTTGGCATGCGGTACTTGCGAGGCGCGTAGGACGATCTCATTGGAACTGTGGTCAATGAGGTAAACCAGACAGGCGTCGCAGTCCGATGCCTGAACGGTCAAACCAATTACTTCGCCCAACATCTCATCCATCGATAAGTTGGAGCTTACGATACTGCTTACGCGGTGGAATAACGAAACTTGGGATTCCGACATTACGCTGAGTGTCCTTGCCGCCATGTATTCACGGTATAGTTCGGAGGCCGTCCGAGTCCAATTGAATTTTTCTATTCAGACTATCACGACAGGTCTGTAATTGTGTGTTTACTGTGGTTTATCGGGTGGTGGAGGCTCGGTACCGGTACCGCCCTTGCGCTTTTGGACGGCCTGGCGCAGGAGGTATTCGATCTGTCCGTTGACGCTGCGCAATTCGTCCTGCGCCCAGGCTTCCAAGTCGGCCCAGAGCGCAGGATCGATGCGCATCAGAAAAGATTTACGTTCCGCCATGTCAAAGGTGTCAATGTTCGGCTGCCGGGCTACGCCACATGCATGTTACCGAGCCGTGGGGCAGACTTTAGTCTGCGGCGGGCTTCAGCCCGCCCTTCGGCGAACGCAGTTGAAAACCTGCGGCAGGCGGACTGAAGTCCTGGGTCCCCTCTGGGGCGGGCTAAAGCCATGGCTAAAGCCCGCCCCACCCGCTTTAGCTATATAGCGTCCCCGCGTTAATCACCGGGTGGACTTCCGATTCCCCGCACAGCACCACCATGAGGTTGCTCACCATGGCCGCCTTGCGCTCGTCGTCCAGTTGCACCACTTGCTTCTCGGCCAGATCGCGCAGCGCCATGTCCACCATGCTGACCGCGCCGTGCACAATCTTCTGCCGCGCTGCGATCACCGCTTCCGCCTGCTGGCGCCGCAACATCGCCTGGGCGATTTCCGGGGCGTACGCCAGGTGCGTAAGACGCGCTTCATCCACCGTCACACCGGCCTTCGCCAGCCGCTCCAGCAATTCCGTGCGCAGCGCCTTGGAAACTTCGTCCACGTTGGCGCGCAGCGTGCTCTCGTTGTCTTCGCCGTTGTCATAGGCGTAGAGACTCGCCAGGTGGCGCAGCGCCGACTCGCTCTGCGTCTGAATGTAAGTCTGGAAGTTCTCCACGTCGAACATCGCCATCGCAGTATCTTGCACGCGCCATACCACCACCGCGGCGATCTCCACCGGGTTACCGCGCTTGTCGTTCACCTTCAGTGCCGGGGAGTTGTAGGTACGCGCCCGCAGGGAGATTTTGTTGCGGCGAGGCCGGCTGCCCGTGGTGGTGGTTGCGCCCGCCGGCCTGGCGGCCGCCGCGGTCGCCGCGGTCGCCCCTGACTGCTGCGCACCGCCCAAATAAAACGGATTACCCCAGTGGAATCCGGCCGTCCTGACGGTGCCTTTATACGCGCCGAAGAGCACCAGTACGCGAGCCTCGTTCGGCTGTAGAGTGAAGAACCCCTTTATCAGGATCAGGAACGCCGGGAGCCCCAACAAGCTCAGCACCAGCGCCCATACCACCGGCTCATCGGCCTTGCCGGCGGCAATGGAGTAGATAAAGAGCCCGATATCGCCAAACAGCAAAATGAACAGAAGCGGCAACATGACCCAGCCGCTAGCCACGGTCACGACGCGTTCGCGGTTGCTCGAAACTTCCTGCGGTGTCATAAAGTCTTTTTCTCCGTGTTGCTATCGCGATGATATCACTTTGATATTCGCCGTCAATCGGGAACTTCCCCGCCCGACCGGTGTCCAAAGGCCATGCTCGAAATCTGCAATCTCACCAAGCGATTCCAAGGGATTACGGCGGTCGACAATGTCAGCTTTACCATCCGGCCGGGGGAAATCCTCGGCTACATCGGGCCGAACGGGGCGGGCAAAAGCACCACGGTGAAAATGATCGTGGGGCTACTCGAACCGAGCGACGGCCAGATTCTTTTCGACGGACGCAGCGTGGTCGACGACCTGCCTGCCTTCCAGCGACGACTCGGCTATGTGCCCGAGGAACCGAACCTCTATCCACACCTCTCAGGCCTGGAGTATTTGCAGCTGGTGGGACGCTTGCGCGGCCTCCAGCGTAAAGTGCTCGATCCCAAAAGCGAGGAATTCCTGCGCGTCTTCTCGCTATGGGACGACCGGCACTGCGCGCTGTCGTCCTACTCGAAGGGCATGCGCCAGAAAGTGCTGCTCTCCGCCGGACTGCTGCACAATCCCGACCTGCTGATCCTGGACGAGCCGCTCTCCGGCCTCGACGTGACCACCGCGCTGGTGTTGCGCGAGCTGCTGCAGAACCTCTCGGCGCAGGGAAAAATGATCTTCTACTGCTCGCATGTGCTGGAGGTGCTCGAGAAGGTCTGCTCCAGCGTGCTGATTCTTTCCAAGGGACGGGTAGTGGCGCACGACACCCTCGACCGCCTGCGTGAGATGATGCACCAGCCGTCGCTCGAAGGCATCTTCGCGCAGCTCACGCGCGACGAGAATCACCCGGCGGTGGCCAACCGGATTGTGGAGGCGATGCGCATATGAAATCGCTGGCGGAGACCCACGGAATCAAGTTCGAGCTGGTGCGCCATTTCCTGGCGCGTATGCTCGACGGCGAGTGGTCCTCCACGCCCGGCCAATGGCGAAACGTGGTGGTGGGCGCTTTCGCGATGTTGGTGCCCGCAGGCCTGCTGATTATGCGTGAGGGTGCGCTCAAGCTCGACGGCACGCCGGCCAACAGGTACCGCACTCTCGAACTGCTGGACAACGCGGCGCCGTTTCGCGCGGCGGCCATCGCCGACCACCTGGCGCTGCTCACGCTGGTGCTGGCGGTGACGGGACTGCTCGCGCTCATCCAGTGGCAATCGTTTTTCCCGGGACGCCGCGACTATATCTCGCTCGCCGGCTTGCCCATCCGCTCGCGGCAGATATTCGCGGCGCGCTTCGGCACGGTGATGCTGTTCTCCGTCGCGTTGGTGGTGGCGATGAATCTGCTCCCCACACTGATCGCGCCGTTTGAATTCGGCGGACGATGGCAACAGAACGCGTCGTACTGGGCGAATGCCGGCGCGCTCGGCGCGGCATCGGGACTAGGCTGCTTCTTCCTGCTGTTCGCCATGGTCGGACTGCAGGGCGTGCTGTGGAACGCGCTGCCGGCGCGTTGGTTCGCGCGCGCTTCGGTCTACGTGCAAGGGCTGCTCGTCGGCGTCCTGTTCTTCGTGGCGCTCTACAGCTGGAATATCCGCGACTGGAACGAGCAGATGATCGCGCGCCTGCCGGAGTTCGCGGCGTGGGCTCCGCCGATCTGGTTCCTGGGCCTACACGAGCACCTTCTGGGCGAACCCGACCCGTTCTACGCAACGATGGCGGCGCGCGCGTGGCTGGCACTGGCCGCGGCCGCGGCGGCGATGGTGCTCTCCTACCTGGTGAGCTATCGGCGATATCGCCAGCTGCTGGTGGAATCGCCGGTGCACATCGAGATCCCCCGTCAGCACGACTGGAGTTTGCTCCGCCTGATCGCGCGCCAGCCGCAGCAGGAGGCCGTGATGCAGTTCATGGCCAAGACGCTGGCGCGCAGCCGCGCCAACCGGACTATCTGGCTGGCGTATATCGGCTCGGCCATCGCGCTCATGCTGAACAGCTCGCTCATCGATGGCACGTACCTCGCGCGCCACGGCGGCGGCTTCGGCAAGGCGTTGAAGTTCGCCGTGGTGTACTGGCCGCTGGGGATGTCGGTGGTGCTGATACCCGGGATGCGCCACGTTCTGCGGCTGCCCGCCGAACTGCCGGCCAACTGGATTTTCCGCCTCACCGAAACGCAGGGCCGCAAGCAGTGGATGCAAGCAGTAGAGCGATTCGTCATCTGCTACGCGGTGCTGCCCATCTACGCCGTGATGTTTCCCGTGGCGGTGAGAACCGCCGGGTGGGGCTTCGCTCTCCGCATGACGTCGCTGCAGGTAATCGTCTCGCTAACTTTGTTCGAGCTACTGTTCTATGGTTGGCAGCAACTGCCGTTCACGTGTTCCTACGTGCCAGGTAAACGGCCGATGGTCGCAATCGTGGCGTCGTACCTGATGGCACTGTGCGCCCTCGTACCCATTCTGAGCGTCTGGATTGGAGCGTCCGCGCAGTTCCCTCCCCTGTTCGTCATCTATGGCGCCTGTTTCGCCGGCATCTGGATTTGGGCACGCAAGAGGCGGCTCGATGGATGGGGCGACGATCGCCTGCTCTATGAGGAACTGCCCGAGGGCGTCCCCGATCTCGGCATCGCGCAAATGGGATGGCATGGCGCGACCGAGAGGACCCTGCAGCCACCGAAGGCCGAGGGCCGCCCCGTCAGGCTCGACATGCCCAGCTTCGGAGTCCCAGTCGCGCGGGAAGTGCGATCGTCCAGCGGAATGTCGGTTTGGCTCGGCACGTTCTGGCAGGATGTGCGCTTCGCCGCGCGGCAGTTGTGGCGCAATCCTGGCTTCAGTGCCATTGCCGCGGTGACCGTCGCTCTCGGCATCGGCGCCACCACGTCGATCTACAGCATGATGGATTCGGTCATCTGGCAGCCGATCCCCATACCGCACACGGAAAAGTTGGCAATGGTGGTGCAAGCGGTCCCCGGGCAATCGTTGTTTTGGGCGCACTCTGCGCCGGCCGACATCGAAAGCATCCGGCGTAACGATACCTACCTCGAAAGCCTGGCGAGCTGGCAGCAGACTGAGGTCAACGTAGTGGATGCCGGCGGCGAGGCGCTTCGCACGGGAGCAATCCGGGCCACGACCAATTTGATGACTGTGGCGGGCGTGCAACCGGCGATCGGCCGCAGTTTCCTTACGAGCGAAGATCAGCCGGGGCATGAGCGCGAAGCAATTCTGAGCGACTCGCTGTGGCGCAGCCATTTCGGCGGCGATCCGGGATTGGTGGGCCGCACCATTCGCCTCGACGATCGGAACTACACAGTAGTCGGAATCATGCCGCCAGGCTTCTACTTCCCGCGGCCATCCGGGCAGTTGTGGATTCCACTGACGCTCGCACCGGAAGAGCGGACTTCGCGGTCGGCGCAACTGGTGGACTCCGCGGGAAGGCTCGCGCCGGGACACACACTGGCGCAGTTTACAGCAGAACTGAACGGCATCGCTTCGCGGCTCGAACAACAATACCCGAAGACTAACGCCCATCGCCATTTCGAGGCGTGGAGCGCACAGCGGTATCTTGTGGGCACGCTGGTGCCGATCTACTCGGCGATGCTGCTGGGCGCGTCGCTTTTCGTGCTGCTGATCGCCTGCGTGAATGTGGCGAACCTGCAGTTTGCGCGCGCCACCAGCCGCTGGCGTGAGATGGCGGTTCGTACCGCACTGGGCGCACGGCGCAGCCGGCTGGTGCGGCAACTGATCACCGAGAGCACCGCTTTGGCACTCGCCGGGGCGGCGTTGGGACTGCTGCTCGCCAAGTGGGGCCTGGCGATGTTGCAGGCCCACGTGCCTGCGGAGCTGGTGCGCTACGCTCCGGGACTCGCGCACATCGGTTTGCACCGGCACGCGCTGGTCTTCACACTGGTGGCGGCGCTGGGCAGCGGAATTCTCGCGGGCCTAATGCCGGCGTGGCGCAGCTCGCGCGCGAACCTCGCGGTGGGACCGGCAGGACCGGGGCGGCATCGCTTACGCTCGATTCTGGTGGGCGGTGAAGTGGCGCTGGCGGTGGTGCTGCTGGTGGGTGCGGGACTGATGGTGCGCGGCTTCCAGTCGCTGGTCAGTTCCAGCACCAGGCTCGAACCCTCCACGATGCTCACACTGCACCTGTCGCTGGCGGAAACACGCGATCCGGCGCCCTACTACCGCCAAGTGCTCGATCGCATCTCTGTGTTGCCCGGTGTGCGGTCGGCAGTGGCGGTGACTGCGCTGCCGTACAGCCGGCATGGTGGCGCATCGCCTGTGACTATCGAGGGGCAGCCCGCGGAGCCGGGTAAGCAGCCTACCGCCTGGATACAGAGCGTGACCGCCGGAGCGTTTCAGACCCTGCGCATTTCACTGCGCGCAGGACGGATGCCTGCCGACAGCGACACGGCCACCGCACCGCGGATCGCCGTGGTGAGCGAAAGCATGGCGCGGCGATGGTGGCCGGACGGAACGGCCATCGGCAAGAGACTGCGAATGGGCGACGGTGCGTGGACGCAGATTGTCGGAGTGGTCAGCGATATCGAGCACAGCCTGATCGACCGCAGCCTCGCACCCACCGTCTATCTGCCCTTTGCGCAGTCGCCCGAACGCTACATGGACATCGCCATTCGCACCGCCGGCGACGCGCATGCGCTCGCACCGGCGGTCCGCGCTACGGTGCGCGCAGTCGACCGCGAGCAGCCGATCACGAACCTGAATACCATGTCCAACCTGATCGAGCAGGAAGCATTCGTGCTCGCGTACATGGCGGCATTGATGGGAGTGTTCGGCGTGCTGGCACTAGCGTTATCGTCGGTGGGAGTCTACGGCGTGATGGCCTATGTGGTATCGGACCAGACGCACGAAATCGGCATCCGGATGGCGCTCGGCGCACCCCGTGGGACGGTGCTCGCGATGCTGTTCCGTCGCGGCATGTGGACGGCGCTCGTTGGGCTGGTGGTCGGACTGATTCCTGCGTACGGGCTGGCTCGCCTGATGCGCGCGGTGGTCTTCGGCGTGAACTCGGTTGGTACGCCGGTGCTGGTGGGAATACCGTTGGTGCTGGCTACCGCTGCGGCTGTGGCGATCTACATTCCGGCGCTGCGGGCGCTGAAGATCGATCCCATGGCGGCGCTGCGGAGGGAGTGAGGGGGCTGCGCCGCTTGCCTTCAGCTGTCAGCTCTCAGCTCTCAGCTGGTGAAGTGTGGGGCCGCCCAATAGGCGTTAAGTTAAGCCATGCCGATCACCGTCTAAGCCGTAAGAAGAGGTCCGTCGACCCTGTGGTCCTTCTGAAGCCGGGCTCGTCAGCAGGTCGATGAGGAATGGGTGGGACTACAGGTCGGTTGCCATGCTGCCCGTCGAAGAAGCCTACCATTAGCCGTATGCCCATAAAGGTACGCGAGGTGATCCGTTCGCTCGAAAAACATGGGTGGGTGGAGATGCGATCTCGGGGCAGCCTCGCCACTTCAAGCATCCCGACGGCGCCTTCGTGATTACAGTGCCCGGTAACGACGGGAAGGAGCTCGCACCAGGCACCTTAAACGTTATACTCAGAAAGGCGGGGCTGAAATGATCGCGAGACGGTATCCGATCGTCATCGAACAGACAGGCACGGGCTTCTCCGCGTATTCACCGGATGTCTTGGGATGCGCGGCCGTCGGCGACAGCGAAGAAGAGACGCGCCGGAACTTTCAAGATGCCCTGGTTGCGCATTTTGAGGCCATGCGCGAAGTCGGTGAGCCGATCCCGGAACCACGCACTTCTGTCGACTACGTGGAAGTGGCGGCATAATCACTCCGAGTTTTTCGGGTCATCGAACGGACTGGGCAGATCTGCAAATTATGCAGTTTGGCGATTAGGCCAAACTGCCTGATTCCAAATCGCTTACGCTAAATTTTGTACAAGCAGATTTGGGCCGGCTTAAGACGACTATACGGACAAGTGGATTCGCGACCTCGGAGCCCTAAACGCGTGCCGGTTTACGCGCCGCGAGACTCGAGTTGCAATAGCCACCCATCAAAATGCGGGCACTCCTGCCGAATGCAGCTTAGCCCTATCTCAAGGGCTGCCAGCGAGCCCAAGAGTGGCTTCTGGTAACCCGGGACGAGATGTTCGACGCGTTTCGACGGCGCCGTGACCGGCGAATCATTGATATCTTCCGGTGTTGGAAATTGATCTCTAATTGCTTTGAAATCGGCTTCCAAGGCAGGGCGCCCGATACCTCGGCTGAAACCTGCACAGTCACTGAAAAGCAATGCCTCGAATTCATGCAGGATGACAAATGGCACGAATCGACGAGGGTTAAACCGCTTGCCCATTTCCAAGCTAACGTCAGCTAGTAGCGCACCTTCCACGGACAATGCCTTCTCTCCGCTCTTCAGCTTCGCAGCGTTTTTTCGCCCAGGCCAAGCCCCTTCGCCTTCCTGAGGCAACCCATAGAAGTCAACCATTGTCGTTGCAATACAGGTAGGGTCTTCCTTTAAGTGATTGATGATGTCCTTCCTTACGGACGGCCACGGCCGAATCCCGCCGCGCCGCTGGCGTAGACGAGCATTGCCCACGATTCGGGCACTGACCTCATGGTAGCCTCTCGCCAGCAAATAATCCCGAAGAATCTCATTAACAAAGTCTTCCTCGGTTTGACCCTCTAAGTGAATCAACAGGCGCGCCATCGTCTTCAGTCCCGAACGGGACGCCCCCCAAGCTCGTTCTTCTCCCAGAGTTGGCCGAGGCTGTACTCCTCCAACCACGCAGCCAGTTGCGCTGAATCGGGGCGTGTGATCTCTGTTCCGCCTTCGACGCGGTTAGCGACCAACACATCTTCTGGCTGAAAATGATCCAACAGAAGAGATGACTGGCTTGAGACGATCACCTGGGTGTCCGTAGAAGCCTGCCGGATGAGGGAGGCAAGCATGCCTATCGCATAGGGATGCAAACCCAACTCCGGCTCATCCACTAGGATCGCAGACGGTCGATAGTTCTCTGGCTGGAGGAAGAGGGTGGCTAGAACAACAAAACGGAGGGTACCGTCGGAAAGTGACGACGCATCGAAGTACTGATCAGAGCTCCGGTGGCGCCACTCCAGCTTGATGTCGTCCTGCTTGAGTTTGAGCGGCCTCAGGCGGAAATCGTCGAAAAAAGGAGCTACTCGCTGTATCGTCCGACGAATCAGGCCGTACGATTCCGGATGTTTTTCATGTAAGTAGTACAGAAAGGCTGCCAGATTTGATCCGTCCGAACGCAAAAACTCATTGTCGTCCACCTTCGCCGTTTTGCGCATCGGCGATGAGGAACTCGTGTCATGGACGTGATACAGCCGCCAGCCTCCCAGGCGATCACGAACCCATTTAGCGGTGCCGTCAAGGTCGGGGTTGCTAATACCCGATTCAAGTCGACGTTGCCTTGGGGAAATCGCCGTGGAGTACGGTCTTGGGTAGACTTTATTCCAGTAGAAAGCGGTCTCTTCGGATGGAAAAAGACTGTCATCGTCGGTCGGAGCAAGCTTGAGTTCGTACTGGTTAACTTGGCCGACAAAGGAAAGGTAGAACGAAATCTCCTTTGTCGTTTTGGAACCGAAATGCAGTATCCTCTCGGCACCCCCTGCCGCAGTGACGTAATCCTGCAGCCGCCCTTCTCGAATTGCGTGGAGAAAAGAAAATGCGCCAATAAAGTTCGACTTCCCCGAGCCGTTTGGGCCAATTATGATGTTGATCGGCCTGAGCTCCAATTTCTCTAGCGACGCAATGCTCTTGAAGCCTTTAATCGTGACATAATCTAGTGCATTCGACGGCATGGGACTCAGCAAACCCCTTTGCGGTTGTTCAGGCCAACGGAACCATCGGCCTGACGCAGGGCAGAGCGTTCTTCGAGAACCTGTGGTTGCGATCCATTTTCGGATGACTGCAGATCGAAAGAAGGCACTTCCCCTATCATACCGTCGCGGCCTCGATGATCACCTTCGATGTTCACTTGGCCGTAAAGCGCCCGTCGCTTTCATGCGGCAGACGATGATCCCACCTTACACCACAGCAACCGGAGGCGGCCAAAGACGATTCGGCAGGCGGGGATCGTACACGACCTCACCGCCCCTCGGATCAAATTGATCCAAATCGTTATGGCCGTTATTGAAGGAAAAGGAGTTACCGAAAGCGACGGATCATTTTGATCCAAGCCACCCGCACGGCACCTCTTCACCCGTCTTGTCGGCCGCGGAACGGCTAAACCGAAGCGGAGCAAAGCAAGCTTCTGCCGTAGCACGCACACTCGGAAAGAAGCCCCTCATGCGCCGGTTTGCTGGGCCATCAGCGGCAGACGAGCTAAGCGCCCGCGACGCTGGATAGTCTAACCCGAAGATGGAGCGCCGCCCTCGTCACAACCATCATCAGGAATCCGTGGATGGCCCACCACGGCGAAATTAGTCGCCCTTACGGCAGACGTGCGGGAGCCAGCGCCATGATGAACTTCGCGCGCTCGGAGGCGTCGCCCGATCGATCCTCAGCCAGCCCAGCACCCGCGAAGCGGCGGTAATTCGTCCCCTCGACAAACTCGACCGATTGCGGCGCACCGGGAATGCGCGCGCCGAACCAGTGCGGGTCCTCGCGCTGCGCCCAAGTCACGAGCGCGCGCACCGTATCGTTCGCGTAGAGCGTCGCCATGGTGTGCGACTTCTGGTCGACGTACATGGTGATCGCACGCCAGTCGAACGGCCGATAGGGCAAGCTCGCGGGCAGCGCGGCGACGGCGTTGTTTCCGACGACAGGCAGCGTGTACACGTAGTCGTTCGGACGCATGGGCTGGTGGCAGCCCGTGCATTCGTTGACGAAGCTGGCATCCTGGCCGTACGGCTTCAGATCGAGCCCGCGCCATCGGCCATAGCCCCATCCCTGCGAACTCTTGTAACGTGCCGCATCCTTCACCATGAGCTCCACCTGAATGAACTTACCCGGGCGGACGAGACCATCCGGGCCGGTCTCCTGCTGCCATGCGATCTTGGCGAAGCGCGACCCATCCGGCCAGGGCGACACATTGCCGGAGCGCGCCGCCGTCATGGCGATTTCGTTCCCCAGGATGAACCGAAACGTGCCGTTGTCGCCGCGATCGGTGGTGCTTAGCAGCTTCCAACTCTCGAACGAAGGGTCGAACGGCAGTCCGTTGAATTCCGCCGGCACCGCGCTCAGTGCCGCCGTTTGCCCGGCACCCGCATCGCCACTGCCGGCTGGCGGAGCTGGCGTCCAAGGGTTGAGATAATTCTTCAGCGTTGCGAGTTCCTCAGGCGTCACCTTCGCGTCGGGATGGAGCTTGAGAAAATCCGGCAGCGGCATCGCGCCGAGCTGAATCATGCTGACCGCTTCATAGAGTCTGGCCTTCTGCGCCGTGGCGGGCGCCGCGCCGATGGTCGAAAAGTTCAGGTGCTGGCGCGCCGTCAGAATGTCGGAACGCACCAGCCAATAGACCGGCACCACCTCGTCGAACCACGACAGCCGCCGCCGGTCGGAGTGGCAACTGTAGCAGCTCTTGTCGAGGATACGGCGGATTTCCGGCGGGGCCTGGATCTCCGAGGCCGCCGGCTTCTCCGGAATGCCGGGCCGCGCTATCTGGAGAACTGCGAAGGCAATTACGCCAACAATGATTAGTGTCTTTATAGCTCTCAAACCATGTAGATGTTTGCGGCGCGGAATCGGCGGCAGAAGTTTATGTAAAATCGATCATGCCGTCGACCCTTTTGATGACTCTGCCGGCGCGGTACTACACCGATCCCGCGATCTTCCACTCGGAGCTGGAGCGCCTCTACTTCGGCCGCTGGATTTGCGTGGGGCGAACCGAGCGCGTCCCCAACGCGGGCGACTATTTCCTAGTCGAGCTGGCGGGCGAAAGCGTCATCGTGACGCGTTCGAACGATGGGGCCATCCGTGCGTTTTTCAACGTTTGCCGGCATCGCGGCGCGCGCATGTGCACGGTCTCCGAAGGCTCGCTCGAAGGGCGTATACACTGCCCGTATCACGGCTGGACGTATGGGCTCGATGGCGCGTTGATCGGCGCGCCGCATATGGAGCAGCCGGGATTCTCACGCGCCGACTATCCGCTGAAAACCGTCGCCATCGACACCTGGGACGGCCACATCTTCCTCAACTTCTCCGCGGAACCGCGGCCGCTCGCGGCGCAACTCGGCGAACTGCCCGAGCGATTCGCCGCGTGGCGCATGGGCGAACTGCACCTGCACCGCCGCATCGTCTACGACGTGAAGGCCAACTGGAAGCTCATCGTGGCGAACTACAACGAGTGCCTGCACTGCCCGCTGGTGCATCCCACTCTGAACAAGCTCACCGACTATCTGGGCGCCGATAACGAGCCGCCCAACGGCGATTACATCGGCGGCGCCATGGGCTTCCGCGGTGGCGCCGAGACCATGAGCTTCGGCGGGGTGCGGCGGCGAGCCTACCTGCCCGGCCTCAGCCAAGAGCAGCAGAAGATGGTCAACTATTACGCCATCTACCCCAACCTGCTGCTCAGCCTTCATCCCGACTACATGATGGTCCATACGCTCTGGCCCAAGGCGCCGGACCGCACGGAGATCGTCTGCGAGTGGCACTTCCATCCCGACGAAATGGCCAAGTCCAATTTCGAAGGCGACGACGCGGTGGAATTCTGGGACCAGGCAAATCGCGAAGATTGGGGGATTTCCGAGCTCTCGCAACTAGCCTGAATTTTCGCGGCAAGTAGTCAACTAACATTTTGGGCTCGGCCTACCGGAAGTTCAAGACCAGCCGTCGTCCGTCCCACCAGGGGATCGGCGTTGCCCCCTGGCCGAAGTTGGCC
>Ga0182030_10008888_pt1 | contig 20678 bp, 20 predicted proteins | sample 812S3MmetaG_FD_121299 | JGI IMG/M metagenome (GOLD analysis project Ga0182030, IMG submission 121299) | Permafrost microbial communities from Stordalen Mire, Sweden - 812S3M metaG (Illumina Assembly) | ecosystem: Environmental > Terrestrial > Soil > Wetlands > Permafrost | place: Sweden... | reverse complement strand
ATTTAGTTTTAGTATTCTTAGAATATGTTTATCTAGTACATAGGTTTTATATCTAATAACTTAAAGGTGAGCTAAACTAGACTTCTTTTCTTTAATTATTTTATAAGACGTCTTTTAGTCTTTTCATTAAACTAGAATTCGATTCGCTATATAGGCTGCTGTAATGTTAATTTTAGACCATAAGTTAGCAGATAGGTTTACTCCTATGCAAATACATCTAACCTTTTAAATAATAACCTTTCCAGCAGATTCTACCTTACCATTCTAATTAGATATATATAATACAATATATTCTACTACTATATCTTTAATCTTTATAAAATTGTTAAATCTATTTCCCATACTTTATTTGCTGTCTAACATAATCACAATAACTTCGAATCCTATTTTCTTCAGCCTATTTATCACTATTTTAAAAAAATCAATATTTTAGTCTTTTGTTTGATAAGATCTAATAATATAAAAATCTAAATTTATATATATAATATAGCTTAGTTATCTATAACCATTATACCCTCGATTTATATTAATTAAATTATAGTTAATATAAACGAATGATCTTCCATTTCCATCATTCTTATAATCTTATAGTCTTAATATAATCCTTTATATTTTTACAAGATTATAGATCTTATATTTAATAGTTTTAGATACTAGTTTATTTCCTTTAATTTTTATCTCTATTATATATTCTTTGATTTTGGTAATAATCTTAGGGTTTAGGTAATCTATAATCTTATATAGTTTCTTAACTAATTATTTACTTTCTTTAGATATATAACTAATTGTGAAACACACCAAATTTGCAGTTTTTTACAGAACCTAGTAGTTACCAACACAAGTTAGTTTACAAAAAAGTAATTTATTATTATTTTCTAGTTAATTTAGTATATAGATAATCTAATAAACATCCTTTACACTCAAAATATCCAAAAAAATAATATTGATTAAAAATCCTGAAATCAGAACTATATTTATTATAGTAATAGTTTGTATACCCTCAATAGTATCAACTATTAGTTTAATAGTACTATATACTTCTATTCTATTATTTTTAATACCGACATTAATATCTAATTTATTCCAGTTTATATTTCTTATTTTAGTAAATTTACTTTGTTTTATGTTATTTACTATATTTGTATTTGAGATATTATCAATAATTTAGTAGTTATATAAATAAAAATCTTGGCTTACTATAAACACACTTCTAAAACTGATTTTTACTAATAAAATATATTTTAATAAAATAAATATACTTAGTCTTTCTGCTAAGATTTTGGCTTTATTATTTTTTACTATTATAGTTATTTTAGCAACTGGTTTTAAAATTAAGGCCACGTTTAAAGTTAATTATTACCTGCTAAAGTCATATTTTAACATATAAACAATAAATTACTTAAATCCTATACTAAAGATTTTTGTAAGATTATTATTAATTGATCTAAATATTTCTGGTTTTTCTTTCTATTTAGCTAAATATACTAAAAGATTAAAATAAGAGTATTTTGTTATCTTTCTTCGTTTGCTAGTATTGTACCCATAACTTTCACCATATATACATTTTTGCTATAGTTCTTTGTCACTGAGTTAGTCTAGGCAAGATTCTCTAGAACTATTCGTTTTCTGAGTATTTCCTTTAAGTATTATAACAAAAGAACCTATATTTAGACTTTTTCTTAATACTTTAGTTCAACGATAGTAGTTTCTAAAGTCTTCAATAAGGTTGTATATAAAAGACAGGGCTAGTTTAGTTCTAACTTTCTTATTCAATGAGATTGCAAGATTGGTACTATAGACACTATCGATTTAGATGATAGCTTTAATAAAGTCATATTAAACACTATTCTTTCTACTAACTTATAAAATTCTGAGATCAATATATAAAAGGTAAGTTTCTTTCTATATTTCTAGCCATTTTTCTATAAATTAAATTTTAGATTAGAATTTTATTAAGTTATATCATTGGCCTAGTTCTATTTTGCATACTCTATTAGTTAAAGCTGTACGCTTCTTGAGTTTTTGAAGCCTTTGGTAGTTTAATATATACTTTATAATATATATAGTGTATTTTATACTAATAGATTTACTGATATAATATTAAGCATTAGCTAATAGCAAGGCTTCAGCTTTATAGTCTGCTAATTCCATCTTATACAGTTCCATCATAAATTTGTATTACTTTTTTTAAATAATAATTAAAGTCATCAAATCTACTGCTTTAGTTTCTTAAATTAAAAATCAGTCAAATTAATCTTATATTATAAACTCTATAAACAAATCTAGGTTCATAAGATCCCAAATCAGATTTGAACCTACAAAATACCAATTCTTAATAACCCAAATCCAATCAAACCAATTAACTAATCCAGTAAAAATAACAGATTTAATAAAAATCTTTAAAGTCAATATTTTTCTAAACTAAAATAACTTAAAAATAAATATAAATTTAGTAAAAAAAAAGATAATTTTGATTTAAATCAGTATTTAACATAAAATTATCACCAGACTCATAACTATTAGATTTCATACAAATACATAAAAAAAAAGCTTAGTTTAAATAAATAAGACTTAATTAAAGATCTCTTAAAAAGTAAACCTCACTATAAGTACTATAAAAGTAACTTTTTAACTAATAGCTATACAAGTCTTTACAAGAAGCCTAAGTAGCAAAGAAGTCTATATAGCAAATCACCACTTATACAGCAAGTAAAATATAGCTAAATTATATGTAAAAAAGGAGTGTAATACTTGCAAAGCGAGTAATCCTTGTACAGCTGATGAGCACAGGTAATAAGTCCAACATAAATAGTAATTTTGTTGTATTATATATGTATATTCAATTCTATTGTTCTATTGATTTTTTTGGTATTGTGGCCCGTGCGCACGTAATTCTGACAACCACTGTTGGTAATGCCTCTGGTCATTTTGAAGGGTTTCATTGACTTGTCTCGCAGACCTCTCACCCCGGGACGACACAACCAAAGCCGGCAGAGTCAGATCACAGGTAACTTGGCCAGGGCCAAATCTCTGGCAAAGACAAAGTAGCACCCGCTCTTCTCTTGAATACATTTTAAGGCTATCTATGATTTGGAGTGTCTCTGAGTTTATGACGCCCGGGTCTGGCGTTGTGTGAGCTATTAGCGTTACTAGCTTTGGGAGATTCAAGATACAGTTAAAGCTATAGAGATATTGTCTATATTTCGTTTGATCTTCTGAACTCCCAAAACACTCAAGAATAAGAATGCGGAACTTATCTAACAAAAATTTATAGAGGTTAGAAAATGTGTACTGGCAGCCCAGAGCCATCCCAATCAATTGAGCTGCCTTGGAGAATGCCAACACCGACGCGCTGGAACCCCGTCTCATTCTCGGCGTTTGACTTGGGGGCTACGAGCAGAACGTAGTGCCTTTGCGTACTCTCATCAATCTGGCTACGTAGCTTCTCCCACCCGACAACCACGCACTTCACCTGTCGGTCTCTAGGTGGAACTCGCTCGTCATACACAACATACCCTATGCCCAGGGGTTTATGGAAGTTCCGCGCGACGCCACGCAGGTCGTTCCTGCGGCCTACCTCACTAGTATGCCAGGCCGAGGTGGACGCTTTCCGAGGATCCCAAGGAGAGCGAATCTCGTCCTCCCACTGCATACCATCGAAAGGCGGATCCACAAAGGCGATGTTCCCCTTGTGCGCCATCCAGGACCACGATGGCACGTGGAATTTCTGTTGCTTCGGAAAATCGATCTTGCTCATCGCGGCATCTTGGTCTCTCCGCCACAGAAGACTCCGTTGGAAGTAGACCTGAAAGACGCCGTAGCCCCCTTCGGTTTCAAATGCGTAGATAAGCCGTTGCTCCAAGCCAGCGATTGCGAGCGGACGGTCGTAGTCGTGTGAGAACTCAAGCCTCGAATATTGCTTGTACAACAACTCAAAGATCCGGATGCGGCCGCCTTTGGTGGATGTGGTAGCGATTTTAGGGAACTTGGGATCTCCTAGGAAGGCCGCTTGGTGACTGGAAAAGCGTTAGTAAAATAGACCTTCAGCAGCTAGCTCGGCTCATTGTAGCACCAACTTCTTCATCTTTGTCAATGTTTCACAACGAACACCCTCTCCACATTCCCAATAGGTCTGCATGTGCGCAAAGTAGATTGTCCGCCGCGCCAATGCTCGCTCTTGCAGAACCCATCCTCGTTTATTCAGTGAGCCTTCAATGATGTCGTGCTGGAAGTCATCGATGGCCTCACAGACATAGAGCGGATCCTTGGAACGAGTTTCGAACATTGCAAACTCCCGCTCCTGTCGAGTGCCCAAAAACCCGTCGGAGGTGCCTGTCGCACGACTCGCGGCAATCACGCAGTACGCCAACCGGAAGACAGTTTCCATATATTTGGCCTCATCCTGAAAATCACCACCCTCACCCTGTATGATGCAAAGAGAGTCGATCCAAATATATTGGACGCCTAGCTGCCGCGTGACCTCAATCGCGTCTCGGAACGTCTTGGGGAGCTTCTCGATGTCGATTTCCGCCTTATAGTCCTCGATATTCTTGACAGTGGTAACAAAATGGTCGTGGATTTTCGCATCTCCCCATGGATGCGATAGGGCGATGTACCTGAATTTACGTTTCTCGTCTGCCGTCATTCCGTCTTGCCTTGTCTCGTAGAGTCGTAGAGTTGTTGAAGCTACCCCTTTGCCCACGTCAATAAGCCTAGTAGGTACTCTGGTGATGGGGCCTAGCGTGTCATCAGGGGCGCAATTGGGGTGATTATTGTCGCAGTCCCCCATCCAGAGGTGGAGAAACTTGAAGTATGGGTCGCTTCCGATTCGGGGCAGCCTTGGAATCCCGATCCGAATGTTCTGTGGCGAATTGCCCCGTCCTAGCCCGCGTTCTACTTCCGTGAATTAGGAGATTCAAGTATCATTTTTATTTTATATTTTTTTCAACAAAAAAGGGAAAGAAAAGAAGTCAGAATACGTACCATAATTGTTACTGAGAAGAACGAGAGACGTCTCCGTACTGTTGCCAGCCCCGTTGACTACTAGCTCTGCTCCAACCTTGCGCACATGGAGCACAGTAGACGAAATCCGTGCCTTATTTGCAGTATTGAGGAGTAGTCTGCAAAAATCGCAAATAGGCGACGTCGTCTTTAATTCCATCAACGTGTATTTCATTTCAATGCTGTTATGCCAAAAGTTTAAGTAGCGACAGCGTCCGCATAATTTTGGGGGTTGACGAGGGAAGAGACTGGACAAGTCGATTGCGTCGTGGCTAAGCACATTTTGAGCAAAGGAGCGATCTTCTGGGAATTCCCAGATTTCGTCAAACTACAGCAGTTTAGTAGTTATATAGAACAAATACATAATCGACGAACATACAGGCTGCGGGAACGTGTAACTGTCAGCAGTGGGCACAAATTTTGCGCAATCAGTACAGTCATTGGGAGGATACACTCGCACTTACCAGCTAATCGCGAAGAATGTTAAGAAGATGAGTTTTTATTCGGTAGTTTCACTTACGTGCTGCAGGGTAGCGTTAGCACGAATTCATTCCCCCGTGAACATAATATAATGTACTCTCTATTACAGACGAAGGTTCTCTAGTTAGCTGTGCTTATTTGTACCCCTTTTGCTGCTTGAACCTACATACTATTAGATGGGTTAGTAGGCGGTGTGTTGGGTATATACTAGTGAGCACTCACTGTCTTTGAAGCCAAAGAGATAACCTAGTCAGCCACCATAGCCGGATGTTTTCGTAAATAGTGCACTTACATTCTGGACGTGAGGAAATCCGTGTCAGTTCTTCTCAGGCTAGCTAATAGGGACTGAGTGTTGGTGACGACTAAACGTAACTCACTTTTGGATCTCGAGACGTCGGAATCTCAAGTCTTTGTCCCGAGGTGGGAGCGGTAGCGAGCACGTCGTCATGAGTCACTTTTCGAAGCACATGCGGTATCTGTAGGCGCCTTCCTGAAAATACGTACGCAGAATCCCGATTTGCATTTTGGAAAATCTTTTGCATTTCCGCATGAAGATCATCGGCGTATATGCGACCTCTTTCTGACAGGTCCACCACGAGGAGTTTATCTTGCACCAGAGTGAGAAGGTCTTCGATCATAGGACTAGACTGCCCGCTGTTTTCCTGCTTTTGTTCCTGGATCATGTGCTCCATCCAACTGGAAACATATTCGCTGACGTGGGCACTTGTTGGGGGATATCCGTCTGTGGCGAAGTAGAGACTATCCCTTTTGGGAGCTTCGATTGATGCCTCATTTTCCCAAAAAGCAACCAGCCCTTTCTGTCCATACAAAAGCCAGATGACGGATTCGAAGATGATGCAACCCATAGACCAAGTGTCGTATCGCCGACTCCTGCCTTTCTCCTTGTTGATGAGCTTATGCACCTCAGGTGCTTCATAGCGGATTGTTCCGTGGACCGTCTTGGTTGTATCCATCCGTACTTTTGTCTTATCGTCATGCTCCTTAGCGAGCCCGAGATCAGAAATTTTGAGCCTCCCAAGGCAGGCAGCTTCCTTTCCAAAGTTCAGAATATTTTCGGGTTTCAGGTCGCCATGGCGCATGTTTCGCCCATTTAAAGGATCTGTGGAACTCTCTGGATGTTGAATAGTAGCACGAGAGACACTTGTCGGTACGTTAAGTTGCTCGGTAACCTCCTCCGCGGTGGACTTCCTTGGAAATAACTCAAGCCTGTGCAGCGTCTTCAGAGCGTCAGTCAGACCGAGCAGCTGTTGCAAATATTGAAGGACCTCATCCTTGTCTAGTTCCTTCCCAGTGGCGTCGCGCATCTTCCAAAACTCACGAAGATTTCCCCCTTCTGCCCATTCAAGTGCGATGAAGTGCGTCCCACTCCGCTTGAAAGCCGCCACCAAGCAAACCAAGTGGTGATGGTTTAAAGATCGAACTTTCTTAAGTGCCTCTGCTTCGCGCCTCCATGCAACCTCCACTTGATAACCCGGCTCCGAAAAGTTCCTGAGCTTCTTCAGAGCAATACGAACCTCCTCGGAGCTATCCGTCTGATCCTGTATATATAATCTCCGTCAGATTAATGGGGCAAGCCAGAATGTAATTTCATCCAGGTCTTACCAATTCAAGAACGTCTTGATGATCTATGTGAAGGCCGACTTCTTGCACAGTCCCAAAATGACCACTCCGCTCATCCCGACTCTTCCAAGTGAAGGGCAAGATGCACCCTGTGACAAGTTCTTCCAGAATCCTGTCTTCCGTGAATATCGGCGCCGTGAACATCCATTGTCTGTGGCGAAACTGAGTCAGGGAACCGATAGTCCACCGTTTATGATGGAAAACATCCAAAACGGGGCTGTGTTTACAGGTCACCTCTTCCGAAGCCCCTGCGACTCGACGCTTACGTCTTATAATGTGTAGCTTGCATTCGTGATCCCCAGCATCTGTGATATCTTCAATCGGGAGATACTCATCATCAAAGTCATAGCTGCGAAATTCTTCTAAGACTTCGACCAGCTCAGGTTGGTAAGGCGCTTGCCAAAGCGTTAGGAAAAGCTTCTGTGCCGGTCCACACACAAAGTCGATTAGCTCTTGTGAAGCGGTCGGAAGTAGAGCGCGAATGGTTGCCGGTTGAGCTTCGACAAGCTCATGGATGCATCTCGCGGGTATGAAGAGTCTTCGGTCGTCAACCTCGCTTTCTTCTCTACAGCTATATATTTCCTCTTCGTAACTGTTGCGAATGTCCGCGGTTGCGCCGGCCGTAGACGACATCGAAGCTGAGGTTCCACTGCAACGCCGAAGAAACGCAAGAATGCTGGACATGGAGTTGAATTGCGAATCTGTTCACCAGGTCAAGGCTCAAAGGCAGATGCAGCAACGAAAATTAAAATGGCGTTTAGCAGCCCCTAAATAGACGATCCTAGAGGCGTTCTAAGATGGGGAAGCTAACGAAGAATCATACGCTTCCCTGGAGAACTATCGTGACGCCTTAAACAAAATCTCGGGGTTGGCGAAAGAGGCCTTGGATGCGCGAGGGTAACAGCCGACGGAACATGGGGATGGCAGTATCTACAGGTAGCGAGATGCAGCATTCTGCGGACTGATATTGCTCTTGCCGAGGTAACAGCAGCACCCACGATTCGTGCTCATTCCCCGAATCCTCATCTTCAAAATAAACGCGACCCATTCCCCAACCGGCCTACGATAGGCTTTCTCACCACCATTTCTTCCGGATGGTCTCGGTCCCTCGAATCAAAGGCTGATCGTTTTGCCCCGTGACTTGACGAGTTCGGCTGGGAGACCAGCCTGCAGCAGGCCACTTTTCCTGATGGAAAAGTGACTCGCTGGCAGGCATCACGCAGTTCGGAAGGGGGGGAGGGCTGATGCGTCCCCGCATTGCGTGAGGGGATGAGTAATTCACTTTGCAGACCCTGCACTTACTGTATGCATCAGGTCATTCCCTACTCGGTGTACACAGCCTCCACGGCCATTCTGCGAAAGCCTCCAATCCGGCGACGATTGCCCTCCCCAGCGTGCTGCATGCCATCCTGTATGTCACCTGAAGTGGTTCTTAAATTTCCTCATTGGCTGATTCACTTATCACTTATAACTACTTGTATTGTATGATTTGTATTCCCCCCTGAACGAAGCGCGGTGGGTTTTCTGATAACACCACCCTCAAAACTCGGATAACCCTTGATATGGCCCGTATAGGTCTGGTGTTATAAATAACGATCGCCGATCAGTAAAAGTCCGCGCTGGTTTCCAACCCTCCCTCTCCCAGTGCCCGCAGCCCAGTGGTACGGCAACCAGTGTCAAAACTCCAAAAGGAGCAGCCAGCACTAGCTAGGACGGGGAGTTCCCTGAACGAAAGTCCGACGACGAGTTTTGTTCGAACTGCTTGTGAACAATCAATCGCATCGAAGGAAAACGATAAGGGTTCGCCTTCGTAGTCCACAAAGCCTCGATACAATTGCCCCTACGGGTGAAGTCCATTTAGGTCACGCAAAACGCTCCTACCCCTCCCCCATTTTCAATCGCAAATGGCGCAAGCTCGTCCCTCCGATTCCACGCTCCCCCTATCTTACCGGCTTGATGAAGCCTGTGTCTCCAGCAGTCTGCGTGATGTTACATTAAAATTCCTGCCTAGGAATGAGTTGGAAACCCTCATTGATATTCCAAATATCACGGCCGAGCTGAGGAACAAGCTAGGGATTTTTCAGTGCATGTGGAATCCTAAACTGCCCGAGCAAGTATACAATCAAGCCAGGAAAGTTTTCGCCGTTCTCGTGTTGATCGAGAAGGTTGAGGCGATATGCGAGCTTCTGAAGGAGGGGCTCACAGACGAGAATCTTCCGCTCAGACTCAAGAAAGGTGAACCAGGTGTCTTGGAATCCTGCTCTGCTAAGGACCCGAGGGTTTGGAAAGGAATCCAGGGTGGGGCTGCCGCTAGGCAGTTTGAAGAGACGCAATGGCGGCTTCTGGCTCCGGTATTAAACATCACCGGCAAGCATTTCGGCACAAGTGACGAGAGGTTCGGTACAAGCGATGAGAGAATTATCTTGCCGATATTTGATATAGATAAAGAAGCCATCCAAAGAGGCATGAGCCCGGTGTTTAGAGGGTTTCTCCATTGGGCCCACTGCGCGGGCTTAGAGGTCAGTACTTTACACGCTCCTATTAAATTACTGCAATTGAATTTGACTAAGAAGAGGCTTCGTTGTAGACAATCGACGGACGTCATCGTCAAATCGCTATCAAAGAGTTCTACGCGAATTTGGAGAAATCCAGGCAGGAAGTTTTTGACCAGGAAAGAAAAAACTTGATGGAACTTCAGAACCTAGATCCTCCGCACCCGAATCTTCTAAGGCACTTCGCGACGTGCCAAGTTGGGGACCGCTGCTATGCATTATTCCCATGGGCTGACGGCGGCACCCTCAAGGATTTGTGGAGATCCAAGGACCTGACGCCGCGAGACGCCATCTTCATCCGCTGGTGCTTGCAGCAGATGCACGACCTGGTTGGCGCGCTCGAGGCTTTACACAACACGAATTACCGACATGGAGACATCAAGCCGGATAACATCCTGTACTTCACATCCGGCAACCCATTTTGCGATGCCGCCGTCAAGCAAGAGGTCCTCATGCTGGCAGATTTTGGCGTGTCGAGAAAGCATATTGAACCGACGTCCTTAAGGCTCGACGGAACCACTACCAAGGCTACGACGGCCTCGTACGAAGCGCCCGAGACGGTGAGCAAGGCCGATCTCCCGCGGTCGCGCCAGTACGATATGTGGTCAACAGGCTGCGTCCTTCTCGAATTCTGCGTCTGGCTCTTGTATGGATGCGCGGCCGTCGATGCATTCAGGGAGAAGAGGTTACACGCAACTGCCAGCTATCCGATGAACCTGGACGCCAGCTTCTATGTGCGGCTAGAAGATCGTGAAATCGATGAGATTAATCCTGCGGTAAAAAAGGCAATGAAGGCAATCCGGGACGACCAACGGTGCGGCGGCAGGACGGTGCTGGGAGATCTTTTGGAGTTAATCCAAGATGACCTGCTCCTGATAGATGCGAAGAAGCGCGATTCTTCTCCGAAATGTCGTGTGAAGCTCTCACAGATTCTCTCGAATGCCTCAGAAAACATTTCGTATTTGGTCAAAACGGTCGATCCGCTCCCGGACGTTCCCGATATTTTCGTCGAAACCAAGAAGCCACAGCTGAGGACAAATCTTATATTAAAGCACGACAACTGATCATTCAAGAGAGAGTGCATTAGCCGAGCATTTTTCAGAGAAAATCAGAGGCGACGTCGCGTGCTGTAAAGGCAACCGATCCGTAAAGAACGAAGGTCTCTGGCAGCGCATAATACAGAAGGCTAGGTGAGCACCAGCAGGGGCCCAGAGATACAGCCGGCCTCTATGGCGAAGAAGATACAGAAGCTGATTATTACGGATTCCTTCTTGCTATTTAGGGTCAGGCAGCCCTCATCTAAATGCGAGGCTTAGTGCGGGATCCGAATGCGCTTCCTGTGACAGAATCCGTGCAAGGCCAAAATGGATCTAGAGCAGGTTCCCTGCTTTGCCGAATCCTCTAGGAAGCCGTGGCCGGACCACAAGGAGGCCAAAACAGGACGCCCGTGGTGCCAAAACCAAACCCGACTTAAAGTGCTCAGACACGACCCGGGCACGCTTATCCTGCGCTCGGGTGAGATTAGCAACTGCCTAGGTTCAAAGACGAGAGGAGGCTTTGGTAGGGACACTTGTGGTCTGAGATTATATCGGGGATTCCTTACGTGGTCTTCAGGAGACGAGTAAAACATCAGAGCGCAGATTTAGTTACTGGTTGCGGGGAAGGATGGCTTTCGTATGTCCTTTATTGAAACTTCAAAATTGATACAGCAGACAAAACCAAAAATGTATAAGAACGGACAACTCGCAAAGGCTAAATATTTTATATATTAAGTAGAGTTTTTTCAATTCTAAAACTCTGGCCCCTACAACTGGAGTGTCTTAGGCAGCGAAGGAGAACGCCACTGCGACACAGATGGCTTTCAGAAGGCTTTGATCATTTGACACAAGTTGAGACAGCAAGAACTTGAAGCCTCGTCTCTCGATGCCCAATACTGATATTCCAGCAGATCCAAGTGAAAATCAACCACTCTACTGAGCATATTGACTTTATTTCTGGCTCGCGAATGTCAAACCAAAGCATTGATATACGATGACCAGCGTACCAAGGCCAATTATCCATTCTTGCGCGCATTGTGACAGATGGGTCTTCGGCTTCAATCAAACCTCAGAACAGCGCAAACGAACATGTATTGAGAGAATTCGCGCGATTCTGAGAGATCCTCACGTTAGATTCAGTGAAGCAGCACAGCACTCGATCCACGGGATCTCGTTATTTGAGGCGACGATGGATCAAATCAAGATTGCAGTAATGGAGTATCATATGGCACGACGGCTTACGGGTGTGGCTTACGCAGAAGATTGTATCAGGATCATCGAGGAAACTTGGCGGAAAGCTGGGCGGCTTGCAAGTTTTGCAGCTTGTCTGATGAACAGTAATCAATGCTGTTTCTGAACGCAGTCCGGTCAACGCAAGTTTCAAACGCGGTCCAAGTTCTTTGGGGCGTTTCCTCCCAGCTCCCCAAACGCGAGAAGTAGTCGATTGGCTTTGCATCAAGCCTTTCACATGCTTTTCTTGCCAACTCAAGCTGGCTATAGTTCATGCCCATATTGCTTCGCATGAAGAGTTCCTGCAGAGCGGCCGGCTCGTCCTCCAGCAGCGGCTGGGCGAACCTCTTGGCAACTCTCCTTTGCGCAGTGTGGAAGCGATTCTGTCGGAGAGATTGTCTAAATTATATTTTGGCCAGCCGAGTCTCGCGTTGGTCTCTCCACCACTGGAGTGGAAATTGTCCGTCTCCAGGGTGTGTGAATCGCCCAAGCCATGTCTTCTCGAGCTTATTGTAGAAGTTCATAAGACCATTCTTATCATTTGCTTCGACGTAGCTGTTCAAAATTTCGTCAACAAGCTGTTTGTAAGAATCTGCTGGGGCTCTCTGTTCATCCTCCGTGATTGCATAGTCGTACGCGCGGTCCAAGTGTCTCGAAGCAACCGCGAAATCATTGATATCGACGTACAATTTAGCGAAAGTCGCATGTATCTGGGCTAGAAGGATGTTGCTCGAAAGCGCCTCGCTGAGACCATGCCATAAAGTAGAAGGCGTGTCAGGCGGTCGAAGTTGCCAGACGCTTGCAGACGAGCAGCACCACTTCTCAGCTTACGTGCCAGGCGTAGACATACGTTAGCAGCAGTTTCGCCGAGATTGCGGCTTGCAGTGAATTTCTTGCTAACTGTCGCACCCTGTATTTCTACCGTCTCAGCATCTGTAGGCTGACAGATAACATTCACCAAGTCTGCAACAAACGACGACTACAGAACGCTATTTTCATCTCCGCAGTCTCTGAAATCCTGTATGGCGCGTTGCGTATTATTTTGAATCGTAGACAGGCTAACCGTTTCGTCTTCGGCGATATGTATCCAGTGAAGCAACCCCGCACATGCCAATCCAAGGTGGGTGGCAGCCTTCATGTTGAGATTGATCTCAGCACCAAGAAAGGCCGCAGGCCTGTTATTCCCGCTTGCAATGAGTTGGTCGATGTCCTGTAAAGATGTTTCGAGGTCGGTTGCGCCGAACTTCTTAATATCATAGGGAAACAATGTGGTATCGAGGCCCCAGGCTTGACTAGGCCCAACGTCAAGTGTTGCCAGATATGTTGTCTTTCCACTCTTATTGGGCCAGTCGAAGCCAGCATTGGTCAAGGAGATAAGGATCATGCTCAGTTCCCACATCGCTGACGCTGAACAAGCTCTGTGCAAAAATGGAGTTCTTTCAAGTTCATGTTGCTGAAGGGCACAATTGCCCGCGGAAGGGACTCATCTCGCAAGTTTGCCAATGTGAGCCGTTGGTTGCTTGCTTATTCTGTGGCTGCCTGCAGCTGAACAAATACCCCACCCTCCCCCCGATCGCCGTGCCATTAAGACGCAAGACTAAACTCTTCATTTTCGCTGCATGAGACATATCTCAATTTTGACAATTTGACGCCTCAGAATTTGAAGCAACAATGACTGGCGGTCAGTATCTCGGCTTCTATTTCTACCCAGCTGGCATGAGCCCGGAGGAACTTCGTTTAGGCAGTATTGTATGGAACTACAAGCAGCCTGTTCATAAACATGCGCATCAGCACGAAGGCAGGTGCGCCCATCAGCTATGGCCTGAGTGATCTCTTGGATAACACTGAATTAGCGTCAGCACGAAACAGGAGCTCTTTGATCGCCGCGACTACACTCCATTCGACGTCAATCTCGCCGGCCCGAAGACTTTCACGGCCGGTATTGGAATCGAGAACATTGCTTGGTTCGGAGGCCACTGCAGCGACAAAGTAGTAACGCATATCAAATCGGAGAAAGCTGAGAGTGTGCAGGTTCTGACGTAAGCTTAACACAGTATGAAAGATAACATACTGCTGACTTAGTCCCAGCACCAAACTCGATGACTTCGAAACACTGGTCTTCAAGGAAGAGAAAGCGCGCGACTGGCTCCATAAGAACCTCTCAGCAGCGTTCACTGCAGGCTCCATTTGCCAGAGATTCTTCCGTAGACCTAAGCTCTGGCTTTGCACGGGTCTTATGATAATCGAACAAGGCAACTATGAAGTGACGTACGAAGGAGGCAAAGGGGTCGACCTCACGCTTTTAGATCCCACAGGCACGATCCCAGTTGGAGCTCAACTCGGAGTAGACCGTTCTCCAACATCCAACCAAATCTTCAGCATAACTCAGAACACCATCGTAGCAGCTCAGTGGATGCTGCTCTACTGCCTCAATGTCAAGTCCACAGAGGATTCCACGTCTGCAAACTATGTAAGGCTGACGGCGACATATGCCAGTGATAATGTGAGGGATGGGGAGGCACCATTGGCTTGGATCTCAACTGATGCAAAATAGATCAAGGAAGCGGAACTGAAAGAACATGATCTGTTTGTAACTTCTGCAGATGATGAACTGGATTTTAGTGATGAGGTGGACGACGAAGGTGCTGATGAAGACAAGATGGAGCTCTTTGAACCAATGTTTCCAAAGGCTGGCACCGAGGAATACGAGAAGTTCGAAAGAACTCTGGAGAAACTTGCGTGAAGAGGTGAAGCGCAATGGAAACTATTGGTGGCTAGTAAGTGATGTGTAAATGGCTTGAGTCGACAACGTAAGAACTCGATCCCGTAGTATAGTACAAAGCGAAGAACGATTTGAAAGTAAGAAGACGAAGTTACTATTTTCTGTTTTGGGAATTAGTTTTTTTAACGGTTAGAAGTTAAGGCAAGGAAAGGCCGATGGACACGATGGATATAATAATAGTCGCTTAATTTTAGTATTCCGACTCCTTAAAATAGCGACCCAGCTACCCCGGATTTAGGGGTTAAAACACTACTTCCTTGACTATAAAAGTAAAATTATTATAAAGTAATATCAAGGAGAGTGGATTTCTTATTACTTATAACCGAGAATACTCTTATAAAAGTTCACGGTTTCAATGTTTCTGATAATGAAATTTTTTTGGCAATTGTTTATTTATTGCTTTTCTTATTATATAATAGGAGCGGCGCTTTATTAGTGGTACTTGACGAGTGAAAGCTTTTTGTAGACAAGTTTAATCGTATCCCCTGCTGCTGAATGCAAGTTAGTACTTGGTCTAATGTGGCTAAGTACGGAAGAAGGTTCGATGTTATGGAAGCTGCAAACTAGGAGTAGCACATGGTCTCGAATCTATTAAGCTGTCGCCGAGATTAGCATCTAAATATCTAGACCGAGTTCTTTGAATAAGGCTTCAAGTGCTTCTCTCTTGAAACCCGGTATTGCAAATAAACCAGCCACATCGTGTGCCAAAATCAACTTTGTAATGTTCGTTATCCATCCCATAATATTTTCATCAGCTTGTGAGACTGTGTATTTCCCCAGTACTCGCAATATCGAGGTGAATAGTAATAACCAGTGATCCTTTTCAGGTCTCAGAGCAATAACAAGCGCTCGTTCCAATCGGCTTCTGATTCATCCACACCCACACAATGGGAGTTTGCTTTTAGGGGACTTATGCAAGGAGCTCAAAAAGAGGAGAAGAGGTTGGCTTGTATTGAATCTATTTGGGGGGGCGGGGGCTAGGTACCAACCCAGCTGACTCAGCACCCCAACCAGCCCATACCAACATGGGGGCGCTTACGGGAGACACATCTCGTCCGGATTCATGTGCATGGAATGGCCGGTTACTGAGGAGAAGTCGGGGCTTACCTGCATCATGCATGGGAAGGCTATTGTGTCGGAAATATGGATTACGTGCTAGAAGTGTTCTATTGTGCCCTGAACTGAGGAAGAGGTTCAATGAAAGCAGGTTGGGTCTACGACCATGATCAGTCGTTTGTGACGCTACTTGATTCGTTGGTTGCCCGAAGGCTCGACTCGTGTGTCTTGACCTCACAAGAAACATATGCAAGATATACTGCAGCAAGAAAGGATTGGTATCTAGATCAGTCAGCAGGACACATCAAGGCAGATGAATACGGGCGGTCCTTCCCCCCTCCCCTCCACAACCTGCAGCACCATCCAAACAGCAAATGACCCGTTATTGCCATATTATCCAGCCCAAAAAGCTCTTATGCGTCCAGCCTGTCCGCCAAACCATCATCATAATTACCTTGAGGCTGCCGCCCGTGATCCTCGGGCCCCTTCAGAATTCAGTCTCGGGATCGGTTGACACGCAAGTTTTGAGCCGCGCAGTGGTCACTCGTCGTCATGCCTTCCTTGACCTTTATGTGCATTGCGAAACCCTTGCCTGGACCCTTTGAATATATTACCACTTCACTCGTTCTACGCCTACGATACTTTGCCAACGGGAATCCTTAAACACGCCTTCATTTGCAAATTATCCATGCCCTTCACACCCACTGCCCCCAAGATGGAGTCTTTCAAAGACTCTCTGGAAAATGGCATACACCACAAGAGGTCCGACAATGGAGGTCTTATATCCACTGCCGATCTTAAAGAAATCTGGACCGATAGCCGGCTCAATGAATTTAATGAAGTTGTTCTAAAGGGTAAACTAGCGCCGGTCGATACTGAGTTTGTTCGAGAACACTTACTGAAAACTATTTCACTACTTATCCTTGCGGGAGCTATCGAGCGGGAAACAGACATATCGGTTTGGGACAACATCAGCGGAAACGATTGGGACGCCAAACTGCATCTTGTTAAGGATAGCGACCTATTATGGCTTAACGGGACGCAAAAGATACTTTTCTACGAATTTCGATATATTTTCACCGTACTCGTCGTGAATGAAGGCGAAGATTATACCTTGGAATCCTACCAGAAGATGCCACTCATAGAAGGGGAAGTCTCTCTTAGTAGCACAGTTAGCCTTGCCACAATAGGCATTGTTAAGCAACGTGTTGCCCGTGGGTATCTCAAGCTCAAGAGAAATGTGAGTCAACAAAGCTGTTTCCGCGAAAGAATATGAATTAACACAAACTCTCCAAGTTGGAGGGAACTCAAGACCTTTGGATTGCTAAGAAGACACTGGTCGCAAATTTACCTGACACAGTGTCTGAGATTCAGATTTTGAAAAACTTGCGGAATAATCTATTGCTAGAACAGTGGAAAGAGATTCAAATCGCAACGGCCATTTCAACAATCAAAGAAGGGTTGAAGGTGCACGTACTCTCACTTTGCGCAGAAATGGACCTCGACGCGATGCTAAAACAGCCTCCTAACCCCAATTGCGACATCAGAGACCCCATAAAGGAGGTCAGGGGAATTTCCCGAGCGCTTGAATTCTTGCATGACAAGCTAAAGACGGAATCAGATGGTGTGGTGTCGTCTTATTGCCACTTGGATCTCAAGCCTGCTAATATTCTGGTGTTCATGCAAATTCGGCTGCCTTTCCCGTCGGACAATGGAAATTGACGGATTTTGGTATCTCCAGTATTTCAAAGTTGAAAGAACGAACCGCCAGTGGTGCTCACGGGAATGACGCGTACCGTGTAACACATACAGTTGGCACACATATTAGACAGATAGGAGGCAAGTATCAGCCGCCTGAAATCCGCCTGGGAGAGGAGAATGCAATGGGACGAGGAAGTGATATGTGGTTGTTCGGCTGCATTTTTGCCGAGGCTCTCGCTGCAAAACTTGAAAACCTACAGGAATTGCGGCTCCAGATGGACAAGCCCGAAGAAGGAAAAGATTTCGGTTGCTTCTATCAACTAAAGAAGGGGTTTATGCGTACCAATGTAAAGCTGGATCCTAAATTTGACATTTGGCTCAAAAGGTTGCCGGACGCTCTGGGGGGACGGGAACCACTTTTTCGGGACGGCCATTGTCTTCTGGACGAAATGATGAAAATTGAGCGAATCAAGAGAATCAGCGCTAAGAGACTCGTAGAACGAATGGATAATTTGATCGAAAGCAACCAGTGAAAATGTAAAAGATAGAAGGGATTGAGTGAGTGAAGGCGAGGAATGTTAGGGTCATGTTTATTCGTATTGCCCTATTGTTGTAATTATTCTTCTGAATATTGCCTCGGTCCATGTAATTTAATGTGAAACTGCAGCATCAGCTGAGATAAGCTGAGATAAGCACGATCTTGACGTAAAGTTGACTGCTAGTCTAGCGTGTCGGAATCGACACTATATGTGCAAGTCACCCTGCCTAGAATATCGACCATCAACTCAGTCATTTTTCAACATGGGCTTACTACTATTCTTGCCGCCGGCTGTAGCAGCACTTTTCACGATCTACTATGTAGTTGCACACGTAAGACAGGCAGTGAAGGCGAAATCTTTCGGTTGCCAACCAGCACCACTCTTTCGACCTTGGGATGTATTTGGAGTGCAGAATTTCAAGATTGAGATGAATGGAATGAAGACAAACCGCTTATCCTATGCCTTCTCAGATCGCAAGAAAGAAATGAGCGCAAAGATAGGACGAGATTGCAAAACATTCCGAATAAAATATCCACCGGGAGAGACGTGGTTCTACACTTTCGACCCGAAGAATCTGCAGGCTGTACTAGCGACCCAGTTTCAAGATTTCCAGCAGCCAGCGGCCAGAGTGGGAGCGTTCGAGGCGCTTCTGGGTCTCGGTATTGTACGTTTTGCGACTTAAAACATACGAAGAGCTAATTCCAACAGTTCTCAGCGAACGGAACTAAATGGGAACACTCTCGAGCTCTTCTAAGACCGCAATTCATGCGTGAACAGATAGCTGATCTGGGGCTCTTCGAAACACATGTCAAAAATCTCTTTGATGCCCTCCCAGGTGCCGTGGAGCCTGGTAACTGGACCTCGACTTTCGATATGCAACCGCTATTGGAGCGTTTTACAATGGATACTGCCACAGAGTTTCTCTTTGGCGAAAGCGTGCACAGCCAGAGAGATGGTAGTATAGATACGAGTACTTTGTTCTCCAAAAAGGAGATGATGCAGTTTGTAGAGGCCTTCTTCGGAGCAGAGAAGACAACGGCGAAATCTTTGATATACGGCGACCTGTTCTGGCTAACGCACGATCGCAAATTCAAGGAACAGTGTAAAGCTGTTCATAACTTCGTCGATACGTATGTCCAGCGCCATTTGAGGGACGTTGGCTCGGATCAAAAGCCAGGGACGGGAAAGTACGTCGTTCTGGATGCTATTGTCGCTGACGTGAAGGATCCACAGGAGCTCCGCTCCCAGCTGTTGAACATTCTTCTGGCAGGCAGCGACACCATCTCGGGAACTCTTGGCTTCCTTTTAGCCTCATTGGCACAATATCCTCATATTTTTAAGAAGCTTCGCAACATCATCATAAATGACTTTGGATCCTTCGATCGACCGAAGCAGATCACGCTCAGCCGGCTTAAGAACTGTTCATACCTTCAATGGTGCTTGAACGAAGTTCTTCGAGTCTACCCTTCGGTTCCGGTCAACTTTCGTGAGGCCGTTAGAGACACAACGCTGCCCGTAGGTGGTGGCTCCGATGGGACTTCACCAGTATTTATACCTAAAGGTCACCTTATTGCTTGGGAGGTACGTCTTTGCGTCTTGTCATCACTATTGTGCCTCTGGATTCTCCTTAGTGCTGACATATCTTCCGTGTAGCTTTGGACAATGCACTCAGACCCAGAACTTTGGGGCCCCGATGCTGACCGCTTCAATCCAGAACGATGGGAGGGGCGCAAGTTTGGATTCAACTACCTCCCATTCAACGCTGGCCCTCGAATATGTATCGGACAACAATTTGCCCTTGCTGAGATTGCCTATGTCACAGTCAGGCTCCTACAAAAGTTCGACTCAATTGATGGATCAGCCTTGCCGAAAGGACGACTGCCCTGTGATTGGAAATTGGTAGATAAAGTAGCCGGCGGCGTGAACATAAAGCTTTACAGCGCAAACAACCATTTGCGATAGCATCATCGACTGATCTTTGCTGGCTGAAGATCTGCCTTCGAAAGTAGTACAAAGTAACTTTGCTTTGCTATGGCTAGGTTTGGAGATTGGCTATTGCCCAGGGACTACCATTACAGGACGAGGACGAGGATGACGAGGAGGTGGGGGTGGACAAGGATTACTATGATAATTGTAATGCCTATGATGAGATCATGATGATTGATTCGATCGCATGAAGGCACAGATAGAAGTAGAGAATAATAGGTGGGACATCAAAGAACAATAAAGCCGAGATCACCTACTAGGTAATGTGGCCAGCCCACCGAGAGGGAATATATACTTAAGCAGATTAAATCAGAATATGAGGAAGTAAGTCGCACAAGAGGAAAGCAACGGACGAGGGTCGATGGAGTTCCTGCATGTTTCTATATTCAGTTCAAGTTTTGGGCGCATCCGGCAATCGCATTATGACATATTTCCCCCTTGCCACACTTATTATTGGAATTCCTGGAATCTTCCTCAGTCTTCGCGTTAGATCGAGATCGTTTGTTGCCACAATATATATTTTGCGCTTCATAAGCCGGTCGACAATGCAATCGTCGGCATACGTGCCTTGATGAGAGCAAACCAACCTTTCCCATCTTTCGTCTCTGGCTATCCGAAGCGCGATTCGATATCTGGAGCCCAGTTTCTCTAACTCGGCCATGACTTCATCACT
>Ga0182030_10008887_pt1 | contig 20680 bp, 24 predicted proteins | sample 812S3MmetaG_FD_121299 | JGI IMG/M metagenome (GOLD analysis project Ga0182030, IMG submission 121299) | Permafrost microbial communities from Stordalen Mire, Sweden - 812S3M metaG (Illumina Assembly) | ecosystem: Environmental > Terrestrial > Soil > Wetlands > Permafrost | place: Sweden... | reverse complement strand
GACCCGCTGCCAATCTCTCCCGCACTGATGCAGACCCTCACCAGCTACTCGTGGCCGGGAAATCTGCGTGAACTTGAAAACACCATCAAACGTTACCTCGTTCTTGCTGACGAGCAAAGCATCATCCACGAATTGAATTTTCAGAACAGTACGGATTCATCGACTTCGACCAAAGAGGAGAACGGCGGCAAAGGTGGGTTGAAACGCCTCGTCCGCAACCTCAAGGACGATGCCGAGTCCGCCGTAATTGCACAAACTTTGGAGGATACCGGATGGAACCGGAAGGCAGCGGCAACCGATTTGCAGATAAGCTACAAGGCGCTTCTATACAAGATCAAACAGTACAATCTGGTTCAGCCTCGAAGGGGGTGAACCCCGCATTGAACGGCCATCACGGGCCGAAGTCGGAAAAGATCGTAATCCAGTTTGGCGATAGGACGGTGAAGGGGTATCTGGAAACAAAGACTTGGAACACCATTGAAGAACTGTTGCAGAACGCTCCTCACACGCCCCCTGAAACCTTCAGGGTGCGCCACCTTCTGACGGACAGAATCGAGGAGATTCCAACCGGAAAGGCAAAGGCCGTCTTCTATGTAAACAGCTTTGAGGGCAACGAACGGCACGAGCCACTGAACTTTCATACCCGCGCCCCGATTGTGCATGGAATATGGGTGAGGCTGCTTTTCCTCGACGGCGAAGTCATGGAAGGAATCGTGCATAACTCGATTCACTATCTCATTGATCCGGGATTTTTTGTCCAGCCTACGGATCCGGGCAGCAACAACAGGCTCGTCTATGTGATGAAGAGCTGGCTGAAAGACTATCGGGTTCTTGGCATCCGCAAGCTTTAGTCGGGGCTTGCGGATTAGCGGAGGATCGAGTAGTCCTGAATCTCGACCGCGAATCCTGCCTCATTCAGCGCAGTCGTCTCAGTACGCACCACCCGCCCTTGGCATTTTATCTTGCAACTGCTTGTGAAAGTAACCTCGGGCGGCAGTTCTATCATGAATTCGAACTCGCGGCCCAGCAACGCGCTGTCACTGGCACTGACGCAGAAATAGACTCCGCGACCACTCAAATCCCTCGTAAATGCCGGGATCTCACGGCTTGCTGCAAGCACGGTCAGAGGAGCACGAATTGCAAATCGCTTGCTTCCACGTCGTTCGCTCGTTCGGACCTGATCCTGGTTCACGGGGGCAAACTCCCTTTCGAAAACACATTCGGATGTCATCATGCACTCTTCCTCTGAATTAGGGCCTGGAAACACTAGATCAGGCGGATGGCGTTGCGATTTACAACTTCCGAAGGCAAGGGATCAAACGAACACAGTTACAACATTGCAGAAATTGAGTCGGTTACGCAGTTGAGTATGTTTTCAATACCTACTGCGCATCCTATCGTCAAGCGATTGTCTACTTCTGTTTATATGTATGCAATTGACTCGCCAACCAAGTATTTCTCAACTCAATGAATAGGAACTGCTTCTATCTTAAAAATCGGTGAACACAAAATATGTATGCATAATTTTGCGCACAAAAAGGGAATTAGTTTCTTTTTGCGTTACCTCCGTGGCATTAGAAAACGCAAAAGTAAGGGAAGCATCGATAATAGTTTTTCTGGCCAAAAAGCGAAGAAGCCATGTATTCATCGCAAAATGACATTGATAATGGTAAAATGGTATTCATGAATACCATTGCGGAAATCGACAATTCGGGTCGTCTGGTTGTCCCCAAAAAAGTGCGCAATGCATTGCACGTGCGCGCCGGAGATCGCTTCGATGTGGAAGAAAGGGAGGATGGTATTTTTCTGCGCCTCATTCATCCTGAAATCAGGCTGGTCGAACGAAATGGCCTGATGGTGATGGCTGGCGGTCCGCCCGCTAACTATGAATCCACCAACTTGATTGAGGAGCAGCGCGAGAGACGGATGCGTTTTGTCTCTGGCTTGTCTGATGAGTCGTGAAGACAACTGTGAAAGCATTTCTGGACACCTCGGTTTTGATCGCAGCCAGTGATGCGGAGCATCCCGAACATATGCGCTCAATTCCGCTTTTGGCCGCCGCAACCAAACAGACAACTGCTTGTGGCGCACACACGCTGGCCGAATTTTATGCTGTGATCTCGCGGCTTCCAGGCGGCAAGCGGCAACGGCCTGAGATCGCCGCAAAGTTGGTCGAACAGATCATCGATAAGATGGCCGTTATTTCATTAACCGCCGAAGAATATGCTGCGACAATTCGTAACCTGTCTAAAGCTGCCTTTGCAGGTGGTATTGTTTTCGATGCGCTATTGTTGGCGTGTGCGCGCAAGGTTGGAGCCGAGCGAATCTATACCCTCAATGCGCGTCATTTTCGGATGATCGCCCCAGATATGGCCGACCGCATCGTTGCGCCGTAAAGTCACATTGTCTATTCCAGCTTGAAAAAATCTCGCAGGCGCGGCCAGTGCCCGATGCTTAGTGCTCGTCCTTGCCAGGGCGGAGCATGAGGTCTTTGATCGCTTCCCGCGGGTCTTTGCCCTCGTCCAGAATCAGTTCCATCTGCTCAGCGATGGGCATTTCGATGCCGTGCTTGCGAGCAAGACCGAGCGCGGCCCGGGTTGTCAAAACGCCCTCTGCGACTTTGCCACCCAATCCCTCCAGCACTTCCTCCAGTTTGCGACCTTTGCCCAGTTCCTGGCCCACCGTGCGGTTGCGGCTCAGCGATCCGGTGCAGGTAAGCACCAGATCTCCCACGCCTGAAAGTCCCGCAAGAGTATCGCGGCAACCGCCGCAGGCTACGGCAAGCCGTGTAATCTCGGCAATGCCGCGCGTCATCAGAGCAGCAGCGGGATTGTAGCCCAGACCAACGCCAGCGGCCACGCCAGCGGCAATGGCAATGACGTTCTTGAGCGCGCCACCCAGTTCCACACCTATAACATCCGTAGACGTATAAAGGCGCAGCGTCTCGCTGGAAAACTCCTGTTGAATGCGGGCTGCAACTGCCGGGTCGTCAAATGCGATTGTGACGGCGGTCGGTTGGCCTTGAGCCACTTCGTAAGCAAAGCAAGGTCCGCTGAGTGCACCGATGGGTAGATGAAGAGCAGGATGCACTGAGTCGCCCCAAACAAGGGTCGAAGCTATGACCTCAGTCATGCGCAGATAAGTTTTGTCCTCTACGCCTTTGGTGGCGCTGACCACGATTTGCCCCCTATGCAGGTAACGACGTATCCGGGCCAGCGTGGAGCGAAGAAAGGCCGAGGGAACGACAGAGACCACAATCTCCGCATTTGCCACCACTGCTTCGTCACCGGTAACAGTGATCTGAGGCGGAATAGGAAAACCGGGGAGAAAGAGCGTATTCTCCCCCGGTTCGACGATCTCGCGAGCCGCCTCCGGGCTATGCGCCCACAACGTGACCTGATGACCGCCGCGACGATGTAGCGAGAGGGCAATGGCGGTTCCCCAAGCTCCCGATCCTAAAACAATAATTTTGCTCATGCTGATTTCCCTTTCGCCCCGAAACGGGATTCTGTGCCTGCCAGCAGGCGGCGAATGTTCTGGTGATGTTTGGCAATGATGAGCAACGCGATGCCCGCTTGAACAGCTATAAAGAAAACAGGACGGTCCCCCCCTGCCTGCATTCGATTCAGTAAATATGCAAAGACAGGAAAACAGGCCGCACCAAAAATCGAAGCCAGTGAAACATAACGGCTGATGGCCAAAACCACTGCAAAGACCGCGATGGAGGCCAGAGCGGCCCAAGGCGCGGCCACCAGAAAAACGCCAAAGCTGGTAGCCACACCTTTGCCGCCTTTGAAGTTCAGCCAGACCGGAAAAACATGGCCTAGTACAGCGAAGAGAGCCGCAACCGCCTGCGCGTCACGATGGACCATCGTTGGCACCAAAACCGCTGCCAGTGCAGCCCCGACAAAGACCGAGACCGCGCCTTTGAGAACGTCAAGCAGAAATGTTGCCGCACCCAAACCTTTGCCGCCGGAGCGGAGAACGTTGGTTGCGCCGATGTTGCCACTACCGAAGGAGCGAATATCCTCGTGGCGAAAAAAACGTATCAGCAGAAAACCCGTAGGGACGCTCCCCAACAGGTAAGCGACGGCCGCGATGAGAAGAATTGCAAGGGGCATAACGACTGAGTTTAACAGGTAGGGGCACCGTTTGTGGACACCAGCCAAGCTGCGAAAAAAGGACGCATCTCAGCGATCAAGGATCACGTGACGGGCCGAGCGGACTTCTGCCGCCAGCACTTGCAGAACTTTGAGAGAGAGCAACGGATTGGTCTGCATCAGACCGGTAAACTCGTCGCGAGAGACAAAGCCCAGCCGAGCACCATTGTGTGCCACTGCTGTCAGCGTGTACGGCTCATTACCGATCAGTCCCGGCAGGCCCAGCAGCGAGCCAGAGGTAGCACGAGACGAGATAATCGTCGCACCGGATGCGGAATCCATCGTCAGAGTCACCTCACCCTGCTGAAGAATGTATAGCCCCTGTGGAGCCTCGCCCTGGTGAAACAAAATCCGGTCTGCGCCGCATGTAATCGGGACAGATCGAATCCCCAGCGCCTCAATCAACTCAGGATCAGCGAGAAATGCAGACGAATCCAGCTTCATATCTTTCTCCAGCGTCGAAATTCAGGGGAGTGGTCCAGACGATTTATGCGTTTCAAATCTATCGTTGCACTGGTAATCACAATCATTTTGTGATCTACGTCACATATATATATCCGTACCAGACGTGGCGATCCAATCTTACTTGTGGGCAGTCTTACATTTGTTTTTTCTTTGGACCACTTACAGAGCATGAGAAGCTACTATATGGCGGTGGTACATCCATGAACCACCGCACTTCTTTGGAGTTTGTCCACCCAATGCCTATAGAAATCTCCAAGCAGTCACGCGCCGCTGCCATCGCTTCGATTCAACGCTACTTTGAAGAAAATCTGGATCAACCCATCGGCGAACTACCTGCCGGTCTACTGCTCAATTTCTTCATGGAAGAAATTGGTCCGGTGATCTACAACCACGCAATAGCCGAGGCCCAGACACGTATGCAGCAGCGCGCATCCGATCTTACCGGTGAGTTATTTGCGGATGAGTTTCAGTTTTGGACCAAGGTTGATGCCAAGCGCAAGAATCGCCGCTAATCATCGGTGGTGCGGCGATCTGCAATGGTCCGCATGGTTCACAGGATGTTGATCGGTTACATACACTTCCCTGTAAGCACCAGCACCTGATTGATCGCACTCAGCACCTTGCTTGCATCGCCGAACTTGCTGACAATCGCCGCAACCTGATCCTTTAGCTTTTTGAGCGCATCATTGGCCGTGCGCATTCCAGGCGTCATCGTAGTGAACTCGCCTTCGTTCGCTTCGAGATGCACTTCGTTCTCGCCCGTCATAATATCTGAGACAGCCTGCGCCGCGGCGTTCAAGGCAAGTATCGCGTCCTTATCCGTTGTTGCCTCGCATTGCGCATTCAGCGTATCCAGAACGCTCTGATAAGCAGCATAGACTTGGGATTCGGTTGGGTTCGACATACGACCTCCATCACTTAGTGACTACTTACTTTGCAGACAACCCGAGATAGTAATGATCGAGGTTGGCTCCGGCTGCTCCAAACTCACCGATGCGTTCTCTCACTGCTACTTTGTCTTTGCCTTGCACGGCCAACGCCAACGCATGATGTGTAGTTGCCAGATGCTCAATCGCCGCATGCAGGTCGGCCAACGCGGCATCGTTGCTCTGCTCGCTCTTTTCAATTGCAGGCAGTTTTTCTATCTCGGCGCGCAGTTCTGTCGGAGAAAGCTTGTCTTTATTGAAATGGATGAAAACCCATTGCTGGCGGATCAAATCTTCATCGTCTTTTTTTGATTGAGCGCGGATCGTCTCAATGTCGTCTGCAAGCAACTTTGACAGAGTGTCTATCTGCGGATCCATTTGCTGAATGATGGCAGGCAGATTGGCCTTGATTTTCCTCGCCACCAGAAACTCACCCAGAGCCAACGTTGCACTGCTTACTAAATTCGCTTTAGGCGCGGTCACAGCAAAGCCTGTGCTGCTGCCGCCAAGGTCTGTCTTCAGGTTTTCTCCCAGAGCCTTCAAATTGGTTCCGGTGGAGGTGGCGGCTGCGGTCAGTGCTGGCGAATCCACGCCTGCGCTTACATCGGCCAGTGACTGCGCATATGTCTTGAGAGCATCAAGAACAACCAGTCGCGCCTTCAATCCTTCTGGAGAAATCAGCGGCTTCATCTGGCGAAAATCCCAGGGAAGGTTTGACTGCATCGCGATCGCACCCACTTCAACCTGCTCTTGATCATGCAGATCAATGGCGGCGCGATAGGCGTTGGACGTGTTATCCACCAGTTTGCCAGTCTCAGTGGAGAAGGCCGCAGGATGCTTGGCCAACGTCGAAAGCGAGCAGCCGGTGGCTAACAAGCAAAGGGTGAGGGCGACGATGGATTGCGAAGATGACTGGCGCGGCATGATCCGATAGAAAACCGAATGGGGGCTACTTGTCAACTGGAATGCGCGTCTACATCAACCTGCGGCGGATCAGGTCCAGGGTCTGCTGGGTTGCCCATTCACGGATGTTCTCGCGATCGCCCTGAAATTTACACTCCACGGATTCGGTCTTCTGCGCGTCTGAGAGTGTGATGTGGACCAGGCCAACCGGCTTGGCCTTGCTGCCGCCGCCTGGTCCCGCGATGCCGGTAACGCCCACGCCCAGCGTTGCCCCGGTGCGCAGCCGAATCCCCTTGGCCATGGCACGTGAAACTCGCTGCGAAACCGACCCTTGTTGCTCTATCAGTTCTTTAGGAACATCGGCGAAGGTGGTCTTGAGTTCATCCCAGTATGTGATGGCCCCTCCCAGAAACGAGCGCGAGGCACCAGAAATAGAGGTAAGCCGCTGTGAGATCATCCCCCCCGTGCAGCTTTCCGCAATGGCCAGAGTTGCCTGACGAAGCCCCAGAAAGTAAAGGACGATCTGTTCCAGAGATTCGCCATCAGAGGAGTAGAGCCAGTCTTCCAGAGCCTCTTCCATATGCGTAGCCAGATCTTCGACTCGATTCTCTGCTTCTTCCTTGGTGGGCTTTCCACAGAGCAGAGTGAGTTGAATGTCACCGGAATGGGACAGAATTGTTGTCTCGACATCCTCATAGGGAACATAGATTGGAGCCAGCAGTTTGTCGGCCTGCGATTCAGGAATCATCGCCGCTCGCAGTGTCCGCTTGGCGATAAAATAGGGCGGCAGAACAGCGCGCAATCGCGGCAGGCACTCCGCGTCAAACATGGGCAGGCACTCTTTGGGTGGACCCGGAACCAGCATCATCAGCTTGCGATAACCAAAGTATGTGGTATCAATCCACTGCCCCACCGCGCTGCCGTTGGGATTGGGCAGAATCGTCGCGCCAGGAATCACATCTGCCTGTTTGAAGTTGTTCTCCGCCAGCGGCAGGTTCCACTGCGTTGCGCGTTCGCGCAGCGCTGTCTCCAGATCAGCATTGCGTTGCAGCGGCAGCGAGAGTGCATCAGAGACAGCCTCGCGGGTCAGATCGTCCATCGTGGGACCCAGCCCGCCCATCACAACAACCACGTCGGCACGGCGCAGTGCGGTGCGGATGGTACTGGTCACGTCCTTGCGGCGGTCGCCCACAATGCTCTTGAAAGCCACCGTTACGCCGATTTCATTGAGCTTTTCTGTCACATACAGCGAATTCGTATCCTGACGGGCAGGAGTGAGCATCTCGGAGCCAACGGCAATGATTTCCGAATTCATAAAGGGAATCCTGTGTGTATCTTACAACTTTGCGGCCAAATAGACTCGAATTCCTCCAGCCAACCGCAACACACCAAGAGAATACGCAGAAATATACACGATTTCAGATTCTTTCTATACTGTACTCATGGTTATTTGTACCTGCACCGTTCGATTCACTCTTTCTATATATTTCAAAGCGGCAAAATGAGCTTTACCTATTTTCTGTTCTAAAGATTGAAACCCTGGAATTTATTTACGGCATTATCTGCTGAAAACGAATGTAACTTGATTGGACTTCAATTCTGTGAGCTTCGTACTGTCATTTGGATCACTGTGGAATGCTCGATAAATGATGGTGTATTCGTGAGGACCCGGGAGAAAACTATAGATGTCCGTGATATCTACAGTCCTCTTCAATTCAGTTTCGGGCGAAAGGAGAAGATAATCTTCCGGCCCGGGCGCGGTTCTCTTTGCCATTGCCCCAATGTAAGCAATCTCCTCTCCCTGGCATTCGATGCGGAAGAGCTTAGAACGTAAAACTGGTGTAGCAATCGCTTTGCTCTTCTCAATATAAAATGGAGCCCCTTCAGAAGGGTTCGAAAATTTGAGATGCGCGATTACTCTATTTGCGGAGATTTCAACTTTCAAATCGACGACCAAAGACATTTTCCATTCTCCTTGTTTTGAGAGTGCTTGAACGTTAACCTGCAGCGGCGGAGGCGTCACGGTATACGAAGAACTGAGCAACGAGATGTGCAAAAAAAACAGCATCAGGCTACTTCACGCTTTCTACAAAATACTCATAGCTGTCTGCGTTTTCCAAGGCAGCTGTCGGATTCGTCTCGGCCAATGCAACAGCACCGGTTTGGCCGTATGTATGGTCCTCCGTTCCTCCTATATCTGAAAAATGCGACATTTCGTGAGCCAGCGTACCAGCCTTGGAATCTGTTCCAGTTGCGGGAGCACCGTCAAACCCAGAATCGAGGTAGATGTTGTGATCCTTATCGTCAGGATAAACGTATGCAAAAGTTCCTGGACTCGGTGGGTCAGCTGTATAAAAATTGTTGATTGTCATTTTCCCATTCAGTGCAATCTCTTTGTTGGTCCGATCAAGCAGTTTCTTTCGTGTAGCCTCGTCGTCTGAGCCAAACCACTTTTTAACTTCGGCTTTGGTCTTATCGTTCCATTGTTCAAGATCACCTTTGCGTTTTTCAAGCAGATTCTTCTGATCCGCAAGTGCCTGTGTGATGGCCTGCTGATGCGCTGCTCTCCATGCACTGAGATTTGACGATGCTGAATATACCGATGCGTTTGCTGAACCTGGGCTTGTGGGACAACCAACCGCAACCCCAGCCACCACCCCACCTAATCCCGCCGCCCCCGGCGAGCCCGATCCGACTTCGCCGATAATTACATCAGGCGAACCCATCACAATGACGCCGCCATGCGCGGTTATATCGCCCACACGGGCGGCTGGCAAAAAGTTGATGAAGACACCTGTCGAACCCATGACAATCACATCTGGCGGTCCAACGCAGGTGGCCATCGAGGTTACGGTAGCTGCTGGCAGAAAGTCGATCAGCACGGTTGGAGCGCCCGGAGGCAGAATCGGTCCACCAACATGCGGCACCGGTCCGGTGGTCATAGGGCAGGTGTGCATATCCGTCACTCGCGCGGCTGGCGGCATCAGACTCTCTCCATGTGTGAGTCGGGCGCGCCCATTGCTGCCTGACCAGGCGGAAGCGGCATGATGCGCAAGCCCTTCACAAATCCATCGTAATCGGGACGCACCACACTTATCTGCGCCTCTAAAGTCGTCAGCGTAATCACGCCCACCCAAAGGCCCAATCGCACATACGTCTGCGCATGCAGCATTACGCCGATAGACGCATCGTTGTGCCGAACAAAAAGCAGTTGCGCCTCATCCACGTTCTCAAAAGGGATCGCTCGCGGTCCGGCAAGCTTAGGTTCTTTGAGGTAGCCGCCGATCAGTTTCATCTGCTTCTCAATGTATGCGGCCAGCCCGTCGTCGGCCTCCAGTATATCTTCTCCCAAACCAACATTGGTAACCAGTTGCTCGGCGTTGGCGGAATACTTGCGCACTCCAAATCCATCTATGTAAACCCAACCTGCGGGCAACGCCGTAACGTTCCATCTTCCAACAGAAGGGTATCGAGCAGTGGCTCCGGGTTGGGCAAATGTTTGTGTCAAATCTCTCCGCAGAATGATAAATCAAGGCAAGAGTCACTTGCAAAATTACTTTCAGGCTTCGCTATGCGTCAGGGCACGACTTCAGTCGTGCCGAAAGATCCGCAAGAAGGTGTTTTGCAATTCAGCAGTGGCTAAAGCCGGAATCTAATTTGGGCATTTGCGGCACACTTGATAGGTGTGCCGCATTTTTCTTATGCCGATTGTTTTTTGGTGGTCCTGCACTTCATGCAAGAGTTGACTGATCTGCGGAAAAGGCGGATTGGAGGCCTGCTGAGCGCTCGCTGGCAGGGCGACAAGCAGCGAATCGAGGAGCCGTCAAAGGTCAGGTTCTCATACGAACCGAGCAGGAATTTCTTGTCATAATCAAGGAGATGCAAACGGCCTTCAAGGTCGCTGAACACCACAGTGACAGCCTTTACGCGCTTCTCATCGGTCAGATATTTGATCCGTTTTTCGCGGATTTCGTCAGCAGGTACACGGTTGAACCGGTCAGCCTTTGCGGCCAAGTTAAGCTCTTCCAATTGCTCGTAAGAGAGAGCCAGAAAACTGCGATAGTCTGTAGACATGGTTATCCTCTTTTGTCGGAATTGCAGATGGAAATGATGGTACAGCCCCGGCATTCAACGGCGGACTCTAGAGCTGAAGGGCTTGTGCGGATAGGGTAACGCGCTCCACCTCATCTTGCACAAGAAAATTCTTGATACTGTCTTACTTCGCTTCCACCAAAGCCTTTGCGTCCTTGCCCTGTTGCGTCTCAACCTTGAATCGCTTGTAATCTGAATCGTGCTCAGCGAAATGTTGATGAATGCCTTTGACTAACAGAACGCGCGCCTGCACCGTACCCTCGGCACCGGTTTGCAACCATACTTCGTTGTTTACGGGAGCCTGGTCAAAGTGAAAGTTCGAACCCTTTTCAACATTAGCCAACAATCCTCCACCCACATGAAAATTATCGTCGAAGGTGACATCAATGTGTACGACTTCGCGGTCTTGTTCGTCGACCCATGCCGTGCCTTGCAACTTCTTGTAAACTTCCTCATTAAGGCCATGCGTGCTGGCATCTTTGCGCCCAACAAAATCAAAGACGATTGCCGGTCGGCCTCGATAAGTTTCGCGTCGCGGGTTACGCACTTCCACGATCTCAAGAATGCGGCTGATGTTGGGTTCCTGGCTCGTCTTCGACTGCTCTGGATGCGGCTTCTGCGCCTCTTCCACTGCCTTGGTCACGCGCTCAGTCTCCTTCTGCTGTTCGTGGTCGTCGAGCGGCTTGCCATCTTTTTTCACCAAGCGTCTTATCTCGCGGCCATTGACAAAAAATATCTCGAACTCCCTGGTCTCGGTCTTGGTTACCTGACCACGCGCATCCATGTCTTGCATCGTTTGCATTGAACTATAAGTGTAATTCTCGCGCACTTTTTCAAGTGTTTTTTGGTGGTCCTGCACTTCATGCAAGAGTTGGCTGATCTGCGGCAAAGGAGGATTGGCGGCCTGCTGAGCGCACGCTGGCAGAGCGACAAGCAGCGAACCGATGAAACCGGCAGACCAGAGATTGCGTAATGAGTTCATGAAGGCTACTCGCTTCTGAATGGAATACCATTGGCTTAGACTGCGTGCGCTGTAGAAAGTTACTTCGGCTGAGAAAACACACAATCAGCCTCAACAAGGAGATCTCCATATGTCCAGATTACTGCTACAGTGGCTGTTAAGCGCAATCGCGCTACTGGTTGTTTCCAACCTCGTGCCAGGATTTCATGTGCATGGTTTTGTACCTGCTTTGATTGCGTCCCTGGTCATTGGGCTGCTGAATGCAACCGTCGGACTGGTTCTGAAGATCATCACATTCCCCATCAGCATTCTCACGCTGGGTTTGTTTCTGCTTGTCATCAACGGATTGATGATTCTTGTGGCATCGAATCTGGTGAGCGGATTCTACGTGCATGGCCTGATTCCCGCATTCTGGGGCGCAGTGGTACTGGCGCTGCTGGGCGTGGTGATCCGCGCCATTACGAAGCAGAAGTAAACAGGCGTGGAGGTAGGATAATCCAAGCAGCTCGTCGAGCATGGTCGTGATTCTTTACAAGATTGAAAGCTGACGGTCAGCGTCGTTCGTCTACAATCATCTCCATGAGTTTTCCTGAAAATCGGATGCGGCGGATGCGGCGCACGGAATCCCTGCGGTCTCTGGTGCGTGAGACCTCAGTGCAACCTGGCGACCTGATTTATCCATTGTTTCTCTGTCCTGGCGAAGGCGTGCGACGCGAAATTGGCTCGATGCCGGGAGTCTTCAATCTCTCGATTGACGAGGCTGTGCGCGAAGCGGAAGAGGCTGCCAGCCTGGGGTTGGGCGGCCTGCTGCTTTTTGGCTTGCCTGAAGCAAAAGACGAGCGCGGCTCGGGCGCATGGGACGACGATGGTATTGTGCAGCAGGGTTTACGCGCGCTCAAAGAGTCTGCCGCTGCCAAAAAGCTGGTGCTCATTGCCGATGTTTGCCTGTGCGAGTACACCAGCCACGGCCATTGCGGCATGGTGATTGAGACGCGTGATGGCTTTGAAGTGGAGAACGACGCATCGCTCGATCTGCTTGCCCTGACCGCCGCGAGTTTGGCACGCGCGGGTGCCGATGTGGTGGCACCGAGCGACATGATGGACGGTCGCGTGGCTGCTATCCGCCGCGCTCTGGACGAAGAAGATTGCGCGCAGACGCCGATCTTGAGTTATGCCTCAAAGTTTGCGTCCGCATTTTACGGACCCTTCCGCGAAGCCGCCGACTCCGCGCCACAGTTTGGTGATCGCAAGACCTATCAGATGGACGGCGCAAACCTGCGCGAGGCTCTGCGCGAGATTGACCTTGATCTTGCCGAAGGCGCGGACATGATTTTGATGAAGCCAGCGATGCCGTATCTGGACGTGATTCGAGCAGCTCGCGAGCGGGTGGACGTGCCCATCGGTGCCTATCAAGTCTCTGGCGAATACTCGATGTTGCAAGCGGCCTTTCAGAAAGGCTGGCTGGACCGGAATCGCGCGATCCTCGAATCACTGGTGAGCATTCGCCGCGCAGGCGCGGAGTTCGTTGTGACTTACTTTGCCAAAGAAGCGGCCAAGCTGTTGGGTTGAATTTGCAAGGTTTCCGTTCTATCGCCGGTGATAGAACGGAAACACGATCATCAGCGCAAAGCTGATGGCAACAACCAATGCCAGAACCACCAAACCCCAGAGCAAAGCAAGGCTCGGTCCCTGAGTATGCGCGTCTTCTGCTTCCGGTTCGTGCTTGGTTGGCTCGCGCTCAAACTTACTCATCGCGCAGCGCCTCGACGGGGTCCAGTTGCGCGGCGCGGGTTGCAGGCAGGGTGCCAAAGATAATTCCTACTCCGGTGGCTACAGCCAGAGCAATGAGGATTGACAATGGTGAAATTGGCACAGCATAGTCGGTAAAGAAGCGCACAGCAACGGCTGGGGTCAATCCAACAATTGTGCCTATCACTCCGCCCACAAGAGAGATAATGACCGCCTCGGCCAGAAACTGCAACTTGATCTCGCGATTCGTGGCACCGAGCGCTTTGCGAATGCCTATTTCACGAACACGGGCGCGGACATTGGCCAGCATGATGTTCATGATGCCCACTCCGCCGACGGCCAGCGTAACGGCTGATACAGCCAGCAGAACATAGATCAGCGCGTTGGCCATCTTGGCGGCCATGTCCAGCAACTCTTTGAGCGTTTGTGCCTTGTAAACCGAGTCGGGACGATGGCGCGCCTGCACAATGCGCACAATCTCTTTTGCCGCGTCTGGAACCTCGCCCATGCCGCGCATGGAGAAGTAAATCTGGTTCACGTTTTCTGTTCCCGTGAAGTATCGAGCCACTGAAAATGGAATCAGAATGGTTTGATCGGCAATCTCCGATTGGCCAAAGTCATCCACACTCATTTTGAAGACGCCGATGATGGTGAAGGGAATGCCACTGATCTCAAAGCTCTGGCCAACGGCGGAGTCATCGCCGCCAAATCGCTCGCGGGCAAACAGTTCGCTGACCACGGCGCATTTGATGTCCGCCGCGTCGTCGGTATCATCGAGAAAGCGACCCGCCGGCACCAACAGGTTATGGATATTGAGATACTGCGGACTGACGCCCAGGACCAGAGTATCTTTGACCACGCCTCTGCCAAAGCTGATGTGCTCGTGCATCTCCAGCACGGGCGAAGAGTAGACAACCCCTGGCAACTGCGCCAGCACAGCCTTCTCGTCGTCGCGGGTAAGGTAGTCGTTGTAGAGCACGCGCTCGGCGGCTGTTGCTCCACCACCGGCATACTCCAGTTCCACGGAGTTGGTGCCGAATTTCTGAATCAATTGCAGCACGTACTCTTTGCCGGTGAGACCGATCGTCGCCACCAGAATCACTGAAGCTGTGCCAATGACCATGCCCAGCGCAGTCAGAGCAAAGCGCATTTTGCTGGAGCGAAAGCTGTCCATCGCCAGCTTCAGAATCTCGCTGGGATGCATGGTATTGCGCGCGCTCAATAAGGTTTTTTTGAAAGCGGCTTGGCGGGCCTGTTCAGTTTGAATGGTCGGATTCATTCGGTCCCTTGCTTTGAGATGCGCCAGCGCGCCGTTCCGGTTCCTGAATCATGAGACGCAACCGGAGCCGCGATGGATTTTCTATTTACTATCATACGTTTTCAGGCTAAATAGAGAGACTTTACGTTATTGCTGCCGTGGCAACAGAGTGCAATAACAGATGATGCGAATTGGGTTTATGCAGCGTCGACCATTTCCATCCGAAGACGCTTGCCCACAGCGCGGGCTGCTCTGGCAATGGTTTGCAAATGAACAGCACTGTTTTCCGGGTCGAGGAGACGATCCAATTGCGAACGACTGGTTCCCATACGTGCGGCCATTGTCTTCTTGCTGATATGTCCTGCTTTCATCGCCTCTTCCAACTGCCATGCGATGACTCGCTTCACAGCCACGGCATCAACTTCATCCAGAATACCTTCTTCTTCAAGAAAGCTGTCGAAGCTGGAGCCGCTGTGATCGAAATGCTTTGCTTGCACAATACTCACGTCAATCCTTTCTCATGCTTGCGCTTGTTTGTGCGAGCCTGTTCCAAATCTGACGTTGGAGTTGCCCGTGTCTTTTTGAGAATGCCGTGCAACAGGACCATTCTTTGCTTCATATCGACATAAAAAAGACTCGTGCAATACGATTCCCTGGTAAGTTGGTTCGGACTTCATGCAAACCATCACCCATCGGGCGACAAGCTGGCATACCAAGCGGCCAGTCGAACTCGACCGTTCGAATATCTTCACCGATCAGTCGCCGATCCTGTTGGTCGATTGACTTTGACTTCAACCAGGACCGTACAGGTTCGCTTCCAGCCTCCGTTTGGTAAAAAATCGCTGGAATTCGTTTTTCAATTGCCTGCCCCACCCCTAGAGTACCACGCGAGGTACTTGTAGATGCTGGTACATGAAATTTAATTTCAGGTTTATCTTTCATACTTCTCCTATTTAATTTCAAAGAACTCCGCCACATCTGTAATTGTCTCCGTCAGTCGATAAGGCGGCAGGCTGGTCAGGAATGTCTGCCCGTATCTTTTTGTGCGGATGCGGTTGTCGAGCAGCACCAGCACGCCGCGGTCTTCGAGCGAACGAATCAAGCGCCCAAATCCTTGTTTCAGCGTGAGTACCGCTGCCGGAACCTGATAGTCGAAGAAGGGTTTCCCGCCTGCCTCTTCAATCAGTTTCATGCGCGCCGAGACCACCGGATCGCTTGGCACCGCAAACGGAAGTCGGTCAATAATCACGCAGCTCAGCGCCTCACCCTGCACATCCACGCCTTGCCAGAAACTTGACGTTCCAAACAACACCGCATTGGGTGTTTCGCGGAACTGCTCAAGCAGCGCCTTGCGCGGAGCCGATCCGTGCAACAGAATCGGAAAGTCCAGGACCGGCAGCAGACGCTCATATAAGTCGCGCATCTGGCTATAACTTGTGAACAGGCAAAACGCACGACCGCGACTTAGTTCAAGTACACGCTGAATGCAGCGCGCCGCAGATTCAGGAAACTCCGGGTCTCGCGGGTCGGGCATTTCGGGCGGCAAGTAAAGCAGCGCCTGTTCGCCATATTTGAAGTGCGAGGGCACCACCAACTCACGCGCCTCGCTGAGTCCGAGCCGCTTGCGCATATGCTCAAATCCACCCTGAACCGTGAGCGTGGCCGAGGTCATGATGACGGTTGGAATTGTGTCGAAGACCTGCTCAGAAAGTAACGCAGAGACATCAATCGGGGTAGCCTGCAAGAAGGTTGTCCGCGATTGCGATCTGAATCCGGCGTGGCCGGTATTGGTTGCTCGTTCCGTTGATGCTCCGCCAGAGATGCGCCGCTCCATCCAATACACCATGTTATGGGCGTTTGATTCGAGCAGAAACTCAAGCTCGCTGCGCAGGCGTGCAACACGCTTCTTCAACCCTGGCGCTTCATCCACACCCTTCATGCCGTCCATCTCTGTTTCAAGCCGCTTGAGCGTGGCGCGGACGGCCATATAGAGATCGCCGGAGGATTCCAGAAACTCCTCGCGGCCAATGAAGGGCTGACGACCATCGCCAGCCATCGGCAATCCTGCAAAAAACATACGTGCCCGCTCGCGCAGTTGCTGCGTGGCGCCAGGCAGGTTTTGAGCACCCTCTTTGCCGCGTAACAGCACATCTGTGTCCCGCGCCAACTCCTCAAAACGCAAGTTACTCACAGAAAGTCCGAAATAACTTGAAGCTACTTCTTCCAGCTCGTGCGCCTCATCAAAGACCACTGCCGCAGCTTCTGGCAGAATCCCCGCATCGGGTGCGCCAGCAGCCTCTTGCTTGACCGAGAGATCGGCAAAAAACAGGTGGTGATTGACGATAATGATGTCCGACTCGAGAGCCTTGCGCCGCATTTCTGTTATAAAACAACGTCGATAATCCGGGCAGGTCGATCCCAGGCAAGCCTCGGAACGTGCATCCAACTTTTGCCACAACGCGCTCGATTCCGGCATCTCGGAAAGCTCGGAGCGGTCGCCGGTTTCGGTGGTCTTCTCCCACTCGGCAATCTGTCGATACTGGTCAATCTCTTCAAGTCCTGAAAGAATCGGCTGCGTGCGCAACGCGGTGAGTTTGTGGCGGCAAAGATAGTTGGCACGACCCTTCATGTAGCAGACGCGCAGCGGGCCAAGCAGCGTTTCGAGAAAAGGAATGTCGCGAAAGTAGAGCTGATCTTGCAAGGCTTTGGTGCCCGTGGACACAATCACGCGCTGGCCGGTACGCAGCGCTGGCAACAGATACGCAAGCGTCTTGCCGGTTCCGGTTCCAGCCTCGACGATCAGGTGCCGCCGCTCCGTTAGCGCACGCTCAACAGCCTTGGCCATCTCAAGCTGACCGGGGCGATACTCATAGGGCAGCGCCGATTGCGCCAGAATGCCGCCTGGAGAGAAGAACTCATGCAGGCTAGGCAGGGCGCGGATTGGGGCATCGGTGGGCGGCATGGGCATAAGCGACTTTGTGTCGCTCTACCCATCATAGTGATACGGGCCCGGTCGAGTAAGCGATTGGCCGCAATCAAACGCGATGGACAATTGCAGCGATCTGGCTTTTATTTCTCGTCGCGCCGCAAATGCTTTGCTAGTGACCATTTCAGTTCGTCAATTCCCTGCCCTGTCACTGCAGAGATTGCATGAAACTCCAGCTTTTTGCGCTTGACGTGAGCGGCCAGCTTCTTCAGCTTATCTGGATTGGCGCTGTCGATTTTGGTGGCGGCCACAATCATTGTCTTCTTCACCAGCGGAAATTCCACCAGTGGCGCGGGGTTATCATCCATCGGCTGTTCAGGCGCGGTGACGGAGAAATTGGCCAGTTCTTTGTTGATGATCTTGAAGTCTTCCACCGGATCAGGACGGCCCGAAGCGTCAGAGACATCGACCAGATGGAGCAGCAGTTGAGTGCGCTCAATGTGGCGCAAAAACTGAATGCCGAGTCCCTGGCCCAGGTGCGCGCCTTCAATCAACCCAGGCATATCGGCAACGACAAACGACTCCAAATCCGGCTCCTCGCCCACAGTAACCACGCCGAGGTTGGGTTCGAGCGTCGTGAATGGGTAGTCGGCGATCTTGGGCTTTGCCGCAGAGATGCGCGAGATCAACGTCGATTTGCCTGCGTTGGGGTAGCCGACCAAGCCCACATCGGCCAGCAGTTTCAGTTCCAGTCGGTAGAGGCGCTCCTCGCCGGTACGGCCCATCTCGTGCTCGCGCGGAGCCTGATGGACGCTGGTGGCAAAGTGCTGATTGCCGCGTCCGCCGCGTCCGCCTTTGGCAATGATGAACTGCTCGTCCGGCTCCTCGAAGTCGTGGATCAGCTCGCCCGACTCCTGATCGTAAATCGCTGTTCCCACAGGAACTTGCAACACAATGGAGCGACCGTCTGAGCCGGAGCAATTAGAGCCTAGTCCGTGCTCTCCGCGCTGCGCCTTGTGCTCCGGATTATAGCGAAAGTGAATCAGCGTGTTGTGGCGCTGCGAGCTGACCATGACGACATCGCCACCGCGACCGCCGTCGCCGCCCGAAGGACCGCCGCGTGGAACGAACTTCTCGCGTCTGAAAGCCATGCAGCCGTTGCCGCCGTCGCCAGCTTTGACACGAATTTTTGCTTCATCGATGAACATGAGGAACCAGTTGTCAGAAGTTTGTTGTCGATGGTCAGATTGACCAAAGCGCGGCCTGAACCCTGAATCGAAGAGGCCGTCTTCCCAGTTTACAGGCTGGAGGCATAGAATCGCTTGCAACTTCAGTTTCGGTCAGCCGGGTGCTTCAAAAAACGGAATGCTTGCAAGGCAGCTTCCGCATCGACGGCTCTGATTGTTGACTGGTTGATTGTTTGGTCGAAGTTGGTACTTTGAGGCATAGCAACCCTCTGCCCCGCCAAACCTGCCACCAGAGCGGGTTGGCGCAAGTTTGTACTGCATTGTGCGCACATTTTCCCCGCATCTGTCGCGAGAAGGGTTCTCGATGGCAGGGGATTGGCGGAGTCGGGCGAGGTTGCTGGCACTCGCCGCGCTGTGGATGAGCGCGGGGATGAGTGTCTCTGCTCAATCGACAACAACCGGCTCACTGGTCGGCAAACTCACTGACCTCCACTCCAAACCGCTTGAAGGCGTAACCGTGCTTGCGCGCAATGAAGCCACGGGCGCAGAGGCACGCACCACAACCGCACGGAATGGATCGTATCGGTTTGATGGCCTGGATGCTGGCGAATACACGCTCGAAGCAGACAGTCCGCGTCTCGGTCACGGTCATGTGGAAGGCATTGTGGTGGCCGCTGGACATGAGGCCCGCGTGCAAGCCGCTCTCGATTTTCAATCGCTGCCCAACGCGCCGACGCAACCTGATTTGATTGAGGCGGCAGTTCATCCCGCTCCGCTGATACCCGTTGTTCCAACCACCGCCGCAATCGGCATTCCCACCGAAAAGGCTACTGTGCCCTCCCTTGCACCGAAGCCAACGGTTGCTGCAACTTCGGCACCCACGACACAAGCGACAAAGCCAGAGTTTGGACCGCCGCCAACCTCGATCAAAGTCGAAAGCGCGAGCAGCGTGACGCTTCCGGCCACTGTTCCGTTGGTTAGTGTTGTTTCTGCAAGCACGGCCTCGGTTTGGAACGGAGAGCGCGGCGGTTCCGCCGTAATTCAGACGGCAATCCGCACCGCAATCCATGCGGCACTCAGTTCAACACGACCCTCGTATCGCAGCATCCAGGCGGCCTCGCAGCGCGGAGATCCCGTAGCGTCCGTGGTCACTACCTCTGTTACTGGCGAGCAGTTGCAGCAACTCCCGTTGAGCGGACGACACTGGGAGAACTTTGTGCTGGATACACCGACCGCGTCCACATCGTCTGGCGGTCAGGCACAGACCGCTCTGCGCGGCTCAGGGCAAGATCCAGCCGCAGCCAGTGTGGACGGAGCCAACAAAGGTCTGGCCTTTGGCGGAGCAAGCAATGCGGGCACCGGGTCGTACGCGCAGGGAGGCACCAGCGAAAACGGTTCCGCGCAAAGTGAGATGGGGCAAGCGTGGGCGGGTGGACGCGGCTTCGGCGTGGCGCAGACCGCCATCCGCGAGGTGCAAACAACCGCTGGAAATGTGGAGACAGCAGCTTCAAGGTCTGCGGGCGGACGCACGAACGTCGAGACACAGCGCGGCTCAAACGGTCTGCACGGACAGGGCTTTGGTTATGACCGCCAGAATACCTGGGCCGCAAAAAATCCGTTTACGCAGTGGACGCAGAACACCGGAACCGTCACAAGCCCCGTGTTTACGCCTGTTCCCTACACTCCGCCGGATCACGAGACTACATGGGGGCTTGGCATCGGCAGCCAGATCAAGCGCGACAAGCTCTTTTGGTTCGGCGCTGTGGATAGTTACCAGCGCAACGATCCAGGTCTGGCTACGGCCAAGCATGAGGATCAGTTTTTTCTGTTGCCCACCAACGGCGATCTACAGATGAAGGTGCTCGGCGCACGGCTGGCGGAGAGCACAAGCAAGGCTTATACCGATTATCTGGGGATGATTGAAAATCTCGCAGGGTTGCTTGGTCCCGCGCCGCGTACCGCTACGCAGTGGGTCGGTTTTGGCCGCTTGGATTGGGAGGCAAGCGAGCGGCAGCACTTTACGCTGGAAGGCACAGGCGCGTTGTGGAATGCG
>Ga0182030_10008885_pt1 | contig 20684 bp, 19 predicted proteins | sample 812S3MmetaG_FD_121299 | JGI IMG/M metagenome (GOLD analysis project Ga0182030, IMG submission 121299) | Permafrost microbial communities from Stordalen Mire, Sweden - 812S3M metaG (Illumina Assembly) | ecosystem: Environmental > Terrestrial > Soil > Wetlands > Permafrost | place: Sweden... | reverse complement strand
GAGTTGACGCTGTAGGTCTGCGCCGTGCAGCCCTCGATGTAGTTCACATCAGAGCCCTCGTCGGCGATGATCAGCGTGTGCTCGAAGGTGCCCTCGCCGGCGCCCTCCATGCGGAAGTAGGACTGCAACGGCAGGTCACACTTGACGCCCTTGGGGATGTAGCAGAAGGCCCCGCCGGACCAGACGGCGCCGTGCAGCGCCGAGAACTTGTTGTCCTGCGCGGGGACGCACTTGTTCATGAAGTATTTCTCGACCAGCTCCGGGTACTCGGTGACCGCGGTGTCCATCGAACAGAACAGGATCCCCTGCTTGGCGTACTCCTCCTTCAGACCCTCGTAGACAGGCTCCTGGCGCCACACGCCGACGACGCCGGCGAGATGCTCGCGCTCGGCTTGGGGGATGCCGAGATCCTCATAGGTCTGCTTCATCTCGGCGGGGACGTCGTCCCAGCTGTCGAAGCGGCCCGCGGTCGGCGGCGAGTACAGCACCAGGTCGTCGAGGTTCAGCGCGCTCAGGTCGGGACCCCAGGTCGGGATCGGCTTGCGTTCGAAGATCTCCAGCGCCTTGATCCGTTTCTCGGCCATGAAATCGGGCTCACCCTTGATCTTCGAGAGCTCCGTCACGACCTCGCGCGAGATGCCCTGGCGGGCGCGCAGCTGACCCTGCTCGTCCTCGACGATCGGGCTGGGCTTGGTGATCCTGGTGCGGTCCGTCGTTGCCATCTGGCTCCTCGCTGCGGTTGTGCGCTGAATCCTGTGCTCTGAAGTAGGAATTGTATCGTGACGCTCAGGCGGGCCAGGCGTGATCGCCGGTGACAGCGCCGCGCACGACCTTCAGGTTCAGTAACGCGCACTTGCGCCGCGTCGCCGAGACCGGGATCCCGAGTAACTCGATCATCCAGTCGGCGCCGAGCCCACCGACCTCCTCGAGGCTCATGCCCTTCAGCTCCTCGGAGGCGATCGACGCCGAGGCCTGGGAGATCGCGCAGCCGTGTCCGTGGAAGCGCAGGTCCTCGATCCGGTCGTCCTTTACACGGATGTGCACGCCGAGCTCGTCCCCACACAGGGGGTTGTGCTCGAGCGCCTCGAGGTCGTGGGGCTCCAGCTCGCCGAAGTTACGCGGCTGCTTGTAGTGATCGAGGATGTAGTCGCGATATAGGTCGTCCATTAGAGGCCGAACACCTCGCGTCCGGCGAGCAGCGCATCGACGAGCGCGTCGATGTCGGAGGGCTCGTTGTAAACGCCGATGCTCGCGCGTGCGGTCGCGCTCACGCCCAGGCAGCGCATCAGGGGCTGCGCGCAGTGGTGCCCCGCGCGGATGCAGACGCCTCCGCGGTCGGCCAGCTCGGCAATGTCGTGGGGATGCATGCCCTCGATCGTGAACGAGGCCAACCCGCCCCGTCCGTCCGCCTCCGGGGGGCCGGTAACACGCAGGCCGGGAACATCTCCCAGGCGTTCCAGCATGTAACCGGTCAACGAGCGCTCGTGCGCGCGTACGCGCTCCATGCCGATTACGGACAGGTAGTCCACCGCCGCGCCCAACCCGACCGCCTCCGCGATCGGCGGCGTACCGGCCTCGAACTTGTACGGCAGCTCGTTCCAGGTGGCGCCCTGGAAGTCGACCGAGGCGATCATGTCCCCGCCGGTCAGGAACGGCTCCATGCCCTCGAGGATCTCGCGGCGGCCGTGCAGCACGCCGACTCCGGTTGGCCCGAGCGCCTTGTGTCCCGTCCACGCATAGAAGTCGGCGCCGATCGCCGCGACGTCGACCGGCATGTGCGGCACCGCCTGGGCGCCGTCGACGAGCGTCGCCGCACCCGCGGCACGCGCCCGCGCGACGATCTCCGCGACAGGGAGGATCGTGCCGAGCACGTTCGACACGTGCGTCACTGCGACCATCCGCACGTCACCGCGCGCGAGCTCTACGTTCAGCTGGTCAAGGGAAACCTCGCCGCTGGTGTCGACCTCCAGGTAGCGCAGCTCCGCGCCGCGCTCGCGGCAGAGGACCTGCCACGGGACGATGTTCGCGTGGTGCTCCATCTGCGTGATCAGCACCGCGTCGCCGGGACCGACGTTCGCCCGTCCCCACGAATACGCGACGAGGTTGATCGCCTCGGTGACGTTCTTGGTGAAGATCGTCGTCTCCGGCTCTGCGCCGACAAACGCGGCGACCCGCCTGCGCGCGCCGTCGTACGCGGCGTCGGCCTCCTGCGCCAGCGCATAGACGCCGCGATGCACGTTCGCGTTGTGCTCGCGCAGGTGATTCGCGAGCGCCTCGATCACGACCTCGGGCTTTTGCGAGGTGGCACCCGAGTCGAGGTAGATCAGCTCGCGGCCGTCGAATCGCCGCGCGAATATCGGGAAGTCGGCCTTTACCGCCAGCGAGCTCTCAGCGACTGGTGGCATACGCCTCGATGTCATCGCGCGCCGCCGCCAGCTTGCCGGCGATCTTCTCTCGCACGATTTCCTCCAGCTGCTCGTCGGCCAGCTCCGAGATCAAAGGCTCGAAGAAGCCCTCGACGATCACCCGCACCGCCGCCGGGCGGTCGAGACCTCGCGTCTGCATGTAGAAGATCGCGGCCTCGTCGAGCTCGCCGACCGTCCCGCCGTGGGAGGCGGATACGTCGTCGGCCGATACCAGCACCGAGGGGATCGCGTCGACGCGCGCCTTTGGCGAGAGCATCATCGAGTGGATCTGCAGGTAGGTGTGCGTCTGCTGGGCGCCCGGGTCGATCTGGATCAGGCCCTCGAAACTCGCGCGGCTCTCTCCTGTCGCGGCGCCGCGCCAGTGCACGTCCCCGCCCGACGGGCCGGTCTCGTGCAGGTCGACCGCGAACACATCGAGGTGCTCGTGCTCCTCGGTGAAGAACAGCCCCCGGAAGGCCATGTCGCCGCCGGGCTCGGACACGGCTAGCTCGAGGTGCTGGCGCACGAGATGTCCGCCGAGCAGCGCCGGCAGCCAGTGGCAGTAGGCATCGCGTCCGACGCCGACGAAGCGCGTTGACACGTCATACACCTCGCCGGTGCCCCAGTCCTGGACCTGGACGAGGCGACAGCGCGCGCCGTCCTGGAGGTACAACTCAAAGGCGCCCGCGTGCAACGCTTGGCCGGAGAAGTCCTCCGCGAGGTCGTACTCGTGCAGCTTGAACTCGCTGCTCTCGCCGCCGACGACGAGCGTGCGCCCGTACTGCGCCACCCCAGGGCCCTCGATCGCGTAGACGATCTCGAACGGGTCCTCGACGACGACGCCCTTGGGCACGTGCAGGAAGGCGCCGCCGGTCCAGAACGCTGCGTTCGCGGCCTCCAGCTTGTTCCGGTCGATCGTCAGGCGCTTGGAGTACCAGCGCTCGGCCAGCTCGCGGTGATCTTGGAAGGCTTGCTGCAGCGAGCACAGGATCACGCCGAGCTCGGCCAGCGCGGGATCGAGCTCGACGTGCACGACCTCGCCCGCGTTCTGCACGATCCGCCCGGCGTGCGGACGGTCGGGCAGTGTGCGCGTGACAACCTCCGGCACGACGCCCGGCGCGACCGCGATCGAGTCCCCCGCGCCCGCGGTCTGCAGCGCGTCGAGGTCGAGGCTCTGCAGGGTGGTCGTCCAGAACCCCGAGCGCCGCCACACCGGCAGCTCCGAGGTCTCATACGTCTTCAGCGCGGTCTCGCGCAACTGCCCGAGGGTGCGCCCGTTGCCGGCCCCGGCGCCGCCCAGGGCGTGGTAAAGCGTCGCCTCGCGGTGGCGGCCGGGCTTGACCTTGATCGCGTCCGGCCCACCCGCGCCGTTCGCAGTGCCGACATCGTCCGCCGCGCCGCCGCTCGTTACGAGATCAGGCACGGGCGCCGACCTCCTGGCGGATCTGGTCGTAGCCCTCGCGCTCGAGCCGTTCGACCAGCTCGACGCCGCCCTGCAGCACGATCCGCCCGTCCATCAGGATGTGCACGAACTGGGGCTTGATGTAGTGCAGGATCCGCTGGTAGTGGGTGATGATCAGCGCGCCGAGGCCCTGCTCCTCGTGCAGCTTCTGGACGCCCTCGGCGACCGTCCGCAACGCGTCGATGTCGAGGCCAGAATCCGTCTCGTCGAGGATCGCAACGTCGGGCGCGAGCATCGCCATCTGCAGGATCTCCGCGCGCTTCTTCTCGCCGCCTGAGAAGCCGTCGTTGAGGTGGCGCGAGGTGAACGCTCGATCGACGTCGAGTAGCTCGATCGCGTGCTGCAGCTGGTCGCGGAACTCCTTGACCTGGATCGGTTCGTCGCGCTTGGCGTTGATCGCCATCCTGAGGAAGTTCGCCACAGAGACGCCGGGGATCGACACCGGGTACTGGAAGGCCAGGAACAGCCCGGCCTTCGCGCGCTCGTGCGGTTCGGCCTCGGTGATGTCCTCGCCCTTGAAGACGATCGTCCCCTCGGTGATCTCATACGAGGGATGCCCGAGCAGCGTGTTCGCGAGCGTCGACTTGCCCGAGCCGTTCGGGCCCATCAGCGCGTGCACCTCGCCGCGCGAGATGTCGAGATCGACTCCCTTGAGGATCTCGCGCTCCTCGATGCGCACGTGCAGGTCTCTGATCTCTAGGTCGGCCATGTTTGTTTTCAAGCTCCAGTTGTGAGTGGTTCAGGTTTAATTCCGTTCAAGAGCGCGGGGGCGAGCACGAGGTCGGCGAGCGTCGTCTCCTGCAGCGTGCGCACGATCGCAAAGCGCACACGCGTCCACAAAAGCTTCGTGGGACAGACGTGGGAAGGATCGGACTCCCGCGAGCACACAATCGAGCCGTCGGACGCCTGGGAGATGCACTCGATCGGCGCGATCGACCCCTCGAGCGCCTGTACGACCTCGGCCATCGTTATCTCCGTCGGCGAGCGCGCGAGTAGATAGCCACCGCGCGAGCCGCGCCGCGAGTCGACCAGGCCGGCCTTCCGCAGCCTCGCGACGAGATGCTCCAGGTATGCCAGCGGCAGACCGTCGTGCGCGGCGATCTCCGCTAGCGGGATCGGATCCTCGCCGGCTCGCCGAGCCAACTCGACCATCACGCGCACGCCGTACTCGGCCTTGGTTGAGAACATCATCTTGTCATTTCCTACCTGCCAGCTAGGGTATCAGCGGGTTCGGGGAAGCCCGGATTCCCAGTTGATCGTTCACGCGCCACTGGGCCTTCAACCCTCGCGGTCTTCGCCTACCTTTCTTCCCCTTCGAGCTTGCGGATGTCGTGCACTAGCCCTTCCGGGGTGAGCTGTTCGACCTGGAAGAGGTCGCGCTTCTGCCCGGCGCGGTCGATTAGCAGGACGGCGGCGGCATGTGGCGACTCGGCGTCGCCGAGCTGGCTCGGGACGATTTTGTAGGCGCGCCAGACCGCGTGCAGTTCGCTGGAGCTGCCGGTGAGGTACTCGACACGGCCATGGAGCGCGGCTTCGCCGAGGAAGCGACGCACGGCCGCGGGCGTGTCGGCGCTCGGGTCGGCACTGACGATCAGCACCGGGACGGGGCGGGCGTGGGTGGAGTGGGCACTCATTTCATCGAGCGCGCCGCGAATCTGCTGGGCGATCAACGGACAGGTGGGATGGCAGGTCGTGGAGAGGAAGGTCAGGATCGCGACGCGCCCGCGGTACTGGCCCAGCGATACGCGCCGCCCGGACTGGTCGGTGAGCGTGAAGCCGGGTGTGTTCACTCCCTGCGGCAAAAGCGCCCCGTCGAAGCCGGTGCTGGCCTGCGCGTTTTCGGCCACCGCCCTCGCGGCGGTCGAGCTCGTTGAGGATTGTGAGGCCGGGCGGTCGAGCAGGACGACGAGCGCGAGGACGAGCACGATCGCGGTCACGATCGCGAGCAGGATGGTGCGGAAGCGCCGGCTCATGACGTGGCATAGCGTTTCAGAGGGAGCGTCGACTCAGCCGCGCTGCTGCTCGCCTCCCTCGGGACCAGTGGCAGGAAACGTTGGAAATCTGTCCTTGCGGACAGATCCCGGTTGAGCGATGATCGGGGGATGGATCGCACACGATCGCTCCGTCTCGACCCTCGGTCGCCGCGCCAGATCGCGATCCTCCTGTACCAGGGTGTGCAGAGCCTCGACTTCACCGGTCCGCTGGAGGTGTTCGCCGGGGCCCAGCGATTGATCGAGGAGTCCGGCCGGCGCGAGCGCGGCTACAAGGTGAAGCTGCTCAGCGCCGACGGCCATCCGCTGGAGACCTCCAGCGGGTTGACCGTGACCCCGCACGCGAGCCTCGAGGCCGCGCCGGCGGAGATCGACACGCTGATCGTCCCGGGCGGCTACGGCTCAAGGAAGGCGACGGCCGATCGCGCGCTGCTCGAGTGGATCTCGCGGACGGCCGCGAGCGCCCGGCGCACCGCCTCGGTCTGCACCGGTGCGTTTCTCCTGGCCGCGGCCGGCCTGCTCGACGGTCGCCGCGCGACTACGCACTGGGCCGCCGCGGCTGAGCTCGCCGCGCGATATCCGGCGGTGGACGTCGATCCCGAGCCGATCTTCCTGCGCGACGGCCCGATCTGGACCTCGGCGGGCGTGACCGCGGGGATGGACCTAGCGCTGGCGCTCGTCGAGGAAGATCTCGATCGCGATGCGGCGCTGCAGATCGCGCGCCACCTCGTGCTGTTCCTGCGCCGGCCCGGGAAGCAGTCGCAGTTCAGCGCGACGCTGTCGGCGCAGGAGCCCACGCGCGAGCCGCTGCGTGAGGTCCAGCGCCACGTCGTCGAGCATCCCTCGGTCGACCTGTCGATCGAGGCGCTCGCCGCGCGCGCCCACATGAGCCCGCGGCACTTCGCCCGTGCGTTCGCGGCCGAGACGGGTGTCACCCCCGCCCGCTATGTGGAGCGGGTGCGCATCGAGGCCGCCCGTAGATGCCTGGAGGACACCGCGGAGCCGATCGCGGCCGTCGCCTCGGCCTGTGGCTTTGGCACCGCGGAGACGATGCGCCGCACGTTCCTGCGCGCGCTCGACGTCGGACCGGCGGAGTACCGCCGCCGCTTCTATGCCCCGATCGAAAAGGAGACAGTGCAATGAACATCGCGATCCTGCTGTTCGACCGTCTGGCGGCGCTCGATGCCGTCGGTCCCTACGAAGTGCTCAGCCGGTTGCCTGGCGCGAAGGTCACATTCGTCGCCGAGCAGGCCGGCCCGAAGCGCACCGACACGGGACAGCTGGCGCTCACGGCCGACGCATCGCTCGCGGAACTGGCCCACCCCGAGGTCGTGCTCGTTCCAGGCGGCCCCGGCCAGGTGGCGCTGATGGACGACGGCCCGGTCCACGCCTGGCTGCGCGCCGCGCACGAGACCTCGCAGTGGACGTGCTCGGTCTGCACCGGCTCGCTGATCCTCGCCGCCGCCGGGCTGCTGGAGGGCAAGCGTGCGACGAGCAACTGGCAGGCGCTCGAGGAGCTGGATCGGTTCGACGGCGTCGAGGTGGTCCCCGAGCGGGTGGTGTTCGACGGCAAGCTCGCCACCGCGGCCGGGGTGACGGCCGGGATCGACATGGCGCTCGCGCTCGCGGCGAAGGTCGCCAACGAGCAGGTCGCGCAGGCGATCCAGCTGGGCATCGAGTACGACCCGCAGCCGCCGTTCGACGCCGGCTCGCCGCGGACGGCGCCGGCGGAGATCGTCGAGGCGGTGCGCGCCCACTCGCGCTTCGCGGCGTGAACGGGCGCCGCCGCCGTGGGGGCCGAAGGTGCTGCCTCGTGAGAGCGGACGGCGCTGATGTAAGGCGGTGCTGACGTAACTGACGTAAGTAAGATGCGCGTATGTCCGACAACCCGTTTGCAACCACCACGTCGAAGCAGTCCGCGTTGAGCGTCTTCGAGCCGCGCGCGACCGAACGCGCGGCCAGCTCGACGTTCCTGCTCGGTCAGGTGATGTTCTTGGTCGCCGTCGCGCTCGCCTTCACCGCCGCCGGCACTTACATCGGGCGCAACGTGCCCTACGGCACGGCGTTGATCTGTGAGCTCGGCGCGTTTGGGATGCTGATCGTGCAGATGTTCGTCCCCCGGCTGCGCGAAGGACCGACGGGGATGACCTGGATGTTCGCGCTCGCGCTGCTGCTGGGGGTGGGACTCGGCCCGGTGATCAACGAGTACGCGACCGTCGATCAGAGCGCGATCTACCAGGCCGCCGGCGGCACCGCGCTGACGGTCGGGGTGATGGGCTCCTATGGCTTTGCGACCTCGCGCGACCTGATCCGCTGGATGCGCCCGCTGTTCTTCGCGCTGCTCGGGGTCTTCGGGCTCGCGATCGTGTTGATCCTGATTGGCTCGGGCGAAAGCTTCCTGCTGAACCTCGCGATCTACGTGATCGTGAGCGCGTACCTAGCGATCTACTTCCAGATCATCCGCCGTCGCGCGACCGAGCGCGACGTGATCTGGATCGCGACGGGCGTATTCATCAACATCATCAACATCTTCCTCACGCTCCTGCGGATCTTCGGCAGCCGCTGAGCGATCGCCCCCGTGGGGGGCGGCAGCTAACCTGCGAACTCCGATGACCGAACAACGCTACGACCCGCAGGAGATCGAGCCCCGCTGGCAGGCGCTGTGGGCGAAGGAGCGCACCTGGGAGGTGGCAAACGAGAGCGCCACTGGCCCGGGCGCCGGGGGCGACCGGGCTCCGACCTCGTATGTGCTGGAGATGCTGCCCTACCCGAGCGGCGAGCCACACATCGGCCATCTGAAGGTCTACTCGGTCGGCGACGCGATCGCCCACTACCACCGCCGCACCGGCCACAGGGTGCTGCACCCGATGGGCTACGACGCGTTCGGGCTGCCGGCGGAGAACCATGCGATCAAGACCGGCGTGCACCCGCGCGACTCGACGGCCGCGTCGATCGCGTCGTTCCAGCGCGAGTTCCGCCGCTGGGGCATCTCGATCGACTGGTCGCGCGAGCTAGCGACACACGACCCGCGCTACTACCGCTGGACGCAGTGGATCTTTCTGCAGCTGTTCGGTGCGGGCCTCGCCTACCGCAAAGAGGCGGCCGTGAAGTGGTGCCCGAAAGACCAGACGGTGCTCGCGAACGAGCAGGTGGAAGCGGACGGGACCTGCGAGCGTTGCGGCGCGCTCGTGGAGATCAGGCAACTCGAGCAGTGGTTCCTGCGAATCACCGACTACGCCGAGCGGCTCTTGAACGACCTCGACGGAATCGAGTGGCCCGAGCACGTGAAGACGATGCAGCGCAACTGGATCGGTCGCTCAGAGGGCGCCGAGGTGACGTTCAGATGCGAGGATTTGGATCCCGCCCACCCGATCGACTACCCGGTGTTCACGACGCGCCCGGACACGCTGTTCGGAGCGACCTTCTTCGTGATGGCTCCTGAGCACCCCGACGTGGCGCGGCTCGCCGAGGGGACTGTGTACGAGCAGGACGTGCACGACTACGTGAACAAAGCGCTGAACGAGTCGAACGAGGAGCGCGGGAACGCCGAGAGGGAGAAGACGGGCGTGCCGTTGGGAAGGACCGTGACGAACCCGGTGAACGGTGAGCAGATCCCGATGTATGTCGCCGACTATGTGCTGATGGAGTATGGAACAGGCGCGATCATGGCCGTGCCCGGGCACGACGAGCGCGACTACGCCTTCGCGCGTGCCTACGACCTGCCGATCCGCCGCGTGATCGAAGGCCCGGCCAGCGCTGCGCCGGACGCCGACCCAAGCGCTGCCGAGACCACGGAGCAAGGTCTTCCCTACACAGGCGACGGCCTGCTCGTCAACTCACGCTCGGACTTCGACGGTATGCCAAACCGCGAGGCGCTGAGCGCGATCGTTGGCTGGCTGGACCGCGAGGGCAAGGGCCACGCGTCGGTCAACTACCGGCTGCGCGATTGGCTGGTTTCACGCCAGCGCTACTGGGGCTGTCCGATCCCGATCGTCAACTGCGAGCGCTGCGGGATCGTGCCCGTGCCCGCGGACGAGCTCCCGGTGGAGCTGCCGGACATCGAGGACTACACACCGAAGGGCCGCTCGCCGCTGGAGGCCGCGGAGGAGTGGGTCAAGACGAAGTGCCCGGAGTGTGGGGGGCCGGCGCGTCGCGAGACCGACACGATGGACACGTTCGTCGACTCGTCCTGGTACTTCCTGCGCTACTGCGACGCGTCAAACGTTCAGGCCGCCTGGGATCCTGCGGTACTGAGGGAGTGGATGCCGGTCGATCAGTACATCGGCGGGGTCGAGCACGCGATCCTGCACCTGATGTACGCGCGCTTCTTCACCAAGGCGCTGGCCGATCTCGGCCACCTCGACTTCCAGGAGCCTTTCAAGGCGCTGTTCACGCAGGGGATGGTCACGAAGGACGGCGCGAAGATGAGCAAGTCCCGCGGCAACGTCGTCTCGCCGGCGGCGATCATCGAGCGCTACGGCGCCGACACCGCGCGTTGCTACATCCTCTTCATCGGGCCGCCGGATCAGGACGCGGATTGGTCGGACGAGGGGATGGAGGGCGTGCACCGGTTTCTCAGCCGTCTGTGGCGTCTGGCGGTGGAGACCTCCGAGCAGGCCGATGCTGGGCAGGGGGGGGAGGCCGAGGATCTCGAGCTGTTGCGAAAGGCGAACTGGGCAATCGAGAAGGTCTCTGGAGACCTGCGGCGGTTCGCCTTCAATACGGCGATCGCCGCGGTGATGGAGCTGCTGAACGAATGCTCGCGGCTGCGCGAGAGCGCAAGCGTCGAGAGCAAGCGCTTCGCGCTCGCGACGGCCGCCTCGCTGCTGTTCCCGTTCGCGCCGCACGTGTCGGCGGACATCTACGACCGGTTGACGGGCGAGCGCGTCTGGGAGCAGCCATGGCCGCAGGCCGACGAGGCGCTGCTCGAGCGCGACGAGTACGAGCTCGTCTGTCAGGTCAACGGCAAGCTGCGCGACCGCGTCACCGCCGCCACGGGCGCGGATGCGGAGGAGTTGAAGGAGCTGTGCAGAGCCGCGCCGAACGTGCGGGCGCATCTCGACGGCAAGGAGATCGTCAAGGAGATCGTCGTTCCGGGCAAGTTAGTGAACCTCGTGGTGCGCTGATGGCAGAGCTGAAGCCCGCCTACCTGATTCACGGCGACGACCACGGCGCGGTCGCCGAGCGGCGAGCGGGGTTGAAGTCGCTGGCCGAGCGGCAGGGGGACGCGGCGAGCGTCGAGGTGCTCGAGGGCGAGGCGGGGACCCCCGCGGGCGTGGCGCTGGCGCTGAGCGCGATGACGTTCGCGATCGGCCGGCGCGTGATCGTTGTCGACGGTGTGGAGCGCTGGAAGCAGGCGGAGGTCGAGCAGCATTTGACGCCCGCGATGGGGGGGATGCCACCGGAGACGACGGTCGCGCTGTTCGCACGCGAGGAGAGCCGCAGCAAGGCCCCGGAGGCGGTCCACGACGCGGTCAAGCGCGCTGGTGGGCAGATCGTCACGCAGGCGACGGTGAAGCCGTGGGAGCTCGGCAAGTGGGCGCGCGCGCAGGGCGCGGGCATGGGGATCGCGCTCGACGCGGCCGCCGCGAACGCGCTCGTGGCACAGGTCGGGGGACGCCAGCAGAGGCTGCTGCGCGAGCTGGAGAAGCTCGCGCTGGAAGTCGAGATCGAGGGAGAGACCCAGCGCATCGGTGTCGAGGAGATCGAGCGCCGTGCTGCCCACTCCGCCGAGTACCGCTCCTTTGCGTTGGCCGACGCGCTCGTTGGCGGCGATACCGCGCAGGCGACGCTCTCTTACCTACGTGTCCGTCGCCAGGGCGAGCGCCTGGCCGGGTTGACGTACATGATGGCTCAGCGCGTGCGCGAGGCGCTTGCGATCGCGCTGCGGTTGCAGGCGGGCGAGTCGGTGGGCGACGTGCGCCGCGGCCTGCGCATGCCCCCGCGCGCCGCGGAGCGCTTCGTCGCGGACGTCGCCAAGGCCGATCCCGATCGTTTGAAGCGGGCGCTCGGCGTGCTCGCAGACATGGAGCTCGACTCGCGCGGCGGAGCGGCGATCGGTGCCAGTCGCTCGCCGGTGGCGGGGCTCGACGAAGACACGATCGCGTTACGCGCGATCGAGGCGATCACAACCTAGAGAGACCGGTTAGGAGTCTGAGGAAACGCCGGCTAGGAGGCGGGCGGCGCGGGACTTGCGGTGCGCGCCGGTGTTCTTGTGTAGCGCGCCGCGCTTGACGGCCTTGTCGATCGTGCTCACGAGCTCGCGGTGCTCGGCGTCGGCCGTGGCGGTGTCGCCGCTCTCCATCGTCGCCTCGAGGCGCCGGAAGTAGGTCTTGATCGCCGAGGTGTAGCGCCGGTTCTCCAGGCGCTCGCGCTCGGTGCGGAGGATCCGCTTCTTCTGGGAGTGGATGTTGGCCATGACTGAAAGCCGCAGGCGTCGCAGAGAAGCTGCGGGGCGCGCCGCGGAGCGCCGTACTATAGCGGCCTTGTCCGTCCCCGGAGAACCCCCAGTCGCGGAGCCGCCCGCCACGACGTTACCGGCGGGCGAGGAGGAGCAAGTCGCGCACTCCGCCGGCAGTCGCGGCGTCGCCCGCAACACAGCGATCTTCTCGATCGGCACCGGCATCTCGCGGATCGTCGGTTTGGGACGGGAAATCGTGTTCGCGAGCTACTTCGGCACGAGTGGCGCAGCGTCGGCCTTCACGATCGCGTTCCTCGTGCCGAACCTCGTCAGCAACCTGTTCGCGAACGCCGCACTGTCGGCCGCGTTCGTGCCGGTGTTCACCGACCTGCTCCAGCAGGGACGCAAGAAAGACGCTCTGCGGCTGGCCTCAACGCTGTTCTGGATCATGCTGATCGGACTCGGTGCGATCTCGGCGTTCTTCATCCTCGCCGCGGGGACGATCATGCCGCTGTTCATCGGCCCCACCTTCAGCGGCGCGCTGAACGACCTGACGATCGGCCTCTCCCAGGTGCTGTTCCCGGTCGTGCTGCTGCTCGGCCTGACAGGCCTGCTCACAGGCATCCTGCAGTCCTACGACGAATTCACGATCCCCGCGATCTCCCCGGCGGTTTGGAATCTGGTGATCATCGTGCTGCTGGTCGTGCTCGCGCCGCACTTCCACGGCAACGACAAGGTCTACGCCTATGCGATCGGGATCCTCGCGGCGACCGGCGCGCAGTTGGCGCTTGCGTTCGGCGCGCTCGCGCGGATCGATTTCCGCTTGCAGTTCTCGATCGACTGGCACGATCCGCGGATCAGGCAGGTGTTCACGCTGATGCTCCCCGTGACGATTGGGCTGGGCATCGTGAACCTCGACCAGCTGATCAACTCGGCCTTCGGGAGCCTCGTCTCCGACGAAGCCCCTCGCGCGATCGACAACGCGTTCCGCATCTACATGCTGCCGCAGGGCATGTTCAGCGTGGCGGTCGCGACCGTCCTGTTCCCGGTCCTCAGTCGCCTGGCCGCCCGCCGCGACCCGGCGGGGATGCGCCGCACTGTGGGGACGGGAATGCGCCAGATCAACCTGTTGCTGATCCCCGCATCGGCGTTCATGATCGTGCTTGCGACCCCAATCACACGGCTCGTGTTCGAACGCGGTCACTTCGACGCCCAGTCGACCAAGCTCGTCTCCGAAGCGCTCTTCTGGTTCGCCTTCAGCCTGCCGTTTGCCGGCATCAACCTGTTGCTCACGCGCACCTTCTTCTCGTTGCAGCGGCCGTGGATCCCAACAAAACTGGCGGCGATGAACATTGTCGTGGACATCATCGTCAGCGTCGCGCTCTACAAGCCGCTCGGGATCGCCGGCCTGGTGATCGGCACCGTTGCCGCCAACGCGGTGATGACCGCGCTGCAGCTGCGCCGGTTGCGGATCGGCTTCAACGGCCGCTTGGAGGGTGCTCAAACGACGATGATCACCACCCGGATCGCCCTCGCCTCGGCGCTGCTGGCTGGGGTCTCGTGGGTGGTCTGGTACGCGCTGCACGCAGCGTTCGGGCAGTCGTTGATCGCGCAGATCATCAGCATGGCGGCCGCGGCCGGTGCGGGTGTGTGGATCTACACACGCGCGGTGTTGACGATGCACATCCCCGAGGCCCACCAGGTCAACCGTCTGATCCGAGCCCGGCTGGGGCGGGCGTAGGTCGGGCAGCGGCCGGGCGGGATGTGGGACCCACCCGGCTTGCCCCCGAACAGAGATCGCCGCTTACTACATACGTCCCAGGACTGTGTGTTTCGCCTGGGCGGCTTAACACTCCCGACACCTGGACTGGCCGCCCGCCCGAGGGCCGGCGCGTTGCCGCGGCTGAATGCTCCTTGTCGGGTTGGCGATCCGCCGGACCCTTAACGCTAGCGCGTCTACGCTGTAGCCGCACCCATGGACCAGACGCACATCCGCAACTTCTCGATCATCGCGCACATCGACCACGGCAAGTCGACGCTGGCCGATCGCATCCTCGAGCTCACGCACACCGTGGCCGCAAGGGAGATGCGCGCGCAACTGCTCGACTCGATGGACCTCGAGCGCGAGCGCGGGATCACGATCAAGGCGCAGGCGGTGCGCGTTTTCTACACGACCAAAGACGGCGAGACCTACCAGCTGCACCTGATCGACACCCCCGGACACGTCGACTTCACCTACGAGGTCTCGCGCTCGCTCGCCGCCTGTGAGGGCGCGCTGCTCGTCGTCGACGCCGCGCAGGGGGTGGAGGCGCAGACGGTCGCGAACACCTACCTGGCGATCGACGCGGGTCTCGAGCTGATTCCGTGCCTGAACAAGATCGACCTGCCCGGCGCCGAGCCCGAGCGCGTGGCCGGCGAAGTGAGCGATCTGATCGGCGAGCCGACCGAGGGGATCCTGCAGATCAGCGGCAAGACCGGCGCGGGCGTGGGGGAGGTGCTCGAGGAGCTGATCGCGCGCGTGCCGGCGCCCAGGGGCGACCCGCAGGCGCCACCGCGCGCGCTGATCTTCGATTCGGAGTTCGACCAGTACCGCGGCGTGATCGCCTACATCAGGGTCGTCGACGGCGTCTTCAAGAAGGGCGAGGCGATCCGCGCGATGGCGACGGGGACCGAGGCGGACATCGACGACATCGGCTTCTTCAGCCCGCAGATGATGCCCACCGACCAGCTCGCCGCGGGCGAGGTCGGCTACCTGATCACGGGGCTGAAGGACGTCACGCTGCTGCGCGTCGGCGACACGTTGACCACTCGCACGAGGACCTCCGGCCCTGGGAGCCGCATCGCCGGCGACGAAGCGACCGAGGCGCTGCCGGGCTATCGCGAGGTCAAACCGATGGTCTTCTGCGGCCTGTTCCCGATCGACTCCGACGACTACCCCGACCTGCGCGACGCGCTCGAGAAGCTCGTCCTCAACGACGCCGCGCTCTCATGGGAGCCGGAGACCTCGGACGCGCTCGGATTCGGCTTCCGCTGCGGCTTCCTCGGCCTGCTGCACATGGACATCGTCAAAGAGCGTCTAGAACGCGAGTACGACCTCGAGCTACTGGCGACGATGCCCTCGGTCGAGTTCGATCTGACGTTGACCAACGGCGAGGAGCTCGAGGTGCACAACCCCTCTGACATGCCCGACCCCGGCACGATCGAGCAGATCCGCGAGCCGTTCATCACCGCGTCGATCATCGCCCCGAAAGAGTTCGTCGGCGCGGTTATGGAGCTCTGCCAGGAGCGCCGCGGCGTGCACTCTGGCATGCACTACCTATCTCCAGAGCGCGTGCAGCTGAACTACGAGCTGCCGCTGGCCGAAATCGTGCTCGACTTCTTCGACCAGCTGAAGTCGCGTACGAAAGGCTACGCGTCGCTCGACTACGAGCTGAGCGAGATGAAGGAGTCCGACCTCGTCAAGCTCGACGTGCTGCTCGCCGGCGACACGGTCGACGCGCTCTCGATGGTCGTCCACCGCGATAAGGCTTATGAGATCGGCCGCACGCTCACGGAGAAGCTGCGCAAGCGCATCCCGCGCCAGCAGTACGACGTGCCGATCCAGGCGGCGATCGGCGCGCACGTGATCGCGCGCGAGACCGTCAAGGCGTTCCGCAAGGATGTGATCGCGGGCTGCTACGGCGGCGACATCACGCGCAAGAAAAAGCTGCTGGCAAAGCAGAAGGAGGGCAAGAAGCGGATGAAGCAGGTCGGCCGCGTCGAGGTCCCCCAGGAGGCCTTCCTGGCAGTGCTGGAGCTGGGCGAGGAGTAGCTCGTGCCGGGCCGGTCGACGCGGATCCTGTTTGTCTGTCTCGGCAACATCTGCCGCTCGCCGACGGCCGAGGGCGTGATGCGGGCGCTCGTCAGGGAGGCCGGACTCGAGGACTCGATCGAGCTCGACTCGGCCGGCACGGGTGCCTGGCACGTCGGCAACCCGCCGGACGAGCGCGCCGCCGAGACCGCGCGCGCCCGGGGAATCGCGCTCGAGGGCGCCGCCCGCGAGGTGCGGCGGGAGGACTTCGACGACTTCGACCTCGTCATCGCGATGGACCGCAAAAACCTCGCCGACCTGCGGCGCCTCGCGCCTGACGAGCGAGCGCGCTCCCGAATCAGGCTGCTGCGCGAGTTCGATCCGGCGAGCGCCGGGCTCGACGTCGACGAGCTCGACGTGCCCGACCCCTACTACGGCGGCCCGCGTGGCTTCGAGGAGGTGCTCGATCTAGTCCGCGCCGCGTGTGAGGGCCTGCTCGCACAAATTCGAGCCGGTCAGGTCCCGTGAGCCTGCCGCTCGGGGCGACGGACGCAAGGCTCCTCGGTGGCGGCGACATCAACGAGGCCTGGCGTGTCACGCTCGCCGACGGCCGCACGGCGTTCGTGAAGACGCGGGCGGATGCCGGTCCGGGGGAGTACGCGGCGGAGGCCGCAGGCCTGCGCTGGCTCGCCGAGCCCGGCGCGCTGCGCACGCCCTGCGCGATCGAGGTCGGCGAGGACTACCTCGTGCTGGAGTGGATCGAGTCCGGCCGTCTCGACGGCGCGGGCGTGGAGGAGCTCGGGCGTGGACTGGCGGCCACCCACGCGGCGGGCGCCGCCGGCTTCGGTGACCCGCGCCTGGCCGGCGCCCGGGATGGCGACTCTGGGGCGGGTGGTATTGCGCCGGCGAGCTTCGGCTCGCTCAGCCTGCCGAATGGGCCGACCCCCGACTGGCCCTCCTTCTATGCGGAGCGGCGTCTGCGGCCGCTGCTGAAGCTCGCCCGCGAGCGCGGCGCGCTGCCGGATCGGGGTGTCCGTGCGGTTGAGCGCGTGTGCGACCGGATCGCCGAGCTCGCGGGTCCGGCCGAGTCCCCGGCTCGCCTGCACGGAGACCTGTGGGGCGGCAACGTGCTGGCCGACGCGGAGGGCCGCCCGTGGCTGATCGATCCCTCGGCCTACGGCGGGCACCGCGAGGTCGACCTGGCGATGCTGAGGCTGTTCGGCGCGCCCTCCGAGCGCGTCTTCTCCGTCTATGCCGAGGTCGCGCCCCTGGCGGATGGATGGGAGGAGCGGGTCCAGCTGTGGCAGCTCGCGCCACTGCTGGTCCATGCCGTGCTGTTCGGCGGCTCCTACCCGGCCGCGGCCGAGCGCATCGCGCTCCACTACGCCGGTTGAACCACCGTCGGCGAGAAGACTCTGTCCCGTTTGGGGGTGGTGGTCGGAGTAGGAGGAGTGCGCTCCGGCACACTCGACACCCATCACCGTCTGTACCTGCTCGCGCGTGTGGTCGTCGCGCGCCACTACCGCCAGCCGCTCACGATCGAGACGGTGGCCGCGGCGGTATCGAGCTCGCCGCGGCAGCTGCAGCGCGTCTATGCGCAGTTCGGTGAGATGACCTTCCAAGAGGACCTGCTCGCACGGCGGATGACCGCCGCCGCCGAGCTTTTGATCGAGCAGCGGGCGATCCCGGTTCGCGATGTCGCGCGCCTGGTCGGCTACCGCCAGGCGCCGCATTTCGCCCGCGCGTTCCGGCGTCGCTATGGCCTATCGCCGGCGCGCTTTCGCGAACAGGCTCTGCTCATGCGCAAGCTAGAGCGAAGATAGTGCTCCCACGCTCGCCTCGTGCGGGGGCGCAGACTCTGGCATGACGGTTTCAGCGCCGGGCAGGCGCACTCGCATCAGCGTTCCGCCGCCCGGTGCGCGCTCGGCGGTGACGGTTCCACCGTGCTGGCGGACGACCTGGCGCACGATCGCGAGGCCCAGGCCCGAACCGGGGCGCCCGCGCGACTCGGCGCCCCGGTAGAAGCGGTCGAACACGTACGCGAGGTCCTCCGCTGAGATGCCGGGGCCGTGATCGCGCACGGTCAGCTCCTCGCCGGCCAGCACGATCTCGACCGGCTCGTCGGGGGGGCTGTACTTGACGGCGTTGTCGAGCAGGTTCGCCACGGCGCGCTCCAGGCGCGCCGGCACGCCGGCGACGATCGTTGGCGCCAGCTCGAGCTGCAGGGGGGTGCCGGGCGAGTGCCGGCGCGTGCGCGAGGCGACGTCGCTCACGAGTACGTCCAGGCGCAGATCCTCGGTATCCCTACTCGGTTCCTCGCCGCGGGCGAGTTCGATCAGATCGTTCATCAACAGCGTCAGCTCGCCAATCTGCTCGACCACGTCGGCCAGCAGGCGCTGGCGTTCGTCGAGCTCCATGTCGTGCGCCTGCTGGAGGATCTCGATGTTCGTGCGCAGGCTGGTGACGGGCGTGCGCAGCTCGTGCGAGGCGTCGGCCACGAGCTGGCGCTGGGCATGGACCGACGCGTCGAGCGCGCTCATCGAGTGCTCGAGCGCGTCGAGCATCGCGTTGAAGCTCGTGGCCAGGCGGCCGATCTCGTCAACGCCTGCGAGCTCGATTCGGCCGCTGAGATCCTGCGTGAGCGCGACGTGCTCGGTCGCCTGGGTGAGGCGCTTGAGCGGCAGCACGGCGGCGCCCGCGACCAGCCGTCCGAGCAGCGCCGCGAGCGCGATCCCGCCGATGTCGAGCAGCGCGAGGAGCAGGCGCAGGCGACGGAGCAGGCTGTCGACTTCGCTCAGCGGTTGGGCGAACTGGACCGCGCGTCCGTGGTCCAGCGGCTCGGCGAGGATACGCAGATCGAGGCCGTCGGCGGTGGCGTTGCGGAAGAACGATTTGCCGCCGTGGGCCGCCAGCAGACGTGTGCGGGCGTCGACCGGCAGCGAGATTCCGCGCGCCGAACGCACCAGGATCGTCCCGTTCGCCCCCACGACCTGCTGGTAGCCGCGTACCTGATCGGGTTCGGGCGGGAGGCTGCCGAAGGGGTTGGCCGTCCCACCCGTACCGTTCGAGCCTCGATGGGACGCTTTACCTGTCGCCGACGCCCCCTCGTTGACGGTCGCGCCCAGGGCTAGGCCAAAGGGCGGATTGCCGCTCGGGGTGGGTTGAGTCTGCAGGTTGGGGCTATTCAGGAACTGCAACAGGCGCGTCGACTCCCGCCCGCGGTTGCGCAATTGCGCATCCACCTGGTTGTGCAACTGGTGGGAGGCGAGCAGGTAGGTCAGCAGCGACGCAAGCAGGACGGCGACCGCCACCGCGGCGGCCGAGACGAGCGTGATGCGCCGACGAAAGGTCATGAGGACCCCCGCAGCACGTAGCCCACGCCGCGCACGGTGTGCAGCAGGCGAGCTTGCCCGTTAGCCTCGGTCTTGCGCCGCAGATAGCCCATGTAGACGCCCAGCGAGTTCGAGGTCGCGCCGAAGTCATAGCCCCAGACGTGCTCGAAGATCGCCGAACGGGTCAACACCTGGCGGGGATGGCGCAGGAACATCTCCAGCAGCAGGAACTCGGTGCGGGTCAGCGGCAGCAGTCGCTCGCCCCGCCACGCTTCGTGGGCGAGGCGGTCGAGGCGCAGATCCTCGAAGACGAGCGTGCTGTCCTGCTCGTCATCGTCGTCGCTCGCTCTGCGTAGCAGTGCGCGTACGCGGGCGAGCAGCTCGCGCAGCGCGAACGGCTTCACGAGGTAGTCGTCGGCGCCGGCGTCGAGGCCGGCAACGCGATCGTCGACCCCTTCGCGGGCGGTCAGCATCAGCACCGGCGTGCGGTCGCCGCCGTCGCGCAGGCGCCGGCAGACCTCGAGGCCGTCGATGTGGGGCATCGACACGTCGAGGATCACGACCTCGTAGGTCGCGGCGCCGAGGCGCTCGAGCGCCTCGCGCCCATCGGCCGCCTGCGCGACGTCGTAGTGCTCGAGCTTCAGCGCCCGCGACAGCGCGGTCTGGACGGCGGGCTCGTCATCGACGACCAGAACTCGTGCTTGTTGCTCGGCCATTTTCGGTATCTACCCAATATGGATTGCTGTTTGCGGGAAAAGGAGAGAGGGTCCGCTTTGGAGGCTACCGTGACAGGTCCCCGGATCACGCAGTTGGAGCAGAGCATCCCCAGCAAGGAGAACCTGATCGACGAGACTCACGAAGGTCCAGACGGCCCATACGGCGAGGAGCCGCTGATCGACGAGACCCCCGAAGAACTGGCGGCGCATTCACGCACGCTGCGCAACAGCGTAATCAGCCTCGCGGTCTTCTTCGCGCTGATCGTCGCGCTACTGCTGTCGGTCCCGGGACTGCATTCGGTGGAGCAGGACATCTACCACGCGAGCTCTCAGTGGGTGGCCGCCGGGGTCGGCCTGGAGCTGCTCTCGTGCGCCAGCTACGTGGTGCTGTTCGGGCTCGTCTTCGGGATGCTCGGCAAACGCCTGGTCTCGCGCCTGTCGCTGGCGGAGCTGGCGGTCAACTCGGTCGTCTCGGTCAGCGGCCTCGCGGGCCTCGCGCTCGGAGCGTGGGTGTTGCGCACGAAGGGCATCTCGGTGGCGCGAATCGCGAAGCGATCGGTGCTGCTGTTCGTGCTCACGAGCGCGGTG
>Ga0182030_10008882_pt1 | contig 20685 bp, 35 predicted proteins | sample 812S3MmetaG_FD_121299 | JGI IMG/M metagenome (GOLD analysis project Ga0182030, IMG submission 121299) | Permafrost microbial communities from Stordalen Mire, Sweden - 812S3M metaG (Illumina Assembly) | ecosystem: Environmental > Terrestrial > Soil > Wetlands > Permafrost | place: Sweden... | reverse complement strand
CGCCAACTTTGGCGCACAGCTTGCTGCTATGCCCGGCACCGGCACTGCGAGTGTTAACGTCGACTCTGTTCGTATTACAGTCTACTGGCGGCCGGCGCCGGCCAAAGTGCCAAAGCGTTACTACTATCAGATATGGGACAGCGCCGGCCAGTATGTTGGGCTACTTCCAGCGGTGGTATCAGAATTTAACTATGGCTATGATATTAACAGCGCTGGCACTAACCTAAACACAGAGGTTGGCATATCGCCAGACACCTCTATGCTCTCGACCAATGCCTTAACCGACGAGTCGGGTAACATCTTAACTGACGAGAGTAGCAACATTTTATACAACGAGGGTGTTGCCCCGGTTATCACGTTGGGCTTGTCGGGGATTGATTCGCTTATTAAGAACGGCAACCAGATACAGGTTACCGAGACGAGCTACTACTGGCCAGCCGGCAAGGTGGTATTCGCTGGCGAAATGGTGCGCTGGGAAGCTAGCTTCGGTGGTATGGGACAGCAGGAGACTATTAAGATCATGTCGATTAGCAACGGACAGGATCTAGATAATTACGTCGCGCGAGGTGCCCCATTTGGCTACACATTAGATCAGGCCAGCACCTCGGAGAACACTCTCGGCAGTGTCTTTACGGCCAGCCAAGGTGCTGCGTTTGTCGGCTATGGCCAAACATTCCAAGTGGGCGCCGGGGTAACCAATCTAGCCGCAATTAACCTGATGCTTTATGGCACCGCCAACGTTACGGTCAACGTTTACACCAGCATCTCACTAGCTACGTTACTGGGGTCCATTACTCAAACAGTCAGCGTGGCAGCCAACACTGTGGTTACGTTTGGCTTTGCAGCACCCATACTCGTATCGCCCGGCACACCCCTCTTTTTCACGGTAACGGTCGATGTCGGGCAGTCGATCGGTATCTACTATCAAAATACAGCGGTCTATGGTCCGGGCAGCGCTTACGAGGATAACTATGGTGGCGGAGGGGGCGGCGGTTACTCTCCTATTACTGGCGATCTATATTTCCAAACCTACTCTGGTACTGGTACAACCTCTGGGCTTTACAGCAACGTTGACCCGGCTACTGGCTTCTTAGTTCCAGTCATGAACGACTATATTTCTAGGGGCGGTATTATCGGTTATACAAGTAGCTCTATTGTGGCTACTGGCCTGTCGGTCATTTACCAACTAAACACCAACACCGTTTATGAAGCGGTTCAGGCTGCGCTGCAAATGTCACCAAACGGCTACTACTACACGGTTGATCTGGCAACCGGGCTACTAAGCTTTAAGCCTACAGATACAACCGCCGATTTTACCCTTATTAAGGGGCTGCACATACTTAGCCTTAACCTAATAGCTACGATTGAGAATATCAAGAACCAAGTGTTCTTTACCGGCGGTATTCCAACCGGCCAGACGACCAATATCTATGTTCAAACTTCAAGCGCAACCAGTATCGCGGCCTATGGAGTCCGATTAGACCGGCAAAGTAACGACCGAGTAACCGACGCACCAACCGGCCGACTTATCAACACTGCCGACCTTGCCGCTAACAAATATGAACAATACCAAACCACTGTTAGTGTACTCGACCAGACAACAGATATAACTCAATTCAAACCCGGGCAAACAATAGGCTTCTCGGGGTTTGGTGGCTTTATCGATCTGCTGGTTATGCAGATCGTCCACATTGATTACTACCCTTCTTATGTCACACTAACACTAGGGGTGCTGCCAAAGCGACTGAGCATGGTTGTTGAAGAGATAAACCGTTCCTTGATAGCCGCACAGACGCTTGCTAACCCAACCAGCCCAAGTTAAACTAACTACAGGATAAATAAACAAATATGCCAAAACTATCAGCGCTCCCCGCAATATCTGCTCCAGCCCTCGGCGACAAGCTAGTCGAGACGCAAGCCTCCACTACCACGGATGGCGAGACTACCATCCAAAACCTGATTACTTTAATAAACGCTAATCAACCATTGATTTGGTGGCAAGAACTGGGTCGGGCTACTTCGGCTGGCGGCGTAACGACCCTGTCGGTTGGCTCGTTCGCTGCCTGTACTTATCTGCGTTTTATAATGGTGGTCTTGCCAGCTGTAGCTTATAACTCCGGACGCCTACAGTTTAATGGTGATACTGGTGCTAGCAACTACCCCTACAGGGTAGCCACTAACGGCGCTGCGGACACCACCGGCGCTACCAACGGAGTTGCCGTAGACGTTGGTAATGCCTCTCAAGCATCACCGACATATACGGTTGTTGATATTGTGAATGTTCTGGCTCAAGAGAAGGTATATTTAGGTCAAGGCAGTGATGCCGGGGCCTCCGGGACGTCCGGCGTTCCGAACCGCCGAGAACTTGCCGGTAAGTGGGCAAATACAAGCGCCCAGATAACCAGTGCCACCCTAGCGACCGCCACGACACTTAATAGCGGGTCTGCTCTCATAGTGCTGGGACATAACTAGGCTTTATATATATGCTAAACTTAACGAAAGGATAACCAGTATGGAATCAAAGCTCCAAACTTATATAACACAAGAAACCGGCCAAATTATCAGCTTCGACGGTATCAAAGCCGATGCCGGACAGTGCGTACAAAACGTCTCTAAGTGGTGTGAGTTCATTGGGCTACCTGTCGAGTGGGCAAATGCTGCAGATTGGTTTCTAGATGAGACCAGTGCCTTTTCACAAAAATGGACTAAGGTAGTAAACAACCCAAACGACGCCTCACAAGAACCTAGTCCCGGCGACCTTGTTGTATTCTCGCCATCGCTTCCCAGCTCTGGTGGATACGGTCACATTGATATTTATGTTAAAAAGATAGCCACCGGCGAATGGCAGGGCTTTGATAGTAACTGGGACGGTCTAGCTGCAAAACTAGTGACCCATAACTGGAGTTACGTTCTTGGCTGGTTCACGCCAACAGTTGCCCCTGTGATACCTCCTGCTCCTGCACCAGTACCTTTGCCAGCTACCCCAGCTTCAGCTCCGACTACTGCAGCCATAAGTTCGGCCGCTTACCAATTGGACATAGCCGTTAAAGGTTACGGCGATGCTAACGACGCCGCTAACCATACTGGTTGGAATGGCAAGACTATGGTTCCAGCTGGTACTTATAGTATTTTCAACGAAGATAAAGGCATGGTAAACGTCACCTCTAAGGTTGGCGAGCCCGGTTCGTGGATCAACCCTGCAGACGAGAACGTCCCGGCGCCAGCTCCGCCCGCACCAACTACTCCTCCAGCAGCACCCGTGGATAACCCAGTATCCGAACCCGACACGACCACCGTTAACGAGCAAGTAACTATTACGACCGATACCTTAAACGTTCGCTTGGCTCCAAACGTTAGCTCCGAAGCCAAAGAGGCAAACACCGCAGACGGTAGCTTGCATAACGGTAATGTAATTACGATTACCGGTTGGGTTCATGGCGAGAACGTATCCGGCAACGATGTCTGGCTTCGATCTGTGCGCGGTAACTGGGTATGGTCCGGTGGCACGAACTTCAACCTAGCTCAAACTCAAACACCGCAAGTCACTGCCGAAACTCCTGCAGTCTTAAGTGTGGTTCCTCCGGTAGTAAAGCCGGGCATGGTTAATAACGTCGCGGCCGCAGTAGCGGCAAATGGCGGCGAAGCGATTACCGTAAAGGTTACCAACTATCAAACTAGCTTCAACGATAAAAAGGGCGTCGGTACATACAAGACTATCGAGCCGGTTACTGTTACCGACTTCTCTGGTGCTGGCAACCCTATATCAGTACCGAAAGGCACGATCGTTGAATCGGCCGGTACGTTTAGTAAAGACGGCCAAACCTATGCTCGCAGCGAAAGCAGCGTTCAAAAAGGCACATGGTACGGCTTCCCAACTTCGACTTTGGTTGCGGCACAGAATCCGCAAGCTATTACCGCCGGCAACGTAATCAACGACGTTAAGAATACCGGACCCGTTCGCACACTTGAAGATGACCTCGATGCCGACCTTGATGATTTGTGGGGTCCGAAAACTAGCTCTGCTAAAGAACATCTGATCGCTGGCGAAGCCAAAGCTGAAGGCTTGGTCAGTAAGATATTTAAAAGAAAATAGAAAGGTAAAAAAATGCAATTAAGCACACACGAAATATTAGTCCTTCTCGGCTCAGTACTTGGAGGTGGTGTTGCAGTATCACTGTTAGCACAGGCAGTTAAGAAATCGGGCTTAGTAAAAGATCTAGTCCATATATTTGTGGTAGCCTTGTCCGCAATTGGGGCAGTCGCACAATACCTAGTCCAGTATCACTCGAAACTTCCCGTTACATTTTTAGGAATTAGCGGCGCTTCGATATACGGCGTCAGTCAGTTAGTTTATAACTGGAGTAAGACCGCCAACGGCTTTTTGGCAAAAGCCTATGGTAGTAACTCCAGCACAACCGTAACCGGAACTACGACAACAACGGCTACTGCGCCTATCGCACCCGCCGCAGCTTCCGACGAAGAGCAGCCCTCGACTTTCGCCGGCTAGTAAATACCGGATATACGATACTGCAGTTCTCGTCCTGACAAACAACCGGGCTCTTAGGTTTATGACCTTGTCCGGTTGTTCTCTTTTTATAATGTAGCCAAATAGCCATGTCGCGATCGGTTTTAATAAAGACCTTTTTAAAGGCCTTGCCAAATTGGACGGCCGTTGCGTCAGCCGCCCATCTTAATACAACATAGCTAATGAAGATTCCGGCCAAATTAATCAGGTCGGCTTTTATATTTATAGGGTTCATGTTTTTGTTTTTACCGGGAATCCCGGTGTTTTATTAACTAGTAGGAAACTGTGTCGTGTCGCCGGTTGGAGGTGTTTGAGCACCGTCCGCGCTGGTTGCCGCTGCTGGCTGGCTTGGATCGGCCGCAACTCCTGCTGGAGCTGGTACTTGGCTAGGATCCGTTACTGGTTGCGAGGCGGGGTCAACAGGGGGCGTTGTGGCGCTAGCGGCCGGTGCGGCCGGACTAGCTGGGCTTGGATCAGTGTTGGTAGGATCAGCAACCGGGACCGAAGAGGCTGCTGGCGCTGCCGGAGTTTCGGCTGGCGTATCTCCGGCGGCCGGAGCAGCGGGTGCAGCTGGCGCCGGTGTGCCACCGGTCATCTTTAAGAAGTTACTTAGCTCGGCTTCGAGCTCAACGACAAAGGCTTTGGCCTCTTCAAGCTCTTGCTTAAGCTTCGGCTCGTCGACTTCTATTTCGTTTACTATTCGGTGGATTGTACCGTCGGGGTTTTTGAATAATGCAGACATGTTACTTTTTCTCCATTTATTTTATATGTTTCTATTATATGTTAACTTGTACTATCTATTAAACATCAACTTCGGCATTTTTGCCAGTTATAAGCTGCTCGGCAAAGACGTCGACTTGGTTCTGTACTATCTGTTCATTGGACTCAGCGAGGCCGCGCAAGAGGTTATTCTTAAGCTTTGGCAGCACACTTAGGCTCTCGATAAGCTCGAGAGCCTGTTCCTGCGATAAGCTATCCAAGCTGTTGATCTGTAGAATATCCCGCATGATATGGTCGAACTGGTCATTGCTAATAAAAGCAGTAAGCTCGACGAGCCGCTTCCAAGTAGCATGCTGGAGTGGTGTATTTTCGTTTTGGTTTTGCATTGTGCCTCTATTATGGCACTCTCTTTTCTTTTAGGCGAGTGCGTTGGACAGGCGAGATACTTCGCGGGCATCTAGCTTGTCGTCTTTCCAATTGTCCGGGCTATGAATTTCGGCAAAGTAAACCACACCAACTAGCACGGCATGATCTTTTAGTTCGGCGTATTTCATAAGGGCTTTTGTAAGGCTAATGCTGCCGTCATCGTTCACACGATCAAAGTCCATTTTGCCACGATAAAAGTGTCGAGTAATACGATCGCGATCAGCATGAAGCCCGAGCTCGCGAGTTATAAGTTGCTCCATTCGTTGCCAATGCAAGCGACCGAAAAGCAGCAAGTGGTTGGCGGTTGAATAGGTTACTACACCACCGAACTCTAATAATGACAAGTAGGCTTGAGGGATCATTAAGCGGCCGTCCTCAATGATCGTTCCATACGATCCTTTGAACGGAAGTTGCTCGCGAATCTCCTGCTCAATTGTAGATATACGCTCAGTGTGCTCGATTTCATGTCGCACAATCGACAACTGACGACGTGCGCCACCCCCGTTGTTTGACTCTTCCAATTCACGTTGCATAATAGCTGCCTTTTCTATATCATCTGTGACGCCATCGGCCACTAATGCCTTAGTTTCTAGGACTTCGGCTACTTGCTCAGTCGCTTCGGTTTCACTCAATATGTTCATATCTGCATTATATCTTAGCAGCACCAGTATGACTAGGAAGCGCCGGTCCGATCCACTTCATTGTGTAGCCACCGCAATGTTCCGAGTAGGTTACGTTTTCACTATTTCTGTAATAAACGCATCCTTGTGGTCCGAACCGGAAGTCGTTAACCTTTGCCACGACTCCGCCTTGCTCGTTCAATATCTCGATACATGGCGATGCTCCAAAGCTGCAGGGTTTTGGAGCATTAGAATGTGCCGCCGAGCTAGGCCAAAACAAAAACGCCAGAACTACCAATACGATTATGACAATCGAAGTAAGGTTGATCCGGCGCTTTGTTTGTGTAGTCATTACTTTACTACTGTAGTCGACTTAACGACCGGCTTCTCGGCTGCAGCTTTTGCAGCAGCGGCTTCAGCGGCCGCCTGTTGGGCTGCTTTAGCTTGAGCGGCCTTCTGTGCCGCTACCTCGGCATTATGGCGAGCTACGGCCTGTTGTTCGGCCAAAGCCTCCGCTTGCTCTTGATGATAGACGTTTTGGTTGTGGTGATGCACAGCCGCATAGCCGGCGCCGCCGAGGGCTAATATGATTACTAAAGTTACGAGTATTTTTTCTTTCATAGGGATTTTGTCCTTCTTAGTTGATGAGCTTATTTTATCACTATATCTATAGGGATCGCGACTCCACGTATAGGTTGCAACTCCGCTTGCTCCATAGCCAGTATCAAACCGGCGCTTATACTCTACCAGATCCTCGTCGTTTATTGTTAGCTCCGATGTTCCTGCGGTAATATCGTAGCCATCGTATTCAACTCGTACTGGCATTGTTCTCTCCTTCCTCTGGCGGTGGCACAGGCATATTAGGACTTTCAGGCGTATATATCCAGCCATGCCAGCTTTTAAGATGAGCCTTGAGCTGGCCGGTAACCGTTTCACAGACCGGGCAGCGTTCATAGTTAGCCATTACACAATCTCCGAGTATTTAAAATCCGCACCCGGTTCCCATAGGTGTAAGCAAAACTGGTGTACATTAACGAAGTCTCTTGTAGGCGGGAAAATCTGTACCATGTAGTCAATGTCTGATAGGAACTGATAACGCGCCGTTTTCATTTCCTCGTAGTTAGGTAGTCGATCTTTACGGCTAATACTCAGATGATGCAAGCCATTGTCTTTGGTTATAACCAAAGCGCAGCCCATAAACTTCCCCTGATAGACCATTTCCATTGTTGGCTGTTTCATTCGCTAGGTTGATCGTCAGGCCTTCCCTGTGGCATGTCTGCAGTAAACTCTTCGGCCTTGCCGCCCTCTGGTGCATAGTCGGGTAGCCACTGTTTAACCCATAGTGTTACTTCGTCGAGGGCACCGAGATCGAGCTTGCCTCTCGAGTCGGCCAAGTTCTGCGCTATATTCTGATAGGCGATCAGTAGTTGCTGTGGCGATTTAGATCGCAGTCCTCCGCTCTGTTCGGACCATGCTATAAAGCAAGCTAGGTTAATTACTTGTTTGTCGTTCATCCTGTTACTCCTTTTAACTTATTTTTTAACACTTCCTCGGGCGGTAGCTGACTAACATGCACTAAACCATAGCCGGTAATCGTCCATTCCTTTAGGTCGGCATCCCATACGGCCTCTGGCGCTAGAAAATACTCCTCGGGCTTTGGTAAAGTACCGATCGACATTCTTACGTTCCCGAGCGGACGATTATAATCAAAGCCAAACGATACTGGCACGTCTATCTTCATAGCCTTTTACCCCTTGTAGATATGTTACTTAGCCTATAAAAGAACCCGAGCCAGAACATTCTATGCTTGCCGTTCCACATTTTCTTGAACATGCGATCCCCTTTCCTGCTTATATTTTTTAACCCAGCTATCGGCCGTCGCCCATACCACGCCGAATATATCGGCTATGGCTTGGATCGATACCTCCTGCTTCATGAAGTGCTCGAAGTCTTTACCGCCGTAACCGTCATGCTGACTAGCGGTAGCATCTAGAAACTCGAGCACTGGATTGTCTTTAAGCGTTAGCCTCATCTTCCCCTCCTAACAGATCGGTTTGTCCGGGTATCTCACCGGTCCGAACAAAGTCGATTAGCGCCTCGAAGTCATCATACGTTGCCGGCGCGTTCTTTTTTATAATGGTTTGTGCAATCTGCCCAGCCTCTTCAGGCTCGATATTGTTATCGGCAAATAGCTGCTTTAGATACTTGCGCTGCTCTGGACGAGCTAGGCCGCTGGATGTCTTCGGACCATATTTAGGCTTATCGGGTATTTTAAACTCGTCCTCGGTTTCGATCTCGTTAAGCGAATCCTTTAAGCTATCCATTTCCTCATCACTAACACTTGCCTCTTCTGGCGGATTATCCACAGGCACTTCGTCGTCTCCAGGATCATCTTCGACTGGAGGTTCAGGGCTTTGTGCTGGCGCTGCGATAGCCTTCGCAGGAGTTGCGCTCTCACCTACTCCTAGAAAATTACCTTCGCTATCTACCTCGGCGCCCAACTCTTCAGGAGTATAGGCAGTTACGCCTCCTAGCGCATCAGGGCAATAGGTACGCACACCGGCCGTCATAGCGCGGTTAAAGTACATATTCCGAGGATAGGTCTTCCAGTTGCCTTTACCTAATAGCCCGGCCGTTCGAGCGTCGTTCTCGTCGAACTGCGACATGCCGAGGCTTTCCTTTTTACCATTCTCGATCTGAAAGAACTCTATAGCGCAGCCTTTGTTAGTCCAGTTCTTAATACGATAATCATATTTAGGATTACCTTTTACCTTCGCAGCATAAAGATTACCGTTAGCTGAAGCCTTGCCGGCTATGATACTGATATCGTTCATAGCCTGAAAAGGTGGGATGCCCATTTCCTGCCCGGCCATGATTTTTACAAAGGCTTTGGCCGAGTCCTTTTGAATATCAGGGAACATACCGGATAAGGCCATAGCTTGAGCCACACCTTTAATCTGCGCTGGGTTTAGTCCGGTCCAGTTATAACCGCCGACTCTTGCCACCTCGGCTTTAGGCTCTGCCTTTACTATTGCTTTATCGTCCTTCATCTTCCTGCTCCTTATTATTAAGTTCTTTGCTATAGCTACAGTTGCAATTCCTGCCCGAGCCTCCGTGGACGTTTATATTGCACTCCGGATCATGCTCACCCGGGTAACCGTAAACATCCGGATCGCCAGCACCGCGCCCCAACAGGTTCTCCATTAACTCTCGGTTCCTGCTATCGATATAGTCTTGATAGCTCATGGCGCAACTCCCTCATTATCGTGTTTGATGTCCAACAGGTCGGCTAGCCTTTCTAAATACCATTGCTTATGGTGACCGCCATCGGTTTCAAGAGCCTCTATTATAAGAATGCCGAATAACTCTTTAATCTCTTGCCGGTATATTTCAGCAACCTCGGGCGTTGATCTTAAGATAATATTATCGAGATCGGTCATTTTATAAACCCCTGTTCTGGTACGATTAGCTTCTTACCACCCGCGCGTTCCATAGCTAGGTTATAAGCGTGGTTCCATATCTGATGATCCCGGCGCACGAGGTAGCTGGTCTGCAGGATCATAAGGTGGTTATAAAATACCTTCTTAAACTTGATCTGGTCTGCAGGATCGCTCGAGGTTTGTTTAACGGCTTCGGCAAAAGCCTCGTCAAAGAAGTTAGTCAGCTCCTTAGTTAAGTGATCTGTACTATCATAGAACTCTGCTTTATCGGTCATTTTTTTGTCTCCCTTGTATCGGCGGCAGCTTGAGCGGCTCGCTTTGCTTTATGTGTTAAATGTTCACACTCGTCGTTACCGCACCAACCAGCCGAGATCGGAGGATCCCGATCGATCAGGATTCCTTTTACGGTCCGCGACTCACTACTGTAAGAGGTCATCGGTTTGTCTTCGCTCATTTTATTAGCTCCTTTAAAACTTTGATTATCCGCAAACATACTATGGCTAGCAGGATAAGGCCTAGCGATAACAGGAAGAGGCAGATGTCTATTAGTAAAAACTCGAGGCGTATCATTGGAACCACCTATAATATTCCTGCTTGTTGGCATTAGTGATTACCGTTGGCTCGGCGCCAATCAGTAGCTCATGCCACCATAACAATATACGGCCAGTTCGGCCGTTGCCGTCTACAAACGGGTGTATCTTCTCAAATGTTTTGTGCGCCAAGATCGGATCTGATCCGGGCAGAGCCTCGAGCCAAACATCCATCGCTGCCGGAACGAGGCCGGGCTTCATTGCTTTATACCCGCCAATATAAACATCAATCTCTCTGTAATAGCCACGCCAATTGGGCTTCAGGTCGGTTTGCTTAAGTGTCAGTATTTTTTGTATCTTTTTAATATCGCCGTGTGTAACCATTGCCCGATCGTGTATGTATTCCCAAGCAAACATAGCTTGAGCGTCGAACTCGGGATCGTCGTATCCCTCAATAAGGTTGCTTTCGCGGAGCAGTTTTTTAATAGTCATTCTTTACTCCAAGCAAAGTTTAAGTCTACAGAGCAATCTGATGGTAGCGCCTCGTCCGAGTACTCGATCGCCTTATAGGGCTCGCTCGATCTGAACTCGTCGAATGATATCTTTTGACCCTTTTTGAAGTGCGGATCTTTATCGGTAGAATAAAAGGCTAATACTTTGCCTACTAGATATAGAACTGCCAGTTGGCCGTCGGTTTGCCATTTTGTAGTTACGGGTTTCATTTGCCATCCTCCCCTTGATTCGGATTAGATTCGCAGATGCCGTAAGGGTAGCCGAAGCACTGGCCTAGCTTGCAAGGATCCTGCGCGGTAGCGTTTGGGGCGCAGCTCGGCGAATAGTTAATGATATTCCCCTGATAATCGTACTCGTTACCGTATTCGTCATAGTAGCTAGCGTTCGGATCGGTACAGGTATTAGTGGCGGCACAAGCCTTGTCGGTTGATTCAACTGGCGGGGTTGTATTAGAGATTGGGGTATTTGTAACAGGGGTTGAGGCTGGCTCGATTACGCTCTTCTGTACTGGAGTACTGTAGACGGCCGGACTACTTGTATACTGCGGTGTGCTAGTAACCGGCGTTACTGGTATAGTCGGCTGTGCTAGTGGCTTCTTATTGTCGCTTATATATATATGAGTAGCCTTTGCAGGGCTCGCTACAGCGGTGGCGCTATTTATACGAACGGCCGGAACTGTCGTATAAATAAGACCGGTCAGTATTATTAATAAGATTTTCATACTTTTACTCCATAGTTAAGCCGGAAGCACTGTTCGGCTAATTCCGGGTTTCGATAATAGTTTGCTAGAACACTCTTATAACCAGTGGCCGAAACAAACTCCATGACCGAGCGGATTGGCATCGCTATGCCTACATAGTAGGCCGGCATAGGATGTTCTTGGTCTTCGGCTTCAGCCAGCCAAGTCGGATCATAAGCGTGAACTCCATCTGTTAGCCAAGCATGCAATATCCAGTCGAGCTTTTTCTTTGGGTGTATTACTTTAGCAACTCCTTCAACATATTGATACTTAGGGTTACGCATAGCCTGTATAAGGCAATGATCGAAGCAGTCGCCAGCTTTACCCCGCTTTAGGTCTCGGGGCAATACATCCGGCCGATAAGCCGTACAGTGTGTATTTATCAGCTTCTCTATATGTTCTTGAATTATGCTATTTCTCATCATCTATCCAAATCGGTTGTGTCATCTGTTTAAGACAACGTTTACATTCGCAAAGTATGTTGTGGATCCCTTTAGGCATTACCAGTCCTGATTCCCGGCTTCGTTAAGTAATTCGATCTGGCCATCTTCGTGGCGCCTAAAATAAAAGTACTTCTTATCTTCACCCTCCATTTTTGCCAGTAGCTCGTCGTCTACTGGAACGCTCGTCATTATGCTGTCGTCGTGGCTATATATAAGAGCAGGGGGATTATCCTCGTTGCTAGCAAGCGGAACCTGTACCTTGACGATGTTCTTCTTGCCCCACGTTATTTGGTCGTTATCTGTCATACAAATTGAACCTTAACTTTCTTCGCGGGCTTGTGGCCGCAGCTGATAATATAGCAGCCGCATTGATCGCACACTAAGAGCCCTGTTACTGCACTAGCCATTCTGGTTGATCCCCTTATTTAGTTATACTCCCAAGTTAGCTCGGTGCATAGTATATGTCAAATGATTATAGAAATACTTATCCACAATCAAAAAACCCGCTTTGCACACCGGCGATGCTAGCGGGTTTGATGTTTACTACTAGGGAAAGGAGGAACCTAGAGTTTTAAGTTTGAGAGACTTATGTGTGAGGTGGAGTTTTGGGAGGTGTTAAATTGTACCGGCTTCAAGGTGCGAAGGTGTCTAGCAAAGACTTTAATATTTTAGAGTTTTTGTTTTAGCCTTATGTTTTAATAATATCATGAACCGCGTTAAAAAAAACAAACTAAAATACCGGCTGAAGCATCCTATATATACATACCGGCATTATCGGGCTGTTTGGCGCCGGGCGCGAAGGCTGCTATTTCCTAGTCCGGCCGAGCTGCGGTTTATCACAATCATGGGCGGCAAAGTAACGACCATTAAGCAAATCAAAAGGCCGGCCACTAAGTTCCCATTGGCTATCGTTTGGTCGCTCGGTCCAGCACTCAAAACCGAAATGTTCGAGCGCGAAGTTCAAGCCGGCAAATATTGGCTCGATTTTGGGAACGACATATTTTGGGGCTTTGAAATTGACGGCAGGGAATGGCATCGCGACATAGTTGCCGAGTTCGATCGTGACTCATACTTGTACCAACGCGGCTGGCGGATCATGCATATTGAAGCCGGAAATTTGTGGCGCAGTCCTGACCGCGTGAAGCTCCAAGTGCTACAATTTTTGTATCGTTGAAATAATCGTACTATTTTTGTGTCCGAATTTTGGAAGACAAAAAAAGTGAGCGGAAAAAATGGGTTCGTGAGCAACTTTTGTGTACACAAATAACAGGGAAAAAAAGTATTTGACAAGCATTATGGCTCCGGTATACGCTACTGACAGTGACAACACTACCCGTGGAGACACTAAACACAAAAACTACAAAAATATAAAAGCTAAAACAAAAACTTAAAACAAACAAGAGCTGGCCGTCTCGCAGGACCAGCTCTATTTTTTTGCTTTCTGACTGTTGTTTTTTGGTCTCAGATAGGGGTAGCGTTCAAAGAATAACTCCTGTTCCCAGAGAGGCCACGTCCAGAACGGCCTTATTATGGCCTCGAGTTTCTGTAGGTATAGCCACTCCTGTAGATCGGTCATATCATCAAACGGTGGTTCGACCCCTAGTCCGGGGAAGATCTCCTCTACTAGTCGCTCTATCTTTAACCGGGTACTCATACCAATTTAGCCTGTATTGGCTTAAACCGGCGTGGAAAGGCGTCCCTATACCACCGTTGATCACCCCATTGTTTATCTTCTTGTATACGGAGGCGCCGTTCGAGCTCTTTACTATAAGCGTACCAATGAGGGTAACATAGGTAAAAATGCCCCTGTGATACCCGGATATCGCCATAGGCGGGCTTTTTATCGTGGAAGCATACTTTACCGGCGTATATATTTTTATAGGCCATAAGCGGTATTATCTCATAACTACAGTTCGGTTTCAGTTCGCTCCCCTACCCCGCTACAATTTTGACAAAAAAGCAAACCCCTAGTCAATGTAAAGTAGGGGGGTTTCATAGTAGAGCGGGGGAGAGCACATTAGTCAAATTGGTGGTACAATATGTGTTCAATAGGTTGTCATTTACATTGCGAGTGGCTTAGACGATAATGAAAAGCATGGATCAACCCGAAATAAATAACGTTAAAGACCTAAAACATGGCGACTACAACCCGCGCATGATTTCCGATTTCGACAAGAAAAACCTCAAAAATAGCATTACGACTTTTGGCGACCTTTCCGGCATAGTAAGGAATCGGCGAACCGGCAACCTAGTCGGCGGCAACCAACGAACCGACCAATTCGTGGCTTTAGGAAATCCGCCAATTGAAATAACCGAAAAGCTCGAAAAGGCAAACTCAGTCGGCACAGTCGCGCGCGGCTATGTGATTTTAGGCGACGAAAAATATACATACCGGGAAGTCGAATGGGAGCTACATTTTGAGGAATCCGCAAACATTGCGGCCAACCGAATCGCGGGCGAATGGGACATTAAAAAGCTTGGGCTCTTAACAAAGCAGTTGCAGGAATTTGATCCCGACTTAGTAAAACTTAGCGGCCAAAGCGATCAGGAAGTTTCGAGCCTTATCGACATGATCAATAAAGAAAATGCTGGTCCAGACGAAGCAGTACCGGCACTCGACGATAAGAACCCGCCAGTTAGTAAGACCGGCGAGGTTTATCAACTCGGCCGGCATCGGCTTATGTGCGGCGATGCTACCAGCCTCGACGACGTTCAAAAACTTATGGACGGCAAACAGGCCGACATGGTGTTTACTGACCCGCCATATAATGTGGCCTATGAAGGCAAAACCGACGATAAGCTAACAATTCAAAACGATAGCTTCAAAGACGGCGCTGCGTTTTATGATTTTCTATATCTAGCCTTTAGTAACTTAAATGCCGCCACAAAGCCGGGCAGCGCGATATATATATGCCATGCCGATAGCGAAGGCCTGAACTTTCGCAAAGCTATGGTCGAGTCCGGGTGGCTGATAAAGCAATGTATTATCTGGAACAAGAACCAAATGGTCATGGGTCGGCAAGATTATCAGTGGAAACACGAGCCGATACTATATGGCTGGAAAGAGGGCGCAAGCCATTATTTCGTAAAAGACCGTAATTTGACCACTGTATGGGATATCGATAAACCCAGCGCTTCGGCCGAACACCCAACCATGAAGCCAATCAAACTCGTTCAAACTGCCTTATTAAACAGTTCGATGCGCGAAGCATACGTTCTCGATACCTTTGGCGGATCCGGATCTACTTTAATTGCCTGTGAGGAAATCGACCGTATTTGCTACACAATGGAGCTCGATCCTAAATACTGCGACGTTATCCGCAAACGATATGCTGCGGCACAGAAGCAAGAAGATTGGCAAGCGGCAACGCCGGGTATTGGTTTAGTAGAAGACGAGGGAATAGTCGCCGTTCAATAAACAGAAAGATCTATCATGGCCAAACAGAAAGCCGCAAAGAAAAAAGCTCCAAAAAAAGCTAAAGTAGTAAAAGTACCTAAAGCCAAAGTTATTAAGGCCAAGATTGCTAAAGTCCATGCTGCAAAAATCAAAAAAGCCCATCCAAAGAGCCAAGCTCACAATCGCATTATTGCTGATCGCTATAAAACAATAGGCAATATTAGTATTAAAAAGGTATGAAGACCTTTTTTGCTTTCTTTGGCTTGAGCGTGTTTATTGCCTTAATCGTTATTTACTTCTTGTTGCAAGGGAAGTGTACCGTTAATATAAGTAGAGAAAACCAAATCATAATCTGTAAGGAAAACAAAAATGCACATTTACCAAAAGGCCTGTGATCTAGTCGATAAGGTTAACAGCTCAATTCAAAAAGAATCGATAAGCCGTTGGCACATCTTTGCCATGTTTGTGGGCTTCGGTTTATATCTCGTCCTATTACCGCTCGTTCATTTAGTCGTAGTTTCAACCGGCGTCGAGCTCGAGCTCGGAAACTATACCAATATCATTAGCGCCGGCGTTAGTTTGCTAACCCTAGCCGAAGCGGTCCGGATAAGTACAAGGCAATCAAAGCACCAAGATAACCTCGAAACAAAGATCGATAGGATCCACGAGCACTTAGGAATAGAGTCGATTGAGGAATTGCCACCTATCAGTAATCCGAACTATGATCGCGATAAATTAGCGGCTTTAGCACAGATGGAGGACGACTTCGATACCATGTCAACATCTAGCCATAAAGCTGAAGACACTAGCGTTGAAGTTATAGAGTGCTAATATAAATCTGCCGGGTCCGATTATGGGTTGATCCCCTTTGTCGGGTAATGCCCGGCGTTTATGTTAGATTCCCCCTAGACGACCATGCTACAGGTGCTATAATCGTAGTACCCTCACAAAAACTAAAACGTTAGCGTGAGGACAGATTGATAACCTTTTGCGAGAGTCATCAATCGATAAAGGTTTGAGAGCCTTTTAAGCGGGTAGTGGAGCAGCGCTTTGACTTCGGTTGAGGGGCTCTTTTATTGTTGACTATTTCGTGCCTTTGTGCTATTATTACTAATGTAAACCACAAAAATAAAACCAATGAAAAGGGGATCAGAAATGGATTACAAAATAACCTATCTAAGAGATGGCCGCGTTCTAAAATGGAAAACGGTAAAAAGTCTCGCCGGTTGGTACACTCGACACTATGTTCGACAAGCTACCGCCCAACTAAAGAGCCTCGCCTAACGGGGCTCTTTTAACACCTTATACACAGTATCCACAGGTTTATGCACTCCGATAAGCCAACAGCACAATTTTCAGTTGGCGGAACAAGCAAAAGTGCTATTATGTAAATAACGCTTTCTCTCGTTTGTGGCCGCAAAACCTCGAGCGATAAAAAGCAAAAACCCGGCGATTAAACCGGGTAGTTGCTGTCTGTAGCCGCAATACTTCTTAGTATAAGGCAACCGGTAGCAAAATCAACACCATATAAAGGGGATCGAACTAATGGATCAAGGCTGGGTTAAGCTGCATCGTCAAATACTAGAAAACATATTTTTAATGAACGACGATAATGCGTTTTTGGTTTTTACCAAACTCCTGCTTATCGTAAACAAGAAAAACGGCGAATATGCGACCGGGCGCAACAAATTAGGTGAGATGCTAAACATGAATCCGCGCACTCTATATGATGTTCTAAAACGACTAGAGAGCCAACACATGATTATGTTAACTTCCAACAGCCGATATACGGTAATCTCTATCAGTAAATGGCGGAGTTTTCAGAATCGCCCAACAGAAGATGATGGGCAAACCCAACTGCTGGCCAACAGCGAGCCAACAACTGGCCAACACTTAAACAAGAAGAAGAAAGAGAATAAGAATACTATTACTAACGTAATAGCGGATAAACCGGTTTATGGAAATCCTGAAGTAAATGAAATGTTCGAGTATTGGGAACAAACAACTCAAATGAAAATAGAAACTCGTATAAAAGCCAATCGTTTTGCTTGCAGCAACTTATTAAAAAAACACGGTAAAGAGAAGTTAGAGCGTATTATCGGAGGAGTAGCTCAGGCGGCCGGGGATCAATACGCGCCTCGAGTATCAGACTTTGTTACCCTACAAAGCAAACTTCCCGATCTTTTGCTTTGGGGCAATAAACGGTTTAAGACCAGTAAAATAATGGAGGCATAAATGATACTTGTACTATTCGATCGAACGGAAATTATTATCACAAAAGAACAGGCTCAGAAAGTTGATATATTTTTAAACAGCGATTCCAAATACTTGCGAATTAATGGTTATACTCTTACACCACAAGCGATAAGACTTGTCAAGCCTGGAGGATACACTGAGGTAGATTTGCCGCCCATAGAGCGTTCACACCGTCTACAGGCCGACAACAGGCCGGAAGAGGAGCAATACAGCTCTGCCCGACAACAGGCCGAGTCGATAAAAGATATTGTAAAAAAGCGTGATTGGTCTAAGCTTAAGAAAGGAAAAAGGGGATCAAAAAATGTCAGAGGGTAACAGCGTAAGTTTTAGCAGCGTACTAGAAGCGGCAGGGGTGCCGGATCCTGATTATTGGGATTTAGAAATTACTGATGTCGATAAGTTCAAGAAACGACTTACCGTAAGAAACGAGAAGTTGCGATTAGTCGATATCGACGTTATTGATTTACAAAAACTAGGTGGCAAAACGATTATGAACATCGCGGCCGATATGGTCGTGCTCAAACTCAAAGTTAAAGATGCCGTTTCGGACCACGACAAATCAAAGAAAAACTATCGTCCACGAAATGCTGAAGAGTTTATGGTTTATGCCAAAAAGAAGAAGTGGCGAATCGTTAGCGAGTTTCAGGACGAAGATAATCAATGGGTAGTTTATGAAGTACCAAGCAAATGGGCTCGCAAGATTAAAGGCCAAAAGCCTGAACCGACATATTGGGTTACTGGCGATCCTATGGATTGGCAACCGGGATATGAGTTCAATGGTGGCGGTTGGCTTATTCAGAAAATCAGGTTAGACGATCAAGAGCGATTGGTTATACAAAAAGTCGTCCATGAAGATATCAAAGAAAACCAGTTCGAGTTTACTGGCAGTAAAAACCCTTTTGTGAATATAGAGAAGCTACAGAAGTATCCGACTTACAATTCAACTTGGCGTTTGTATCAAAGTATCGACGGCAAGATAAAGCACTATATCGATATCATCAAACAGCCGGCGTATGATCGCTACTATTACAAAGGCGAACCGTTATATCGTATTACCGAAGAGGCAATTACAAACAAGAAGAACAAGGTTAACTTCATCCACAAGGATAAGATCGACTTAGCAGATTACGGTGTGCCGGGCGATGCAATGGATCCAAAAGGTGGCAAAGATGAATAGACGAGTAATCCTTGAGGTTGGCAGTAAAGAGTATTGGGACCATATTGCCGGCGCTTCACTTATCATGCAATATCAAACCGGTATTGCTGCGTTGCAATCTATAATCAAAATACTAGGCTATGAGAACGACGATATGATTTCAAGGAAGTATGTATTCGACGTTATACTTAAGGAAATCGATCTTACTAAAGCGCAGATTAAAAAAGTAAAGGACGAGAGCAATGGGAAGACAGACTCAAGTAAAACTAATCCGTGAATTCAACCGTTGGCTAGATCCTGCAACGAAGATGATCCAAGTTCAACCGAAAGTATTAGCAGAGTATGTTGATAGTTTGCTCGATGCGTCGCAAGCGTTATATAAGCCTTTTGCAGTAAACGAACAAGGCCAATGCTTTACTTGGAATCCGACAACCGAAACTTGGCAACCTACACAACTCAAAGATATCTATCACGAGGTTAGAAGGGATCCTACAGTATGAGCCATCAAATCAAAGTTACTATTCGCAAACATGGCCAACCGGCGCACGAACTTAAAATGAACCTATCAAAGGCTGAACCGTTTACTGCCGAAAATGTAGATCGCATCACAACTCACCTTACCGAGTTTTTACTTATCGAAATGGGCGAAGTGCCTATTATGCCCGATCCTGAAACTGGCAAACCTATCGTCAATCCACTATATGCCGCGAAATACGGCGATCCTATTGAAAGGCTTAAATCGCAATGATCGGCGTTCTTGAATTCTTTTGTGTACTCATCGCTTTAGCAGTATTAGCAAACCTTTGTGCTGCCAGTTTTTTACTATGGATGCTTATTCAGGATCAGCTATATCAACGTAAACAGAAAGCAGGGCAACGTGAACTACGACGAGCAAATCCTAGCATTGATAACAGCCGCCAAAGCTGACAAGAGCATTATTCAACCGTGGCGAAATAAGGCCGCAGCAAGGCTTGAAGAGGCACAAGCCTTTATTCGTATGGGCAAAGGATCGACTAATCTACCAATGCCGCCAGATGTCGCCACTGATACACTATGTACATGCCGCAAAAACGAAGTCGGCAGCATAGTCGCTCTCCGCAAATCGTGTCCAGTACACGGCGAAGAAGCGTCCAAGTTACTCGCCGGCAAAACAAACCAAGACAAAGACAAGCCTACAAACCAGTTTCAAACTGGGCAGTAGATTCTTGGGTAGTTCGCATTGTTGCGACTTGCCTATTGTTCTTATTGGCCGCCGGTTCAATCTTTGCAGTACCGCCGAAATATAGCTGGGCAATATTAGCCGTTATTGGAATCTGGCTCGTTTGGCGATTGTGATAAACTTGCTTTGTGGATTCTCAACAAACTTCAACACAAATACAAAAGCCACCCCAGCAAAATGCCGAAGATGTTGAAAGCGAAAAACTATTGACGCTAAAGCAGGAAGAGTTTATAAGCTACAAAGCTATGGACGGCTGGATTCATAACAATGGCGAGGCAGTTCGCAGAATGACGCTTACTGAATTCGCCGACTATTTGAAAGTCGATCGCGGCACTTTATATTACTGGCAAAACCATATACAGAACTTTTGGGATCGTGTAAATGCCCGGCGCGATACAATCATAAGTCGCGATGTACTGCAGAAAGTTTGGGCTCGAGTTATAGTCGATGCTTTAGCCGGAAGTACTGACGATAAAAAACTAATACTGCAAGTTGGTGGCTGGAAACCGCCAGCACAAGCACACGACGTAAATGTAACCGGCCTTGCTGATCTCGCAAACATTGCAAGGCGCCGACAAGCCGAAAAGGATCGCGATGTCATCGACGCAAATTAGTCCTGAAGAAGCATTGCAGATATTGGAAACATATCGCCACGAAAACCAAGCGCTATTTGTGCAAGATGTTTTAGGTAGCGGTTTGTG
>Ga0182030_10008881_pt1 | contig 20689 bp, 14 predicted proteins | sample 812S3MmetaG_FD_121299 | JGI IMG/M metagenome (GOLD analysis project Ga0182030, IMG submission 121299) | Permafrost microbial communities from Stordalen Mire, Sweden - 812S3M metaG (Illumina Assembly) | ecosystem: Environmental > Terrestrial > Soil > Wetlands > Permafrost | place: Sweden... | reverse complement strand
GGAGCGCCCATCACCACCGCCAGCGACATCTACTCTTTGGGCGTCCTCGTGTACGAGTTGCTTACCGGCGTCCGGCCCTACCGCGACACCGCCAGCGCCATGGACCTGGCGCGCGAGATTTGTACCGCCGAGCCGCAAACTATGAGCGCCAGGACCGGCCGGCGCTTCGATCCGGATCTGGAGAAAATCGTCCAGATGGCGTTGCGCAAGGAACCCGCGCGGCGCTACGCTTCCGTCGACCAGTTCTCCGAAGACCTTCGCCGCTACCTGGAGGGATACCCGATCAAGGCCCGGGCCGCTACGCGCCGGTACCGGCTTTCGAAGTTCATGGGACGGCACAAAGCCGGCATGGTAGCGGCATCGCTGCTGCTGCTCAGCTTGGTGGGCGGCATCATCACCACCTCGTGGGAGGCGCGCGTGGCCGGGAGGCGCTTCCGTGAAGTCCGCAAGCTGGCGCATCTCGTGTTGTTCGACTATCACGATGCCATTGCCGCCCTGCCCGGCTCGACTCCCGCGCGGGCCATGCTGGTCACCGACGCGCTCGGGTATCTCGACGTCATGGGGAAGGAGGCGGGCGGCGATACCGGACTCCAACTGGAACTGGCCTCCGCCTACCTCCGTGTGGGTGACGTTCAGGGCCGGCCGTATGTCCCCAACCTCGGGCAGACCGAGGGCGGGCTGACGAGCTATCGGAAGGGTATGGCCACCCTGGAAACTATCACGGCTAAGGCCCCGGACAACCGGGAGGCGCGCCGCCAGATGGCCATGGGCCTGGAACGGATCGGGAACATCGAACTGCGCGAGGGCCAACTCGACGAGGCAACCGCGAGCCAACGCAAGGCGTTACGGATCCGGGAGCAGTTGCTGGCGCCGAACCCCTCCGATGCCGGCGGCCGTCAGGATCTGGCGGCCAGCTACCTGTACTTGGGCGACGTGTTGCAAGCCGCATGTTTCAACGGTCCACCCCAGGTCGAATGCGTCCAAAAGGCTTTGGACTATCAACAGAAGGCATTGGCGATGCGGTTGGATCTTTCGCGCGAGAACCCCGCCGACGCGCAGCGGCGCCGCGAGGTGGCGCAAGCCTATATGCGGATCGGGTTTCGGCTGCGCGATCTCTCTTCGATGACGCAGGACAAGGCCATGATGCGCCAGGCATTGGAAAACCACCAGAAGGGGCTGGCCATCGAGGAAGACCTGGCCGCCCGGAGTTCGTCCAACGGCCGGGATCGCCGCGACGCCGCCGACCAGCGCATGGCGATGAGCCCGGTGCAGGCGGCACTGGGCGACGATGCCGGGGCGCTGGACGGCTACCGGGTGGCTATCGACACGTTTCAGTCGCTTTCCGCCGCCGACCCGGCCAACGCGGAGTCCCGCCGCGACCTGAGCTTCGCCCACCAGAAGCTGGCCCAGATGTCGATGGGGATGGGCGACCTCGTGGCAGCCGAGACGAACTGGGATGCCGCGCTGGCGGGCGCCCGGCGATTGCTGGCGGACGACCCTGGCAACAGCGAAGACCGCCAAACAATTTCCGCCGTCTACGCGGGACAGAGCGTATTGGCGGAGCAGACCGGCGACTTTGCGCAAGCGGCGGAGTATTATGGCAAGTTCGCCGCGGACGAACCCAGCGGGCTGTCATATTATCGCGTCGAAAGTTTGTATCTCGCGGCAGCTCAGGCCAAGCGCACTCCTGCCGCTCGGCAACCCGGCTACTGGCGGGCGGCCCGGGATGCGGCTCAGCGCAGCCTGGAGCTTCTGCAAGCGCAAGCCAGGAAGGCCCCGTTGGGACCGGGCGATGCGGAGACTTTGAGATTGGCAACCCGCGATTCGGCGCTGTGCGACCGAGCGCTGGCCGGGGCGCGGTAATCCAACGCTATTCAGATGCTCGTTCTTCGGGTGTAGCCAGCCGCTCTCCTGCTCACCCATTCTGAGATAGCCTTCCGCGCGGACGAAAACATCGCCTGGAAATCGCCGGGACTCAGACCGGGGTTCTTCAGGGCCTGCAAGACATCCGGGAGCATTGTTGACTTTGCGCACCGCTATTCAATGAAAGGGAATAGCTCCTTGCCGGTCGCCAAGGATCTACCGATTCCTGGCGACAACAGCCCTTCGTCCAACAACCGGTAGATCCCGTGAAAAGCCGGTCACTGAGGTTGCCTCGCACCGGCCCCCGGCGCGCCGCCGGCAAACCGCGGAAGCGCGCCCGTCCCCGGATTACTCCCCACAAGCCGGCCTACGGCCGCCGATGCGGCCGGTACCGCTCGATCGATCCCCTTCGCGCCAGCAACGGCCCCGAAGGCATCTCTGCAAAACGCCGGGCGCGCCGCCGGCCCGGATAAAGCCGATGGCGCCGCGGTGGCCGTTTTGGGGGCCCATAAATACCACCGGCCAGCCCCCGCGCCCTACGCGTACAGCCCCATGCGCTGTTTCACCAGCCGGACCGTATCGTTGGCGATGGGCGCCACGCGTTCGGCGCCCGCGCGCAGAATCCCGTCGAGATACCCGGGCTCGGAAACGATCTGGCGATAGCGCTCCTGAAACGGCTCCAGATGCGCGATCACCATGTCGGCCACGCGCTTCTTCAGGTCGCCGTAGCGCATGCCGGTGAATTCACTCTTGATTTCGTCATCGGTGACGCCGGCGAAGCCCTGGTAGATGGAGAGCAGATTGAGCACGCCCGGGCCGGCGGTTTCCACGTCCACCGCGGGGTTGGAATCGGTCGTGGCGCGCATGATGGTCTTGCGAATCCTGGCGGGCGGATCGAGCAGCGCCACCGCATGGTTCGCGCCCGTCTCGGACTTGCTCATCTTCATCGTCGGGTCGTCCAATCCCATCACCCGCGCGCCCACCGCCGGCAGGCTGGTGCCGGGGACCACGAACGTGTCGCCATAGAGCGAATTGAAGCGCTGGGCGATGTCGCGCGTCAGCTCCAGGTGCTGCGCCTGGTCTTCTCCCACCGGCACGATGCCCGCCTGGTACAACAGAATATCGGCCGCCATCAGCACGGGGTACTGCAGCAGCCCGTCGCTGACAGATTCCTGTTTGGCGGACTTGGCCTTGTATTGCGTCATGCGCTCCAGCCATCCGACCGGCGTGACGCACGTCAGCATCCAGGCGAGCTCGGCGTGCGCCGGCACGGCCGATTGCACCATGATGGCGCAGGCTTGCGGATCGATGCCGGCCGCCAGGTAGACGGCGGCGATCTCCGCGATTTTGGCGCGCAATTGCGCCGGCTCCTGAAACAGCGTGACGGCGTGCAGGTCGACGATGCAGAAAATGCACTCGTAGTCGTGCTGAATGTGCACCCAGTTCTTGAGCGCGCCCAGATAGTTGCCGATGTGCAGGTTTCCGGTCGGCTGCATTCCGGAGAAGACTCGTGTTTTCATGGTAGGGAACGGGGGTAACTTTTATCGTAAGCAATTTTGAAGTGACCGTGGAGAAGCTGGTCTACGGAGGAGACGGCTTGGCGCGCCTCGACGGCCGGGTAATCTTCGCGCCTTTCGTGCTGCCGGGCGAGTTGGTGCGGGTCAAGGCCGAACGCGAAAAGCCGGGGCTGGTGCACGCCAGCATGCTCGCAATACTGGAGCCCGCGGCCAGCCGCGTGGCCCCGCCCTGCGCCGTGTTCGGACGCTGCGGAGGCTGCCACTATCAGCACGCCGCGTATGAAGGGCAGCTTGCCGCCAAGCGCTCCATCCTGGAGGAAGAACTGCGGCGCCTGGGCAAAATCGAACCCCCGGCGGAAATAGAGGTGGTCGCGGGCGAGCCGTGGGGATATCGCAACCGGGTGCAGTTGCAGGTGCAGAAGGGCCGGCTGGGCTATCTGGAAATGCGTTCTCACAAAATGTGCGGCATCGCACAGTGCCCCATCGCATCGCCCCGAATCAACCAGGCGATCGAAACCCTCAACCGCATGCTGCACGACCCCAGGTGGCCGCGGATGGTGCGCTCGCTGGAGCTTTTCACCGACGAAACCAGTGTGCAGCTCAATCTGCTCGAGACCGACCGGCCAGTGGCCAAGCGGTTTTTCGATTGGTGCGCCGAAAATATCGACGGCCTGGTGGAAGGTGCGCTGGATTACAACCGACAGTTTCGCGTGAGCCGCGGGTCCTTTTTCCAGGTGAACCGTTTTCTCCTGGACCGGCTGGTGGAACTGGCGGTGGGCGATGCCGCGGGAGACTCGGCGTTCGATTTGTACGCAGGGGTGGGACTTTTTGCCCCGGCATTGGCGCGCCGGTTCGGCCAGGTAACGGCCGTGGAATCGGGCTCGGGAGCGGCGCAGGACATGCGATTCAATGCGGAACGGGCGGGCCTCGCCAACCTGCGGACGGAGACGCGTATGGTGGAAGCATTCTTGCAGGAAGTCGAGCGGCCGGCCGATTTCGTCCTGCTGGACCCGCCGCGCGCGGGTCTGGGCAAGGCAGTGGTCCGGCGGCTGGCGGAATTGCAGCCGCGGCAGGTGGCTTTGGTGGCCTGCGATCCGGCGACACTGGCGCGCGATCTGGGCGGCTTGGTGGCGGCCGGCTATCGAATCGAACGGATGTCTATGGTGGACTTGTTTCCGCAAACTTACCATCTGGAAGCCATCGTGCTCTTACAGCGGCCATAGTGTTCGTTACACTGAAAGTATATTTCGATACAATTTCATCCGAATGGAGTACCCGTTGCGCACCTCACTGATCGGCATCACGATTTCATGCTCTCTCTTCGCCTATTCCGCCGCGGCGCAGGCGCCTTCGTTCACGGCCGCCTCGGTGGTCAACGCCGCCTCGCAGGTGTCCGGGCCTATCGCCCCCGGCATGGTGGCGAACATCACCGGATCCAATCTCGGGCCTGCTTCGTTTAATCCGAGTTGCGCGAACCAGAATCCCGTCCCCACTACCTGCGTCGGCGTCTCCGTGCTTGTCAACGGCGCCGCCGCGCCCGTAATGTTTGGCTCGGCCACCGAAATCACTTTCCAGGTCCCGTTCAACGTCGGCGGCAGCACCGCGACCATTCAGGTGACGTCGAATTCGAGCGGTTCCACGCTCTCGTCGGCTGTGGTCACCGTGCCGGTGGCCGCAACTGCCCCAGGACTGTTCACCGCCAACGGTAACGGTTACTATTACGACGCGAGCAACCTGCTTTCCCAAATCTCCCCGCCTGTTCAAGTGGGCGACACCGTAGTGCTGTTTGCAACCGGCTTCGGGGCCACCAACCCGGTGGTCGCGACGGGCGCTCTCGCACCGGCCGCAGGGGCTGCCGCGGTGGCCTCCGTGAGCATGACCATCAACAACCAATCCGTGCCGGTGATCTCCGCCGGGCTCGAGCCGGGAAACCTCACCGGCGCCGTCGCCGGCTATGACGAAGTGGTGTTCACGGTGCCCTCGGGCCTCACGGTTGCAGCGGGTCAGGCGACCACCAGTTTTCCGGTGGTGGTTACGGTTGGCGGCGTAGCCAGCCAGTCGGTGAACCTCACCGTGATCACTGCCGCGCCGGCGATTACGTCGGTCAGCCCAAACCCCGTGCCGCTCTCTGCCAGTCCGCAAACGGTGACGTTCAACGGCAGCGGGTTCCAGAACGGTCTGATCTTGAAGCTGCAGGCCCCGAACCTGCAGCAAAGCACCATCTCAGGCTCGAATATTACCTTTGTCTCGGCGAGCCAGTTTACGGCTCAAATCACGGTCGGAACGACAGCGGGAACCTGGGGCGCCTTGGTCGAGAATCCCGATAACGACGAATCCAGCGTTTTCACGTTCACCACGTCCGGAACGGGCCCGGTCCCGGCCATCACCTCGATCGTCACCACTTCGAGCAACGTCAATCAGATTGCCCAGAATACCTGGATCGAGGTCCACGGTACGAACCTTTCGCAGGTCAGTTATCTGACCTGGAGCAACTCGGATTTCAGCAACGGCCTGCCCACCCTGCTGGGCGGCGTGAGCGCTACCGTGGACGGCAAGGCGGCTGCCGTCTATTTCGTCAGTCCGACGCAGGTGAATATCCTGGCGCCGCTCGACAGCGCGACCGGCGCCGTACCGGTGCAATTGAACACGCCTTATGGGCAGACGGCGATCGCCACCGTTACCGAGTTGCAGACCTCGCCGGCCTTCCTGGTGATCGACCCCCCCGCCGGACATGTGGCGGCGCAACACTACGTCAACGGTGTCTACAGCCTGTTGGGACCGGCCTCGCTCGACGCTCCGGGCTACACCTTCACGCCAGCCAAGCCGGGCGAGACGGTCCTGCTATACTCTACCGGCTTCGGGCAGGTCACTCCGCCGATCGCCAATCAGTTAACGGGGCTGGGGCCGCTGCCCACGTTGCCTTCGGTCACCATCGGCAATTTGCCGGCCACGGTATCGTTCGCGGGGCTCTCGGCGGCGGGACTGTACCAATTCAATGTGGTGGTGCCCACCAGCGCTCCCAACGGCGACAATCTCCTGGTGGCGACCTACAACGGCAGTTCCACGCAGAGCAAGGTGTACCTCACCGTGCAGCAGTAATCCGGTCAGCTTTGCGGACCGCAATCGCCAGCTTGCGTGCGCCGTACCGAGGACTGGATTCGCCAGCTTGCCTGCCGCGTCGAGGATTGCTGGCGTGGTGCATCACACTGGTGTGTAGCCCGCCAGACACGTCGGGGCCTGGACCGGCGGACGGTGAAAGCCAAGCTAAGCTGGGTAATGGCCTGTTGTGCCAGTTGCGAGGAGGGCGCGAGGGATGACGGCACGCCGCGAAGGTTGGGGCGGACTGCGATTCGGAGTGTGGCTGGCTGCGGCGATCGGCGTCAACGCGGTGGCTTTCCTGGCGACCCGCCTGGTGCATCGTCAGGCGGTGGCGTTCGGCTGCGCGTTCGACGTGGCGGTGACAGTGCCCGCGCTGTACTACTGGCTGGTGGTTCGCGCCGGCGTGCTTCCCGCCGTTTCCATGATTCCGCTGTGCCTGCTGGCCTTGCTGCGCGCCACTTTTGTGGCTCCCGGTGTGGCGTGGACCAGGCCGGCGCTGGCGGCTGGAGCGGAACTGGCCGTGATCGCGTACCTGGTGCTGCGCGTGCGCCGCGGGTTGCACGCGGCCGCCGGAGAGAGCGACATTGTGGAGCGGCTGACCTTGGCCGCGCGGGAACTCATCCGCCTGCCGGTGGCGGCTGCAATTGTGGCGAGTGAGATCGCCGTGGCCTGGTACGCTTTTGGCCCGTGGGGACGGAAGCCGCATATCCCCGATGGCGCGCGGGCCTTCACGATCCACCGGAAAACCATCCCCGGCGCGCTGTTCTGGGCACTGGCGGGCTTGAGCGTGATGGAAGCCGCCCCCGTGCACATGCTGTTGCGGCAGTGGAGCCGGGTGGCTGCCTGGCCGGTGACCGCTCTGAGCGCGTACGCGACTGTCTGGATGGTAGCGGTGGCCCGTTCGCTGGCGCTCCGCCCGATTCTGTTGCGGGACGACGAACTGACGGTGCGGTGCGGGATCCTGTGGACCTTGCGCGTGCCGCGGCGGGAGATCGCGAGCGCGCGGCGGGGCGGGTTCGAGCGCGTGTTTCACCTGCCTCCCGCCAGCCAGCCGAATGTGGTGCTGGAGTTCCTCCATCCGGTCGAGGCGCGCGCCTTGTATGGCATCGAGCGGCGGGTGCCCGTGTCGCTCTGGCGCTCGACGATCCCGAAGGGTTCCTGAAAGAGTTGGGGCTATAAGAAGTTATTCCGGCTTATAGGCTACGGCGTCGATTTCCACCTTGGCGCCGGGCAGCGGCAACCCCGCCACCGCGATGGTCGTTCGGGCCGGCTTGGCGGCGCCGAAGAACTCGGTGTAGACCTCGTTCATGGCGGCGAAATCCTTGACGTCGGTGAGAAAAACCGTGCACTTCACCACGTCGCTCAGGGAAGCGCCGCATCCTTCCAGAATGCGCTGGACGTTGCTCAGCACCTGGCGCGTTTCGGCCTTGACGTCGCCGGTAACCGCCTGGTTGGTGAGCGGGTCAACCGGCACCTGGCCGGAGACATAGATGAAACCGCCGGCGCGGACGGCCGGGGAGTAGGGGCCTCGCGGGGCGGCGACGCCGGGGGGGGAAATGCGCTCGATCATGGGTCAGTGTCCTTCCGCTTCCAGAAAACGTTCCACTTCGATGGCCGCCATGCAGCCGGCGCCGCAGGCCGTGATGGCCTGGCGGTAGGTCCGGTCCTGCACATCTCCGGCGTGGAAGACTCCGGGAATGTTGGTGCGCGCGCCGCCTTTGGAAACGATATAGCCGTCGGCGTCGGTCTCGATCTGGCCTTTGAAAACCTTGGTATTGGGAATATGGCCGATGGCCAGGAAGAAGCCGTCCACGTCCTGGTCCCAGACGTCGCCGGTCTTGGTGTTGCGCAGGCGCACGCTGTTCACCAGCTTCCGCGAAACGTCGCGGACTTCTTCCACCACGGTGTTAAGGAGGAACTTGATCTTGGGGTTCCGGCGGGCGCGGTCGATCATGATTTTGGACGCGCGGAACTCTTCGCGCCGGTGCACCAGGGTGACCTCGCTGCCGAAGCGCGAGAGAAAGTTGGCTTCCTCCATGGCGGAATCGCCGCCGCCGATCACCATGATCTTGCGGCCGCGATAAAAGAAGCCGTCGCAGGTGGCGCAGGAGCTGACGCCGTGGCCGATCAGCTTCTGCTCGGACTCCAGTCCCAGCCAGCGTGCCGAGGCGCCGGAAGCCACGATCACGGTGCGGGTTTCCAGCCATTCGCCTTCCACGTTGAGGCGGAACGGCCGCCGGGAGAGGTCCGTATCGATCACCGAACCGTGCACGAATTCGGCGCCGAAGTGCTCCGCCTGCGCCTTCATGTTCTCCACCAGGTCGGGTCCGTTGATGCCCTCGCGGAAGCCCGGGAAATTCTCCACCAGGGTGGTGAGAGAGAGTTGGCCGCCGGCTTCGTGGCCGCCGATCACCAGAGGTTTCAGATTGGCGCGGGCGGCATAGATGGCAGCCGTATTGCCGGCGCAACCGGAGCCAATAATCACAACGTCTCGCATGGGAAAGATCAGGTTAACACGGGGCCGCGGTCAGTAGAAGAAACCCAGCAACCGGCGCCACAAGCTGCGCGGCGGCGCGGGCAATTCGGCGGGCGGCAGCTCGGCGTACGCCTCAGCCATTACCAGCAGGCACTCGATCGCCTGCGTGCGTTCGGCGCGAGAGATGGCGGAGGAGTAACGATCCTGCGGCGTGGATTGGCCCAGGGGCGAGCGCATGATTCCGGTCCACGGGTCGCGCAGGCCGTGGCGAAAGCTCAGGCCGCGAGCGCGCGGGACCATGGCGGCCAGACGTTTGCGGGCGGAATCGTAAGCCGCCTGTTCGACCGTCAGATCGCTGGGCGTCTTGCCTCTGGGGTCGGGCAGCCGGTAATACTTGCGATAGGCGGTCTCCCAGTCGTCCACCGCGCGAAAATACCGGTCGACAGCCAGACGGAGGCCGGCGACGAATTCGCGGTCGGAAATGGGAATCGTCTGCTCCATTTCTCATTAGTTTAGCCTGAGAAAAGGCATGGTGCGCGCCGCGGCCCCGCACCGGCGTGAACGCCCTCCTTATTCGGCAAGGGCGACGGCACTTTCCAAACCCCGGCCGCCCACGCCACGGGAAACCTGGTTCACAATCGTCTCGCCCACCGGCATCGCCGCCGGGCCAGCCTCTTCTCCCGCGTCTGCGTTCCGGTTGGCGTCAGGCAGGTCCAGGCGTGGACGGCCACGGTCTATCGATCCGCCAATAACTGCTTCAGAAACTCCTTGTCCGCGAGAACCGCCCGCAGGCGCCCGCCACCGTTCCCGCCCGCCGGCGCCTGGAATCGCTGCCGGAAGGCGCCGTCAAGATCGATGGCCTGGCGGAAATCGGCCAGCGCCGCCGGCTTGTCGCCGAGGTTGTAGTCCGTGATGCCGAGGCTCAGGTAGGCTTGCGCCGACGGCATGTAATGGGCGTACTTCGCCGCCGCGTCGCGCGCCTCCTTGGTCTTGCCAGCGCTGCTCAGGTTGCCGGCTTTCTCCTGGTATAAGTAGCCCAGATTCATATTCAGCAAGCGCCGCAACTCCGGGATGGGCTGCGGATTGTCGTCCACGTTCAAATACAGGTAGCGATCGTTATTGTAGTTCCGGCCGCCGCCCTTGCGCACCACGATCATCGACGCCGATTGCTTCCCGCGCTGGTCGCCGCCCGCATCGTCGCCCGCCTTCAGGGCCGCGAACAGCTTTTCCGCTAGCTCGCCATCGGTCGCTTCGAAGGCGCGGCCCATAGCCTCGGGCACCTGCGGCCCCACCAGAATATTCCCCTGCGCCGACCACGTTTTGCCCTGCCGGTCGCCCGCCCATACGGGCGCATTCGGGCCGGTGTAAGTGGCGATGTTGCCCTTGCCGTCGATGATCGCCACCTGCCGCCCTTGCTTGTCGGGGAAGATGTCTTCAGCCTGGAGTTTGGCGAGCACCTGCCTGGCGGAGAGGCCCTGCCGCAGCAGTTCCAGCCCGCGCGGTCCGTAACCCACGTTGACGTCGGCCTGGGTGGCGATGGCGCCCACGCCCGCTTCCGCCCACGGCACCACCGCGCCCACGGAGAAATACCGCGACGCCACCGCCACGCCCCAGTCGCCATTCACCGGGTCGTAGCCCACAATGGAAAACGTGTTCACGTCCGCGCCGTGGAGCGCCACGGCAGCCAACAGCAGTCCCGCGAGTTGCTTCATAGAGTAGTTATACCCTACCAGAGCAGCTTCAACGCGAACTGCGCCTGCCGCGAAGTGGTGGACGTGCCGGTAATCAGACCGGCAGTGGGCGAAACGCCCGAGGGCGTAAACACGATGGCGTTCGGCGTGTTGAAGTTGGCGCGATTCAGAAGATTGAACAGCTCCGCGCGGAATTGCAGATCGAGCTTTTCGCCGATTCGCGTGTCCTTCAGGAGAGACAAGTCCCAAGTGGCCAGACCGGGACCCTCCAGGGTATCGCGCCCCAGATTCCCGTAGAATCCGCTGCCGCTTGGCGGGGCCAGAAAGGCGGCCGGATTGAACCATTGGTTGGGATTGTCCAGGACCACCGGGCCGCTGAAGGCGGGATTCACGAACGGGCGCACGGGATTGCGCGTATCGCCATTGTTCGAGGGGTTATAACTGAGCTGCGGGGTGAATGGGAAGCCGCCCTGCATGGTCACGATCGAATTGACGGTCCACCCGCCATAACGCTTCTTGACGCCAAACGGTACCGCCCAGCTTGCGTTGATCGCCGCCACATTCCGCACGTCGAAATTCGCCAGGCCGCGGTCCGCCCGCAGGTCGAACGGATTCGACGCCAGCGCCGGTTCGCCGCCCGAGGTGGTGGCGTTCAGTGAGTCGCCGTCGTCGATGGTTCTCGACCTCGTGTACGTTCCCCGGATAGAGAAACCGCTGCTGAAGCGGCGATTCACGTCTACCTGCAGCGCCTGGTAGGAACTGTCACCCTCCGAGAAATAAGTCCACGTGTTGGCCAGGGCTGGGTTCGCCCTGGTGGCCGCCGGCACATAGTAAGTGCCCGCCGGAACGGCGGTCCCGGCAATGCCCGCTGGGAACGCGCTGGAATAAGTCGCCGGACACGGCGAGGCCGGACAAATTACCGGGAACGGCTCGTTGGCGTCGATCCCAATCAGTTCGTGATAGCCGTGCGACCCGACATACCCCACCGTAACGGCGGTGCTGGCGGTGATTTCCCGCTGCACCCGCAACGACCACGACACCAGCGTCGGCGTCTGCAAATCCGGCTGGACCCCGCCGGGCACCAGCTTCGCGCCGGCCGGAATCGCCGCGCTCTGCACGATGGGCAGTTGCGACACGGGAAGATTCGGCACGCTGTAGGTCGGGTCGAAAGGCGCGTTTTGATCGGTGCGATAGCCCAGCGCGTCCTGCAGGTCGTTGTACATTCCGAAGCCCGCGCGGATCACCGTGGCGCGCTCCTTTCCGAACGGATTCCACGCCACTCCGAGTCTCGGCTGCGGCAGGAATTTCCCGTTATTCGCCGTGAAGGCGGAGTTGCCGATGTGCGGCTGGGTCAGCAGGACGCCGTCGGAAAAGGTATAAGTGGAAGCGCGTCCGTGCGCCTCGTTCCAGCCGGTAGTGAACTCGTCGCGGAAGCCCAGCGAGAGCGTGAAGCGCGGGGCCACGCGAATCGTGTCCTCGGCGTAGCCCGCGCCAAACCACGACCGCCAGCCGAGCAGCGTGGGCGCCGGATCGTACAGCAGGCTGCCCACCGTGCCTTGCAGGAACGTCTGCAGACTGGTAAAGGTCGCCTGTCCATACTGGCTGAGCGCCAGATTCTCGTTCGACCGCAGCCGCTGGAACCAGCCGCCCACGGTGAACTGGTGGCGGCCTTTGGTGAACGAGACGCGGTCTTCGTAGGTGAACAGGTTTCGCGCCACGCTCAGATTGCTGCCGTTGTTGCTGCCCGCGAGGCTCAACTGCGCCGTGGGATTCGACGCCGCGCTGCCGCCAATTACCAGCGCGCCGAGCGGCAGTCCCGTCAGAAAACCGGGAAGGCTGGCGGCGGGCGTGCCTGGCGTGGGCTCGCCGGTGAAGAAATAGCCGGCGCGCGAGAATCCTATCCTCACGGTGTTTACCGCGACCGGGGAAAGAATCCGCGTTTCTTCCAGGCTGGCCACCTGCTCGCGCAGGCTCTCGACGTCGGTGCTGTAGGAATTCGTGCTGGTAGGCGTGAAGCCGGCGCTGTCGTCCACGGTGTAGACTGCGTTCAACGAGTCTCGATCGGAGAATTGATGGTCCAGCCGGAAGGTACCGAAGTCGTCGCGGATGGTTTGTAGCGGGTTGTTGAAGGCCTCGGAAATTCCTCCGAAATCAGGTGCGCCGGCCGACGGCGCGGGCCACGCATTAATCAGCGGCGACACGCCCACGAACGCCAGCCCCGAGGCAGGGCACGGGCTCGGCGCAGGGCTTATCAACTTGCAGGGCAAGTTCCCGTTGCGCGCCTCGGCGTCAGGCACCAGGTCCACGCCGGTCTGATGCAGACGCTGGCGGAAGCCCTCGTAATCGGCGAACAAAAAGGTGCGGTCCTTATGAATCGGGCCGCCGAGCGAGCCCCCGAACTGGTTCCGCTGAAAGCCGGAGGCCGAACCGGGGTCGAAATAATTGCGCGCGTCGAGGGCGTTGTTGCGCAGGAAATCGAACAGCGCCCCGTGCCACTGGTTGGTCCCCGACTGGGTTACGATCAGCACCTGCCCCGCCGGCCGTTTGCCATAGTCGGCGCTGTAGGAATCCGTCAGCACGTTGAATTCGCGCACCGCATCTACGCCCAACAACTGTTGACTGGCGCCGCCGGGCTGCATGTTGTTCTCGGCCGCGCCGGTGAATTCCACGCCGTTTAACAGGAAGAGATTCTGTTGCGGCCGGTTGCCCGAAACCGCGAAGTTGTTGCCGGCCGTCGAGTTCGAAACGCCGATGCCGCCGGTCTTTTCCCAGGTGAAATTGACCACGCCGGGGTTCAGGGTGAGCAGTTCGTCGTAGCTGCGCCCGTTCAGCGGCAGGTCCTTGATCTGCCGCTCGCCCACCAGGCCGGAGATGCCGGCGGTGTTCACGCTCACCATGGCGGCGTCGCCCTTCACCGTCACTTCCTGGCTCGATTCGCCCACCTGGAGCGTGATATCCACGGTGGCGCTCTGCCCCACCGCCAATTCGACGCCGGTGTGCACCTCGTCGGTGAAGCCGGGTTTCGCGCCGCGCACTTCGTACTCCCCCACCGGCAGCGAGAAGAACTGGTAATGGCCCCTGGGACCGGTGACGGTGGCGCGCACCATCCCGGTAGCGGCGTTCTTCACCGTCACCGCCGCAGCGGAAGCCAGCCCGCCGGATTGGTCGGTGACCGTTCCGGAGAGGCTGGCGGAAACTTGCGCGGCGGCCGGCGCCGCGAGAAAGAGCAGAATCGCGAGAATTCGGGTCATGTCTCGTAAGAGTTTCAGTGTATCTCAAACAAGACATAACCGCCGGGGCGGGCGGCGGCCCCGCCGTACTGCGCCGCACAAATGGAAGTCTACTTCGCGCGCTTCTTCAGGATCGCTTCCACCTGTTCGCGCCCCACCGCCAGCTTGTCGATGTTCTCGCGCAGCCAGGCGGTGAAATCGGCCTCGATCGCATCGCTCCACCGGGCGTCGATCTGCCCGGCGGTGTACTTGCCTTCGCGCAGCCGCTGATGGCCGAACTGATCGCGCAATTGCGTGATTTCCGAATAGTCGACCACGTTCTCGGCAAGCTGCGGCGGGATGAACTCCACGCCGCCGTCGCGGCCCAGCACCACGTCGCCGGGCACCACCGTGGCGCCGCCGATGCGAATGGGGATGTTGATGCCGATCATGGTGGAGTTCATTTGCGCGCCGGCCGAGAGGTTGCTCAAATGGTGCGACGGGTCGTAAGCGCGCACGAACGAAGTGAAATTCTCAAGCTCCTTCAACCCGTTGATGTCGCGCACCGCGCCGTCGTACACGATGCCGTTGCCGCTTTTGGCGTAGATGGCGTTGCCCACGTTATCGCCGATCGACGGGCCGTCCACCTTGAGTCCGAAATGGTCGCAGACGTAGACGTCGCCCGGCTGCAGCATGTCCACCGGCCAGGCGTTCATGCCGCCCACGCGTCCGTCGGCCTTCCCCTGTTCGGTGATGACGCGATGGATATCCAGGCGGCCGGGCAGCCACTGCGCCGTCAGCGCGCGCCCCACCAGCATTTTGTCGGGATGGATAGTGAACCAGTTGTCCTCGTACTGATGGCCGTAGCCGGCGCCTTTGACCACCGCCCACGCTTCCTCCAGTGTCACCGTCCTCATGCGCTTCAGGATGCTGTCGGGCACTTTGGGACGGCCGTCGGGAAAGCGTTCGCCCTTCCACTCAGGCGTGTACTTGATGAGCAGTTCCCTGGTGAGAATGCCCGGTTGGGCCGCGAGCGGCCCAGCCAGCAGAAGCGCCGGCAGCGCGATGCGTAGCAACGTCTTGGTCATGGTCGTTCACACTTTCTGGAACCACGGCGTGCCGGGCACTTGCGCCTTGCGCGCGCCGTCGTCGTTCATTTCCACGCCCAAACCGGCGCGTTCGGGAATGGTAATGTAGCCCTTGTCGATGATTTCGCCTTCCTTCACCCAATTGCGCCACAGGTCCAGCGAATCGATCCAGTGGAATTCCTGCACCAGAAAATTGGGAATCGCCGCGCACACCTGCGCGGTGGCCATCATGCCGATGGGCGAAGTCACCGCATGCGGCGCCACCGGCACGTAATAGGCATGGGCCATGTCGGCGATCTTGCGCGCTTCGAGCAGGCCGCCGCACTTCTGGAAATCGGGCATGATGATGTCGGCCGCGCGCTTTTCGAGAATCTCGCGGAACCCCCACCGCATGTAAATGTTTTCGCCGCAGCAGATGGGCGTGTGGGTGGACTCGCGGATTTCGCGCATGGCGTCCACGTTTTCCGCCGGCACGGGCTCCTCCAGCCACATCAGCTTGAACGGCTCCACTTCCCGGGCGACCCGTTTGCCGGTGGTGGCGTCGTAACGCGCGTGCATATCCACGGCGAGCTCGAAATCCTTGGGGTAATTCTCGCGCGTGAAGGCGATCTTGGCCAACATGTGGTCGATCTCGTCGTTGTTGGCGGTCCAGTTGACGCGGTCGAAGCGCGACGGATCGGCCGCGTCGTCGATATCGATTTTCGCCGCGGTGAAGCCCATGTCCTGAATCTGTTTGATACGCGCCAGCGATCGCTCATTACCAGGAATCATCTCGCGCGCGCCGGAATCGCAATACACGCGCACCCGGTTGCGGACTTTTCCGCCGAGCAACTGGTACACCGGCAGCCCCGTCGCTTTGCCGGCGATATCCCACAGCGCGATCTCCACCGCCGTCAGCGCGGTGACGTACTGGCCCGCCTGCGCGCCGGCGAACACCCCGGAAGTGCGGATCCGTTCGAACGCGGCTTCCACATTCAGCGGGTCCTGGCCCACCAGCAGCCGCGCAAACGACCGTATCAGCGGCACGTTTCCCTCGGCGGCGTCGGTGGATTCTCCCTGCCCGACGATTCCCTGGTCGGTATACACGCGCACGTGCACCTGGTAGCCGTGAACGCGCACCTCGGCCGTCCGGATTTCCGTAATTTTCAGCTTGGGGCGCCGGTAAGACGTGGCGGCATCCTGTAAGGCCTCCGAAATCGAAGGAAGACCGAGCAAACCCGCGATGGGCATCAGCGAGCACTGGATCATCGACCTGCGCGTGGGACTCTGCATGGATTCCCTCCCGGTGGCACATATTCGTTGTGCCATGCAACTATGTAGCGCGATTGGGGGTCCGGTGGCAAGCCCCCATGACCCACGGGCGGGTATAAAATCAGAGAGAGCCCGGGGACCGCCGCGTCCGTCTGCCTGGCTCAACCGAGGAGAATCCTATGAAGTGTCAGTGTCTCTATCGCGTATTGGCCGCCCTCGCTCTTGGCACGCCGCTTCTGGCCCAGACCGTCACCCTGCCCGGCGGGGTAACCACCACACCCATAGTGCTGGAGCAGAGCTACACCACGGGAATGGTGGGATTTACGGTCAATCAGACCGCACGGCTCAATGTCTTGAATCTGAATTCCGTCCCGGTCTTGTACCCAACCGCCACCACCTCGACCACAACCACCACCTCGACCGCGAATTGCACCGTCGAACTGCAGTTTTACGACAATAAAGGCGCTCTGGTGCAACAATTCGTAGTACCGAATTTCGCTCCCGGGGCGGCGACCTCCTTCGATCTCCCGCGCACCGGCGTCACATCGGAAACGGCCGCCCGCGCCGAAATCCGCGGCGTAGTGGTGGTCAATCCACCGACGTCGGTCGCATCGCTCGCATCGCCTGCCGCCGTGGGCTATTGCACGGTTTTCACCACTCTGGAAGTTTTCGACAGCACCACCGGCAGCACCGTATCCTCCACCAGCGACACCCGCTCGATGGGCGCCCTCAGTTTGACCGGGATTCTCGCCGGGATCAAATAAGACCGGCCGCGATCTGCCCGGCCACGGCGGCCACCTCGTGCTCCATGGGACGGTCCACGTCCTGGAAGCGCGCCACCTGGCGCACCAGCTCGTGGATGCGCCGCGAGCCGCCGCCCAGTTTCGCCGGACCGCCGCGCAGGTCCACCGCCTGCGAGGCCGCCAGCAGCAGCATGGCGGTTTGGTTGCGGACGCATTCCAGCGCATCCATGGCCGTCACGGCGGCGTGCATTCCCAGGCTGACCACGTCCTGGTTGTACTGCTCGGTGGGCAGCGAGTGGATGGAGCTGGGGCCGGCCATCTGGCGGACCGCGCAGGCCAGGCTGGTGACGCTCAATTGCATGCCCTTGAAACCGCAGTTGACGCCGGGCCGGGGCGTCAGATTCATCGGCAAGCCGCCGCTGAAGCGGTCGTCCACCAGCACCGCCATCAGCGCATTGCCCCAATTCGCCATGGCGGCGAAGTCGATTTTCCAGGTGTCCAACAGGCGCGCGATATGGCCCCCGTAGAAATTGCCGGCTTTGTACAGGCGGCCCGTTTCGGGGTCGATCAGCGGATTGTCGTTGGCCGAGTTGATCTCGCGTTCCACCGTGGCGCGGCCCGTTTCGAGCGCCTCCCACGCCGGTCCGAGGCCCTGCGGGACGCAGCGCAGGGAGTAGCACGTCTGTCCGCTCGACGCCCGGGTGTACGCGGAGCCGCGCAATAATTCGCGCAGGTGGGCGGCGACGGCGATCTGTCCGGGATGGCCTTTGAGCTCCTGCACCCAGGGCTCGAAGGGCAGATCGGGCGCTTCGAGCGCCTCCACCGACAGCGCCACCGCGCCGAGCAGCCCGCGCAGCACGCGAAACGCGTCCAGCCACACGAGCGCGGCCACCGCGGTCATCACCGTGGTGCCATTGATCAGGGCGAGCGCTTCCTTGGGGGCGAACCGCATGGGCCGCAGGCCGGCCGCCGCGAGGGCTTCCTCCGCCGGCATCCGCCGCCCCTGGAATTCCGCCTCGCCCATCCCCACCAGCACGCGCGCGATGTAAGCCGAAGGCATCAGGTCGCCGCTCGCCCCCACCGATCCGTAACGCGGCACTACCGGCGTAACGCCGCGATTGAGCAGCGCCGCCAGGGCCTCGACGGTCTCCGCCCGCACCGCCGAGGCGCCGGTCAGAAACGTGGCCACGCGCAAAAAAGTAGCGGCCCGGACTACATCGCGCGGCAGCGGCTGCCCGGTGCCGCACGCCAGGTGGCGCACCAGGTTGTGCTGCATGGCCTCCATCTCGTCCGGGGCGAGCGAGATTCCGATGTTGCCGCCCACCCCGGTATTCACGCCGTAAATGCGCTCGCCGCGCGCCAGCAGCTCTTCCAGGCGTTGGCGGCCCTGGGAAATGCGCCGGCGGGCCTCCGCGCCGATCGAGACGGCGGCGTTCTCGCGCGCCACGAGCGCCACGTCCTCGATGCGCAACGCGCGGCCGCCCAATTCCAGGCTGGAGTCTGTCATGATCGGGACTTACTGCACTATGAATTGAAACTTAAACTGGCCCGCCTGTTTGCCGATGCCGTCTTTCACCGCTACCGCCATGGTATAAGTCCCCGGCGAGAAATTCTTCTGCAGGGAGATGCCGAATTCGCCGATCACATAAGGCCTGGGGTAGAAAGATTCGCTCTGCTCCACGGCCGGCTCCGGCTGGGTCCAGATGGTCTTGCCGTCCTGGAGCACGAGCGATGCGACGTAGCTCACGTCCACTTTATTATTGGGGCCGTACTTGAAACCGGTGATGTCGAACTTCATCCACATGTTGTCGCCGGCGTGATAGATGGGCTGGCTCAGCGGCTGCTGGTCGTCATCGTTGTGGTACCAGTGGAAATCCTTGGCGGCCAGCGCGGATGTGGCCGCAACGTCGAGGCCGGCCACCTCAAAGGGCACGGTGAGATCGGCGGACGTCTTAGCCAGCAGGTCCTCGGCTTTGACGACGATCTTATAAGTGCCCGGCCGCAAGACATCCGGCAGGACGATTTCCGTTTCGATCTTCGGCAGCCAGTCCTTATCCTGCGGGCCGACTTCCTCCTTGGCTGCGCCCTTATAGATCTCCGCCACGGGAACGCCCTTGGGGTCGACGGCCTCGACCGAGTAAGTCAGGTTAATCTGCTCGTCGGGCGATTTGGTAAAGCCAGAAATGTTGCAGGAGAAGAACATCGTCTCCCCTGCTCCATGCCGGAAGTTGGCTGCAACGGCGTCACCGCCATCCGATTGAGCGATGACCGGCCTGACAATTCCCAGCGCCGGCGCCGCCACCATCACGGTCGGCAAAAAGGCGAACAACAGAATAGACCTCATCGGACCTCCAAGTCGATTTTAGCGCTCCAGCAGAGGCCGCAGGTAGTGCCCGGTATACGACTCCGCCACGGCCGCCACCGTTTCCGGCGTGCCCGCAGCCACCACCCGGCCGCCGCGCCAGCCGCCATCGGGGCCGAGGTCGATCACCCAGTCGGCCGCCTTGATCACGTCGAGATTGTGCTCGATGACGATCAGGCTGCCGCCGTTCGAGATCAGCCTCTGGAACGCGGCCAGCAGTTTGGCGATATCGTCGAAGTGCAAGCCGGTGGTCGGTTCGTCGAAAATGAACAGCGTTACGGCGCAACTGGAGAGCGCCAGGTGGGACGCCAGTTTGACGCGCTGCGCTTCCCCGCCGGAGAGCGTGGTGGCCGATTGCCCCAGCCGGAGGTAGCCCAACCCCACTTCGTCGAGCACTTGCAGTTTGTGCACCAGCCGCGGCGCGGCATGAAAGAACGCCATGGCCTCTCGCACGGTGAGTTGCAGCACCTCGTGAATGTTGAGGCCGTTATAGCGGATTTCCAGGATGCCGCTCTTGTAGCGCGTGCCCTGGCACTCTTCGCAGAGCAATTCCACGTCCGCCAGAAACTGCATCTCCACGGTCACCGTGCCATCGCCCTGGCAGACTTCGCAGCGGCCGCCCGGGACGTTGAACGAGAAGTGGCCGGCGGTATAGCCGCGCTTGACGGCTTCCCGCGTGGAGGCGAACAGCCAGCGGACCAGGTCGAACGCCTTGATGTAGGTCACCGGGTTGGAGCGCGGCGTGCGGCCGATGGGCGATTGGTCGATCATCACGGTGCTGGAGATGCGGTCCGCGCCCTCGATCTTGCGGCAAACCAGACGCGGCCCCGCCTCCATCTCCGCATCCACCGCGTCGGCCGATTCGGCCCCGTTGTCGCGCGCCTTGTGCAGGGCTTCCAGCGAGCGGAAGAGGACATCGTGCACCAGGGTCGATTTGCCCGAGCCGGAGACGCCCGTGATCGCCACCATCATGCCGAGGGGAATCTCCACGTCGATGTTCTTGAGGTTGTGGGTGTGCGCGCCGATGACCCGCAGGATGTGCCGGGGGTCCACGGGCCGCCGCTCGCGCGGGGCCGAGACGCGCAGCTCGCCCGACAGGTACCGCGCCGTCAGCGAGCCCGCGGCCTTGGCCATCAGGGCATCGAGCGGCCCTTCGAAGACGATGTGGCCGCCGTGTTCGCCGGCGCCCGGGCCGAGGTCGACGATGTGGTCGGCGGCGCGCATCACCTCGGGGTCGTGCTCCACCACCACGATGGTGTTGCCCAGGTCGCGCAATTCTTCGAGGATGCGGATCATGCGCCCGGTATCGCGCGTGTGCAGCCCGATGGAAGGCTCGTCCAGCACGTAGCAGGCGCCCACCAGGCGCGAACCCAGACTGGTGGCCAGTTGG